>MDTD01133334.1_pt1 | contig 37984 bp, 26 predicted proteins | sample 811221 | NCBI WGS metagenome assembly MDTD01 (sample SAMN05326646, study PRJNA326480) | marine metagenome | isolation source: seawater | place: Pacific Ocean: South West | collected 2011
CCCCCCCGCGTCGCTCGCGCTCGACGAGCCGACGCACGAACCGTTCCCCGATGTCCTCCACCGCGCGCGACCTCGAGCGATGGCTCGCGTCGACGCACGGATGGCCGACTGTTCGACCGGCCTGGCGCACCGTCGTCGCCGATTTCATCGACGCGCGCGTCGCCCCGCGCGATCGCGACGCCGCGCTCGCGCGCGCGAGCGTGGACTCCGATTTCAACGTCTGCGCGCTCGGCGGCGAACTCAGCGCGCGCTCGGCGGCGAGCGCGGGGAGACGACGAGGACGTTTCGTCGTGCAGTTGGACGAGTGGAGCGACGCGGCGAGCGACGCGAGGACGAATCGAAGCGACGCGCGGTGTCGACGTCCGGGCGGTGGACGGTGCCTGCGAGTGAGTCTGACGGATGGTCGGAATCGGTTTATCGGGCACGAGTACGGGGTGGTGGAGGCGTTGAGCGGAGAGGGCATGCGCGCGGGGGCGAAACTGGCGCTGACGGATCCGTACGTCGACGAGGAGGGACGGATTTGGTTGGAGAATGAGACGTGCGAAGCGCTCGGTGGATGCGTGGAGCGATTGGAACGGGCGAGGATGCGGGTGTTGGAGGTGTTGGAGGCGCCGAATCGGCCGGGTGTGGTGGTGGGGGATCGATTCGAGGCGGCCGCGAAGAGCGCGTGGAGAGAGGAGAGAGAGACGCGCGCGGCGACGGCAGCGACGGCGACGGCGACGACGATGCGATCGAGAGAGGAGACGCGCGCGGTGATGGACAGAGAACCGCTCGCGATGAATAGTTTAGGAAGTAGTGGACGCGGATCGGACGCGACGCCGACGTCGCCGAAAGTGGTGCCGGTGTCGCTCGTGCCGGATTCGTTGGGGGCGACCGAGTTGGACGAAAACATGCCGCCCGCGGACGCGCGCGGCGACGGTGGGCGCGCGAGCGAGCCCGCGTCGTCGACGGGATTAGAGCGCGATTCGATACCGTCGATGCCGAACGACGTCGCGTTGGCCGGACGCGCGAGAGACGTGGCGAGACGTCTGAACGAAACCGCCGTCAAGGGATTGTGGACGTACGTCGCCGCCGTCAAGTCGGCGCGCGCCGAGGGTGTGGACGACAAGTCGACGAACGCGACCGTGCACGGATGGATCACGAGGATAGGTACGATAGAAGTTAAAACCGAGGACGCGAGTCGAGGTAAGATGTGGCGATTGAAGATTCAGGTGTCTGATTCCACCGGCGCAACGACGGCTTTTCTGCGCTTTGCGCAACTCGACGCCGTCGCGGAATCCACCGCCGCCGCCTACGACGCCGCGAGCGCGCGAGAGAAAAAAACGATAGAAGATCGCGTCCGACGACGCTTAGAGGAATTCTGCGGCCGAATCAAACTCTCCGGGCTCAGGGACCGAATCATGCACGTCGCCAAGTTGGACGTGCAACCGACATCCTTCAAGAGTTCCGTCGTCGAAGCGCTCGACGCGCGCGCGAGAGAGTTCACGTGAACGATCGCGACGCATCGCGACGAATATAATACTCATTAATTCATAGCCAACAACGGTCACGGTAACCTCGTCGTCGTCGTCGTCTCGAGTCTTCAATCTCGAGGCACTCCGCGCTCGCCGAAAGATTCATCTTGCGCCTCAGTTCACGCCTCGCGCGGAGACTCGCCTTCGGGTCCGTCGCGCGCACCACCGCGCGGTGAACGCGCGCGCCGTCGCGCGCACGACTCGCCGCGCGCGTGACGCGTCTCTCGCTCGCGAACGGCGCGTGCGTTCGCCGCGCGCGCCTCGGCGGCCGTTGGGAACGAACGACGCCGGGACACTCCGTCTCGCGACGACGACGCCATGGATTCCGTCACGCGCGCGCTGTACTTGTCGGCGACGATGGTACTGCGCTTCGTCACCGCCGCGCTCACCGCGGTGGTGCGAGGACTGACGGTGATGGTGTCGGGCGATGGCGGCGGCGGCGAAGAGCGTTTCGACGGCGGCGCCGCGAACACGGCGACGAATTGGGACGAGGTGGACGAGAGCTCGATTCCCGATCGAATCGTGCGATCGACGCCGCTGAGAGAAAAGCGAATCGCCAAGTATCGAGGGTACGTGGCGTGGCGCGAGGAGTACGGCATCGACACAATCTTGCGCACGCCGAAACCGTACTTTGAGCTCATCAAGAAGTATTATCCGCACGCGTTGCACAAGACTGGGAAAGGTCGAAACGCGTGTTCGATTCAGATTGAAAAGGCGGGACAGTTTGGCGCGCTTTTGGAGGCGGTGCGGAAGGAGTCGCACAGACTCGAGCGTTTCGACGACGATCCGATTCACGTCGTCGTCGAGCACGTGTCCTTTGTCATGACGTTTCTCTTCGAACGATTCGACGACAGACCGTGGCCGCTCGGGAAGACGATTCGCATCGTCGATATGAGTAGACTGGGCACGGACGACGTTGCGTTCAATGTGTTCGGGTTTTTACGCGTCATGTCCGACGTGTCGAAACGGGCGTTCGTGGAGAGGATTCACAAAATTTACGTGTTGAATCCGCCGCCGAGCTTCGCCGTCATCTTCAACACGTTTAAACCGATGATATCGGCGAAAACGCAAAAGCAGATAGTGGTGTGTCGAACGTTGGAAGATTTTAAGAGAGAGGCAAAGTCGGAGATAGATTTCAGAGACGTTCCGCGCGAGTACGGCGGTTCTTGCCGTTGCGACGACTGTTGGCGAGACTGCGAGCGCGAACGAAAACTTAGAGCCTTGGTTCGAAGACTCAACGGTAGCTCGAACGGTAGCTCGAACGAAGCAAACTAGCGCTAGACTATCATAGGCGAACGCAGCGTGGACGGGCGTCGGAAGGTATTGGAAGGATGAGTTTTGTTACAATCACGGACGCGTCCCCGCCGCCGCGTTCGTCCTCCACGTTAGATTACCCTTTCCTCGAAACTTTTCCTCGTACTCGTTAATCTCTTCCGGCGTCATCCCTTCGTACACATCGCCCGTCGGCGCTTGCTTTTTCACGAGCGCCTCGATCTCTTCCGGCGACAAGCCGTCGAACGGGTCGTCGTCCTCGTCGTCCTCATCCGTCTCGCCGCCGCCGCCGCTCGCGATAAAACTCCTCCCCTCCAACGCCGCCTGCAACGCCCGCTTATTCGACTCCATCGCCTTCTGTCGCTCCTCATCCGTCTCCTGATCCTCGTAATACCGCTTCGCGCGCGCCCCGACGACGAACACGCACCCCAACCCGAACGCCGCCCAATACGCCTTTTGCCACGGTTTGAGCTCCCCCACCCATCGCTCGCTGTTCAGCACCGCGCGCTCCCACGGAAACATGATCGAGCTCAGAGGATTATCCCCCTCGTTTTCCTCGCGCGCTCGCTTCGACGACGACGACGACGACGACGACGACGACGACGCGCGCTCGTTCGACGCCCATCGGCGCCCACCGACGCCTCGACTCGCCCTCGCCGCCGTCACCCCCTCCGCCACCGTCACGGACGACTCACGCACCGCGCGCGCGCGCATCCATCCCGCGAGCGCCGCCGTCGCGCGGCGTCGACACGCCATGTCCGCGCGCGGCGTCGCGCAGTGTCGCCCCAGAATCATCCACGCGCGCGTCCCCATGACGGACGCGGTCGACGCCGACCTCGAGCGCGAGCGCGCGTTCGATCGCGCGCTGTCCGCGGTGCCGGCGGACGTTCGCGCGCGCGTCGTGGAGGCGACGGAGGAGGAGCGAGAGGCGCGCGAGCGCGTCGAGGCGTCGGAAGGTCGCGGGCATCATCATCATCGCTCGACGGGGTCGGATTCATTCGCCGCGTTCGAAGAGTTGGAGGCGCCGAGAGCGAATTTAAAAACGGCGGAGCGCGCGGTGAAGCGCGCGGGTGTGTACGCGTACGACTTGGACGCGCGAGGGGTGCCGGTGCCGTCGACGAGACGACGGTTTTCGATGTTGGCGGGACATCGGCGCGTCGGCGCGTCGAGCGTGTCGTTGGCGCTGTATCTGGACACGGTGCTGCAGTTTGGAATACTGACGCTGTTGTTGGCGAGCACGAGCGTGTATTCGTTGGTGAAGAACGTGACGGACGATGCGTTCACGTCGATGTACGAGGTGCGGGGATGGGACGCGTCGGCGGGAGCGACGACGACGACGACGTGCGGCCGCGCGTACGCGACGGACGGCGTCGTGCTGCGCACGAGTCAAGGGTCGAGGTGCGCGATTCCGCCGTTGCAGAGTTTTTATAATTGTCCGATGGTGTGCGAGTACGGAGGCGCGAACGGGACGTTCGACGCGGTGGACACGTGTACGACGCACTATCCGTGCACGCTCAAGTCTCTGCTGGACGACGCGGCGGACGCGTTGTGCTGCGAGCCGCGCGTCGCGAACGCGAAGACGCAAACGCCGGCGGAATTCCAGGGCGTGTCCATAGTGGTGACGATTTTGTTCCTGCTCTTTGACATTCTGTACTCGTATAACCGACACACCGCGGCTGATATCATACAGACGAGCACGGTGACCGCCGGCGATTACTCGGTGCTCGTGGACGGTTTGGGTAAAGGGAACACGTGGACGCGCCAGCAACTGGCAGAGTTTTTCTCGCACTACGGTGAAGTTGTTTCCGTCTGTCACCTCACGAACACGCACAAGCACGTCAAGTATGAACGGCAGATTCAACAGGCTGTGAAACAAAAGTGTGAAATTGAAGTGATGCTCGCCGACGCCGAAGGAGACGTCCCGGAGGAAAAACTTGACTTTTTGACGCGTCTCAGGCAAAAACTGTTCCGATTCGTCGTCCTCAGAGGCATGGAGCCGACGCTGGAGAATAAAGAAAAACTGGAAAAGAAGATTGAGCATCTTCGAGAGAAGGTTAAGACTTTGGGGACTTCTGGTAGCGATCACCTCGGAAGCGCCGTGGTCACGTTCAACTACGAACAACACGCGATGAACTGCATGGATGATCATTGCAACTCTTGGATCCAGCGACAACTCGCTCGCTTCACCGGCAAAACGCCGCCTGATTTTTACGGGCGTGAACTCATCGTGGCGCGAGCGCCCGAGACTAGCGATATCAATTGGAAAAATCTTCGATTGCGCGAGAGCAACGTGCAAAATGCGCGAATCTCCATTCTCTCCAAACTCGTGATCGCGATCGCGCTGGTGATTGGTGGCCTCATTCAGTACTTTTTTGAGTACATCAGAAGTGAAGAGTTCAAGAAAATCAACGACCAAGTCGCTCTGGCGTCGACGCCTTCGACGAGCGCGTACATCAAGTTGCAGATCATCGCGTCGATCACATCGCTGATTGTCGTCATCATCAACTTTAGTTTGGACACGCTGACGACGATGCTCTCCAGATTAAGCGCATACAAGACCCAGACCGCTCATAAGAATGTCTTGATAGCTTCACTGACGTTCGTGAACTTGCTCAATTACGTCGTCGTTCCGATCATCACCAACCGGTGCTCGTCGGTGGCGGATGGCGTCTGTAACTGGTACGTTCCCGGCGGTTTCATCGAATACGCATTCTACCTCCAGCTGTTCAGAGTGATTTCGATTCCCGGTCGAGGTTTGGACGCCGTTCACCTATTCACCAGAAAAGTGCTCGCGCCCATGGCGAAGACGCTGCAAGTTCAAGAAGATCTCTTGGCGCCGCCGGAGTTCGCGTTGGCGCGCTCCTACGCAGAGCTTTTGTCAATTTTAGGAATGGCTGCGATATACGCGCCCGCGCTGCCGTCGAGCTATTTCATCGCGCTGTTCGGTATATTTTTACTCTACTGGACGAAAAAGTACCAAGGGTTATTCACGACGAGCGCTCCGCCAAAGCTCAAGGAGGACGCTTTCGGCATCACGACGACTCTTCGCGTGATTTCGTTACTCCAAATTCTTTTCGGGTGCCTCGTCTTCTACAGGTTCGATTCCGAGATCAACACGACGCTGTGGATAAATTTGGCAATCTGGATCGTCTCGCCTCTCACACGAATCTATCGCGTCCTCAGAGAACGCGAGCCTCACACGAAGTCGACGGGAGGCGTCTCCTTTGAGAAAAACGCGGGCTTGCACGATAGCACGGGCGAATGGAGGTCGATGCGAAGCGACGAAACCATTCGCGAGATCATCGCATCGACCAGTTCTGAGAGAGCATCTCTGTCGGAGACGCGCGCGAATTTGATTCGCCGTGCGTTCCTGTGCCGAATGTACAAATGCGACCACGAGGAATTGCTCGGCAAGGGTCGATTGGCGTTGTATCATCCGCTCATCCCCGCGCACGCGGGCGCGGAGCAACTCGAGTTGCTCTTGAAGAATTACGAACCGTTCCCGGTGCCCGTGCCGGCGAAACCGGATTATCTTCCGGGACAATCTCATCGAACCGGCGGCGAGAACACGGCGGTTCCGTCGTCGAGGGAGCGGGCCAAGTTGGACATATTGGCGTCGTTAGAGAGACGAAAGCGCGAGGCGCTAGGTGAAGACAACGTGTAAATACTATTCATTCTATTACTAGAAGTATCGCTAATCTTTGATTTCGTGCAGGATTTCCGTCCAGCGCTTCGCTTCGTTCACGGAGAGCTCGCCAACGCCCTCTCGCGCCCGCAATTTCAACTCGGCAACGGCGTCGAGCGTCTCCGCCATCGCGCCGACGCCGAGCCCCAACGCGTCGAAGGCGTTCATGCATCCGCTCGGAGTGCTGAACAGAACGCCGACGGGATGCATTTCCCATCCGTCGCCCTTGATGGTCTTCGTTTTCGCGGCGCCGAGCGACGCGCACGCGCGCGCCTCGCACAAATCGAAGAGTTTTCGATTCCCCGGAATGTCTCTCGCGAACACCAGTGTCCCGAGCATCATCGCCTCGGCGATGGTTCCGCTCTGACCCTCGGAGATGGAACTGTTGAGCAGAACCGTCGCATCGCTGATGTAACGCAAAACCGTCTCTCGGTCGACGCCCGGAAGCACGGTTCGATCGGATTCACCGCGCGCCGCGAACAATCGACGAACATTGTCCGCGTACGAGGCGTCGACGTCGGGACCGCACACCGTGAGGTGCGCTTTGATTCCGTTCGCGTTGTATCGGCGGAGCGCGTCTTCGATGTAACACACGTCTTTCACCGCGCGAAGCCCCGCCGGAAGAAATATGATGGGCATCGATTCAGAAATCACACCCGAATCCGCGCGAAGTCCCGCGTGACGCTTGCGCTTGGAGGTTTCGCGCAAGGCGTCCGGAATGGACACGCCCTGCGGAATCAGTTTTGTCTTTGAACGGACGTCGGACTTGACGAAGTCTAACGATCCGCTCGGTGCCGCCTCAATCATGGATAACGAAAAAGAGACGACTCGCGTCGCGACGTCGACGCGTCGCCGAAACAGGTCCTCCATCTCTTTTGATTTGCGACAATCCACGTTGACGTCCGTGCCGCCGAGCACGAGAAACATCGGAGGAAGCAAATTTCGATACTCGCCGACGACATCGATCACGACGCCGCACTTGAACGCGTGTAAAACGATTATGAGATCGACGTTCATCGCGTTGATGACGTTGGCGATGTCTTCTTTCGCGTGTGGCAAATCCATGATTGAACGCGTGACGGCGACGATGTCGTTCGCCGAGAGATGCGATGCGATGCGCTGCATCGTCACGATGTTACCGCACTTTGCATTCGACAAGTCCTTCTGTGGGATGATGCAGAGCGCGCGTTTCTTCGTGTCGCCGTATCCGTCGCCACCGACGGCGGCGCGAAAGCCGCTGAACGTGTGATGCATGTGAGGCCAAAACGAGTGCCGGTACCCCGCGCGCGCGATGGGCGAACTCGTCGCCCAACACCCACCCTTGACGACTTTTCTGTAACCGAACCATGGACAACTGTTTTCGCGATACGGAAAATCCATTTGAAATCCCGGAAATGGCAAAAACGCGGACGCCGTCCACTCCCAAACGTTGCCCATCATCTGTCGACATCCGCGCGCGCTGTCACCTTGCGCGAGCGCGGTGACGTCGACGGTGCCGCCTCTGACACCGTCGAGATTCGCGAGCGCGTGGGTGGGTGGATCATCTCCCCAAGGGTATGTCTTCCTGGGTTGTCCCGTTCTGCATTTCGGCGTCGTTCGAGCCGCAGCTTCCCACTCAGCCTCCGTCGGTAAACGAGCGCCGATCCAGTTACAGTACGCCTCGGCCTCGTACCAGGACACGTGACACACGGGATCTTGTGGACGCAATGGCCGTGGCTCCTCGTCGAAGTATCGACAGTTCCAGCTCTCATGCGCGGGCCTCTCGCCGCCGTCCTCGGTGAATTTAACCGTCGGCGAAGGAATCCAACCGAGCGGCGCCAAGAGCTCACCTGCGCTTCTTCGGCGCTGTAACCAGCGACGCCCCTCGTGGCTCCACAACGATCTGTCGGAGTATCCACCGCTCTCTATGAAGGCTGCGAACTGTGCGTTCGTGCAGCACGTCTTGGCTATTCGGAATCGACTGAGCGCGACGCCGTGCGCCCATCTCTCCGCATCGAACACCCACTTATCCTCGCGCTCGGCGCCGAGCCGGTACGCGCCTGCGTCGATGTCCGCGTACCCTTCGCGCGTGATCGTCTCTTTCGATCGCGACGTATCGCACGCGTCGTTCGACGCCGTCGAAAACCCACCCCATAAATCCGCGGGATACCGCGTTGTCTTCAATTCGCCGAGCGACGGTTTAGGAAAACCCAGCGTGTTCCTCGCCTGCACGTAATCTTCGACGTGCCAGTGCTCGTGTACGATTCCATAAAGGTGTAAATACGTTTCGATCGCACCCAAGAGCCGAGAATCGTCCTCACCGAGCAAGGCTTCGCACCTTCCCGCCGCGAGGTGTCTGTAGGCCTCGCACGCCGCCGCCGTCGGGTTCACCCCACACACGACATCAGGTCTCCATCGATCCTGATACTCGGCGCGAAAGCTATCAAATAATCCGTGCACGTCCGCGACGTCGTCTCGCAGCGATTTCGGACGCGCGTCGTCGTGCGTCTCGCTCGATAAGTTGGTCGCCACCATGAATTCGTAAAAGTGAGCCACGTGCCCGTCGCTCCAATCGAACGGATTGACCCCACCGCTCGCCTCGCACCGTCGCGCGTACGGATTAATATCACCGACCGTCTTCTCTCGCCGCTCGCGTACGTCTGCGTACATGCTTCGCACGTCACCGACGCGCAGTCGCACGTGTTTTTCCTCGAGACTGCGATACACATCGAGCGCGGCGAGCGCCTCTTCGCTTCGCACGTCGGGAGACGCGGGGGTGGACGTCGACGGGACGTGTATGCCGTGAAACGAACGATCTCTCGACGTCATGGCGGCGCACCGCGGGCGTCGCGGGCGTCGCGCGCGGCGTCTTACTGTGAGGGACACTTTGAGCTCGAGATACACTCTAACCGCCGCCGACTCGCGAACGGGACTAATACTCTCGCGCGTGCACGCCCGGGGCGAGCACGCGCCACTCTGGTACGGCTTTGCGATGATACTTCTCGCGAAGCACCCATCCCTGCCGTCGCGCGCGCTCGAAGACGTCGAGATCGCGCCGCTCGACGACGCGCTCGAAATCCAAAGCGGCGGCGCGCGCGCGGGACGCCGCGCTCTCGGTCCACGACGCCGCGCGTTCGCGCGAGCGCGCGACGAGCGGCGCGCGTCTGGCCGTCGCCGCGCGAAGTCTCAATTCGCGTTCGATCGCGCGCGTCGCGTTGGCCTCGATGGCGTCGCGTCTCTCCATTATCTCTCTCGCGTCTCTCGCCTGCGCGCGAGCGAAACGGTTTCGTCAGTTCCTCGCGTCGATCGGTACACGACACCGCGTCGTTCTCGTCGAGCGTCGCGCGCGCACCTGAAACATCGCTATCATCATCGCGTTCGCCGCTCGGCTCCCCGCGCTCGCCCCCTCTCGCCGAGCCTCGTCCTCGGCCGGACGTCTCGCGTTCGCGTCCCTCCTCTCTAACCGTTCCCTCTCTCTCACCGCCCTCTCTCTCGCCTCCTCTCTCGCCTCCCTCGCGCGCCTCGCCCGCGCCTCGCGCTCGATCACCGCCGTCTCCGCCGCCGACGCCGCCGCCGACGCCGCCTCGCGCGCGCGCCACGCGTCGACGCGCGCCCTCGTCTCGGCCCGCTGCCGTTGAGCCGTCGTGCTCGCCTCGATCAACGCGCGCGCATCGTCCCACGCGCGCGGCGGCGCGCACGCGAGCGACGCGCACGTCGTCGCCGCCGCGTGTTCGAGCGCGAGCGCGCGCTGACGGGCGATGCGCGCGGCGACGTCGGCGTCGGACGTCATTGTCTGGCGTTTTTCCAATCCGAATGACAGACGACGCCCCCGCGCGCGGTGGCGCCGGGACGACGCTGTCCACCGTCATTCGCGCCGCCAGGACCGCGGCGATGTATGCGTTCGCGTTTCGCGTGTCCCGCGCGCTCACGAGACCGACGACGGCGCCGACCGGCGAGGGGACGTCGGCGTCGGCGTCATCTTTATCGACGGGCGCGACAGCGGCGACGTCGCCGTACGCCGCGGTGTGCTCGCCGACGTACGCGCGCGGTGAACCGGTGGATGTGCGCGTGTACGTGCGCGCGGAGGCGAACGAGGCGGAGTCGCGCGCGCGGTTTCGGGCGTCGGTGGACGAGACGCCGGCGTTGCGCGTTTCGGGCGTCGGTTTGGGAACGGAGACGGTGGAAACTCGCGAGCTCGATCTGAGCGTGCACGAGGCGGTGGTGGAGGCGGTGCGGAAGAATCTGACGCTCAGGATGTATGCGGTGGTGTCGAGACGCGATCGGACGATTTTCGAGGAGGATGAGGCGTACGACGCGCGGGACGTGTTGGTGGCGTCGGTCGATTTGACGACGCGGCGGCGGAAAAAAATCGTCAAGACGAGGAAGCTTTTGGGAGCGAAATCGTCGGACGAGGCTGAGACGGTGACGGAATCGGTAGATGACGGCGTCGAGGACGAGGGTGAGGAGGACGCGTCGCGCGAGACGGTGATGACGTATTTTAAACCGAACGCCACGCTGACGGTGGTGGACGATTTTGTGGCGTACAACCCAACCACTCTGCCGGATATTTTGGCGTCGCAGATGCGGTTCACGGATGAGAGGCGCTCGAGCTACGATCCCACGGTGTACTTTAACGAGTTTTGGATGATTAAGAGTTACCTGCGACAGTTCAACGAGACGAGCGCCGCGACGCTCAAGGTTAACTTTAATTTCGAAGTGCTGTCGCAGCTTCGATGGCAAATGTACACGTCCATGGAACAGTCGTGGAAGACGCAGCGAGATTTTGGCGCGGCGGGCGAAAACGACGCGGACAACATCAAGCGCGTATTCTTGGAAGGTAATCCGGTGTTGCTCGCGGTGACGAGCGTGGTGAGTTTGCTTCACACAGTGTTTGATTTCCTCGCCTTTAAGAACGACGTGGTATTTTGGAAGAATCGTAAATCGATGGAAGGATTGAGCGGTCGAAGCGTCGTGTTCAACGCCGCATGTCAGCTCATCATCTTTTTGTACTTGTGCGATAACGAAACATCGTGGATGATTTTAATGTCGAGCGGTATGGGCACGGCTATCGAGTTTTGGAAAGTCACGAAAGCCATGGACGTCGACATCGTTCGACCGACGCCGACGTCTCTGCCTCGTCTGCGAATCAAACCAAAACAGAGCTCCCTGAAGAGCGAGACGGCGAGACACGACGCCGACGCGATGCGGTACATGTCTTACGTGCTGTATCCGCTCTGCGCCGTCTACGCCGTCTACAGCCTTCGCACGCACGAACACAAGGGCTGGTACTCTTTCGTCTTGAACTCGCTCGTTGGCGCGGTATACACGTTCGGGTTTATCGCCATGACGCCTCAACTGTACATCAACTACAAATTGAAATCAGTTGCCGCGATGCCGTGGAAACAGATGGGGTACAAGTTTCTCAACACTATCATCGACGATTTGTTCGCCTTCGTCATCAAGATGCCAACCCTGCACAGAATTTCCGTCTTCAGAGACGACGTGATCTTTTTGCTATTCCTCTACCAACGAAGAATCTATCGAATCGACGCCTCTCGCGTGAACGAGTTCGGATACGCCGCCGAGCCCACTGAGGACGAAACGCCGAAAGACGCCGAGGACGAACCGTCCGAAACAGACGAGATCGAGGAGTCGAAGAAAGACCGTTGAGGAGAAAACAAAGTACTATTCGGTCGCATCCACGTAGCTTTTCGACGCGTTAGTCATGTCATAGCGAAACGAAACCGAACGTCGCCCGCCGCCGCAGTTCGCGCCTCGGCGCGCGCTCGCGACAATGTCGCCGAGCAAGGAAGCCGAGATCGCCGAGAAGGCGCGCCGGTATCGCGAGGCGCGCGAGAAAAAGAAAGCGAAAGACGCTCGTCGCAACTCCAGGTCGACGCGGCGAGAGGCCGAGGCGGGCGCGCAGAATCTGTCGACATCGCCGCAGTTGAGTTCCAGTTTCGGCGTCCTGCGCAACGTTTTCAGCGGAGGACGCTCGACGGGCGAGATGGAGGAGCTCTTGGGAAGCGATAAGAGCGAGACGGGCACTGCGACGACGTACACGGCGGAGGAGGATGGCGTTCATCGCGGTCGTTCGAGTAAGTCGTCAAAGGATCGGTCGTCTCGAAAAGGGAAGAAGATTGGTGTTGAGGAAGAGAGCGACACGGATGACGAGCTGTTCCAACAGTTGAGACGTCCGCGAGGGGCGAGCGAGAGCGCGAGAGGGTATCAAAGGTTGACGAGGGATGCGCTGTTGTCGCTGGACGAGGCGGAGAAAGGAATGGGCGTCGGTGCGCGGGTGCAGGGCCCGAGCGGGCCGCACTCGTTTTCGACCACTCTGAGGGGGGTGATACCACGGTCTTGGCGGACGTGGGCGGCGACGGCGTCGGTGTCGTTTTTGTGTTTCACTGTAGGTTTAGCCATAGGTTTCCCGTATGCCGTCAAGAAGACGATGTTGTGCGCCAATCAGAGCGATTGCGCGGATGGGGTGGGGAACGACGAGGCGGAGACGTTGCAGTCGGCGCTCTTCGCGGGGACGATTTTAGGTGCATTATGCGCGGGATGGATGTGTGATAGGTTCGGTAGACGACAAACGATCGTGTTCGCGCCCATGATCGCGGTCATCGGATGGGTGATGGTTTTCGTGGCTGAGGCGTTTTCGTCGACGGCGCTCGCCGGTAAAGTTTTCATCGGCGCGTCTGTGGGAGTCGTCACCACTTCTGCACCGTTATTGCTCGCAGAAGCTTCAAGAAAAGTAGGTAGAGGAGCGCACGCTATTTTGCCGAATTCGGCAATCGTCAAAGGCGTGCTTTTCATGTATCTGGCGCCGTTGAGTCCGGTGAGTGTGCATTGGAGGCACTTGGTGCTGGTATGTTGCGCTTTTAATTTCGTCGCGTGTGTCGCGGCGTGGATGTGCGTCGTGGAGTCACCCCGATGGTATCTCGCGAGAGCAATGCACTTGGAGGCTGTCGATGCGTTGACGACTCTCAGAGGTGCGTGGACGGAGCGAGACACGATGAACGAGGCGGCGGCCATCATCGGCCAGGAGAGTGCAAAAACGTCTCCCGCTGGCGCATTCGCCGGCTTCCATTGGTGGCACCTCATCACGCACGCAGACTTTCTGCGCGCGATGATTTCCTTCTGCACCCTCATCGGTATTCAGCAACTCAGTGGCTTATCTCTCGCTGTTCACGACGACGGAGAGATTCCGCTGGCGGCAGGCGTCCCGTCGTCTCCGGAGACTCGCATCGCGTACGTCATCACCATGATGTTCGGCATCATCGTGTGCTCGAGAATGGTCGATCTCGTCGGTCGACGAGCGTGCATGCTGACTTCACTGACTGGAATGTTCGTCGCGAACGTTTCCATGGCGTGCGTCACCGCCGGGTACGTGCTGGGTTCGCCCGACGACGCCGTCAACGTCGCCGTCATTTCGTTCGCTTTCTTCAACGGTCTCGGTACCGCGGCGATACCGATGCTCATCGGTGTCGAAATATTTCCACAGCACGCGCGCGCCACCGCGTTGGGCCTGGCGTGCGCCCTCTACTGGGCCTACGTCTTCGTCGAATCCTTCGCGTACGACTTGGCGCTCGACGTCTTCACCGTATCCGCCATCCACATCTTCTACGCCACCGTCTGCGCCCTCGGCGCCGCTTTCATCTACACCTCCATCCCCGAGACGGCGACCAAATCCATCGAAGAGGTCGTCGAGATGTTCGCCTCCTCGCGCGCCTCGGCGTCGGCGCCGCCGCCGCCGCCGCGCGCCAGAAAAACATCCACCAAATCCACCAAACGCGTCGCCTTCGCGTGACACCCGCGCTCTTGTATCATACGTCCACCCACCACGCACATTTTCTTTCATCTGAAATCCCCCCACCACCAACCATTCACACCTTTCGTCCCGTCCCGTCCCGTCCCGTCCCGTCCCCACTTCGCGACTCGACTCGAATCACATCATGAGCGCCCTCGTGTTCATAATCTACTGAGGCGGCTGAGGCTACCTCCGCTTCGCCACCGCCATCGAACGCGCGATCGTGGCCAAGTTCCCGAGCTCCACCGTGCGCATGGAACCCACGCCGACGACCACGGGCGCGCTCGAGGTGTCGGTGGCGAACGAATTGATTCACTCCAAACTCTCTCGAGGGGACGGGTACGTGGATTCCCCGGAAAAGATCGAGCGCATCTTGGACGCGGTGGCGTCGGCGCTCGGGCGGAGTGGGTGAGCGTCGACCGAACGCGTCGCGTCGCGTCGAACGCGCGCGAGGGATGGGTATGACTCGCTCGGCGTAAAGGACGCGCGTCGAGGGACGCGCGAAACGCCGAGTCGACGACGAGACTCTCTCGCGCGCGTTCGCTCGCGACGGTGCATCCACGGTGCGGTGGTGTGGGAAGTAAAATGGAATCCGCGGCGCGTCGGGTGGGTCCAGGGATGTCGCTCGTTCGTTTTTAATCTTACCCGGCGGTTCAATATGTTTTACAGTTACGAATACAACTCTACGGTCTATACCTCCACGGCGACGTCCACGCGTCGTCTGAACGCGAGCGATGTCGCGTCTTCGTCGTCCACGTCTTCATGCACGCGCATCGCGCGAAGTAACGCGCGTTTCGCCGCGTTGGTGAATGTTTTTTCATTCGCGCCAGGCGAGACGTCGAGCGCGGGCAGTCGCGCGACGAGCAAGAAAACCGCGTGCGACGTGCGCACCGATTCCCCGTCGCGCGCGTACGCCCCGTGTTCGCTCAGCGCCGGAAGAAGCGCGGGCACGTGCGCGGGAACCATATTGGCGACGTCGTACAGCACCACCGTCGCGCCCTCGCGCGTGTCGGCGCACCGACGAAAATGTCTCGTCAGCGCGCGCTGCAACTCCCCGCGCGCCTCGTCCGCGTCCATCTCGCGCAATCGCCTCGACGCACACTCCACCGTCAGCGCGCACGCATCGGACGCGAACGACGCGTCCAAACGCGCGCGAACCGCCCGCGCGGCCTCGGTCGTCCTCGCCGCGAGCAACACTGTCGGCGCCTTGGTCGACGGCGTTCTCGCGACGTCGTCGATGAAAAAATCAATCGCGTTCGACGCCCACGGCGCGGCCACGCCGCGAAGCGCCTCTCGAAGCGCGCGCGCGCGCGGTTCCGCGAGCCCTCGGCGCGAAGACACCGACGCGAAAACGTCGCGATGGTCTCGAGACGTCGTCGGCGTCTTCGCGCCGGCGAGAAACGCCGCGACGAAAGAGACGACCGAGACCACCGCGAAGCGACGCGCGATCGTCCACCGCGACGTCGACGGACGCGACGCGGACGATGTGGACGACGCGCGCGGCGACCGTGCCTTCGACGCCGCCGTCGACGCGCGCGTTCGCGGTCGCGTCGTTTTCACCGCGGGCGGCGCGTCGTCCCTCTGCACCACCGCGCGTCGTCTCGCGCGCGCCGCGCGCGCGTCCGCGTCGATGTCGACGTCGACATCGCGCGACGCCGTCTCGACGCGTCGACGCGGCGGACGCGCGTCGCGCCGCGCGCGCGGCATCCGTCGACGGGTGACGTTTCCGCGTCCAATAGGATTCAAATCTTCACCCCATTCCCCGACGCTGACGCGCGCGTGACACCGCGTTCGCGCTCGAAACTCGTCGCTTCGGGCGTCAAAAAAATCCCACCGCCGGGTGCGCGCGCTCGATCGCGCGCGTCATGGTCGCGTCGCGCGCGAACGGCGTCGAGACGCTCGCGATCGGTGACCGCGGCGTCCGAGACGACATCGACGCGACGTACGCGTCGCTCGCGACGCGCGCGCGCGAGGAGGCGCGCGCGCGACCGTTATCCGACGGTGATGTCGTCGTCGCGCGACGCGCGCGAGGAGGGACGACGATGGAGGAGGCGTTCGGGAGGGTGGGGAGGGAACCGCCGAGGCTGTCGGCGATTCGAATCGAAACCGAAGACGCGACGACAGGACGAGGAGGACGAGGACGCGCGCGGTACGCGTTCGTCGCGAGTGAAGGCGGTGATTACGACGCGGATGAGTACGGGAAGTACGCGGTGGTGCGGGAGGAGACGCCGGTGATTCGATTCGAGAGTAGAGCGTTGACGCGAGACGCGCAGTGGGAGGCGACGGAGAGTCGCGCGGATGGATTCGTGCGATTACGGTCGTGTGCGAGGAGAGATGTGGTGTTGGAGGGGACGATCGGTGGGAGGTACACGACGAACGCGGCGTTCGGGGCGTGGATGCGGTACGAGAAGGCGTTGGAGAGAGAGGAGGAGTATCAGAAGACGGCGGCGCGCGAGTGCGGCGACGTGCTCGAAAAGCTCGCCGAGGGGTTTAAAAAGGAATTGCGCGCGATCGAGGCGGAGATCATCGACGCGGGGCGAACGCAGTACGGGAAACGCGTCGTTATCGGTGATGACGTCGAATTATCGCCGAGAGTGGAGAATCCGTTCTCGCCGACGGCGAATCCTTTCGAACGCGCGTCTCCGGCGGCGACGTCGCCGGAATCGCACGTTGTCGAGCTCGATCCGCTTCCGAGTCTGCAGAGACGATCGAACGCGGTGCATCTGTCCACGCCCGAGGGTGCCATCGGAAGTTGGCGCGGGAGACACGTGTTCAACGAGTTCCCGTCGCCGACGGATGAGGAGATCGCCGCCGTTCGAGACGAGTCGTGGCGATTCGCGTCGACGACGAAGAAATCTGCGTCGACGCGCGCGAGAAATCCGTTCGACGACACGCCGACCGGAGAAACGACGCCGGGCATGAGTGATTACTGGGATTTCGCAAGTTCGGGCGAGGACGATTCGTTCTTCGACGCATCCACGCCGGGCACGTTCCGGGGCAAGACGAGAGCGTCGCCGCGATCCGCCAATGCGACGACGACGGCGACGGCCGCCACGACCAGCACGACCACGACAACGACCGAAACGTTCGAGGGCAAATACAGCCAATTCGTGTCGGACGATATCGAGACCGCGGCGATTCGCAAGAGCGGCATCGATCCGAACAGAGTCGTCGGCACTCCGGGAACGACGTCGGCGATGCTCAAGTACGTCGGGCAGATGTACGTCTCCGAGTTTCGATCCGAGATGAATCTTCTCAACGTGCCGTACGTCACCCTCGACGAAGTCATCGTCGATTTCATCGAGTTTGTCTCTCAAAAGCGCAGTCAACCCACGTTGAACGACCCGCGCCTGAACGTCAAGGAACCTCTGTCTGAACAATTCATCATGTCCATGAAGACGGATGACTTTTTATCGTTGCTGCACGATTACGGCGACGAAGCCGGATACACCGAGGTCGCGACGCTCAAGCGCGCCTTGGCGATCGCCATCACCACCAAGGGCGCGCTGAGCTCGAGCGATAGCGAATATTGAGTTGTAAAAAATCCATCGGCGACGACGACGCGTCGATTGATGCTATGATTACGCTGCGAATATTACACCGACGCGCGCTTCTAAAAGCGCACGTAGCTAAAGTTGAGAAAGGAATTCGTGCTAGTGAAGAAGACGAGCGGCGCGGAGCTCGTGCGCCAATCCACTGCGATGGCGACGGGGACGTTCATGTACGGAATCCTGCTGAGCGATGGCGACACGCACTCGATGGCGCCGGTGTCCGCGACTCGAGCGGCGACGCTCACGGCGCTGAATCGACACCCTCCCGTACCGAAATCATCCGTGTCCGGCGTCCCGGTCGATCCCGAAGAAACCACCCACGACATCGATGGGCCCAGGCGCACTGGGGTGCCGCCGTCGATCGAACCTCTCACCGGAGTGATGGATGCCGAGGCGACGTTGACGGCGTACTCTATGGACGCGCCCGAATCCAACGCGTTGACGTTTGCCGTTGAAGCCGGACGCATGACGATCGCCACCGCCGCGGTGCGCTGGATGTTGCGAATCATCACCGACTTTGCGGGAGGTAATTCACACGCGATGAGCGCCGAGCTCACGCGCGCGCCCGCGCCCACCTTGGACACGTAACTGGACGATTCGTCCGCGGTGAAGACGCACGACATGTACGGTTTGGTGCCGACGTCGAGGTTACTTCCGTACACCCACGCCAAACCGCCGCCCTCGCTCGGACTCCGTCGAGGCGACGCACTCGTGGCGCGAGGTGGGTCGATGAACATCACCTGCACGAGCCCTTCGTACTGTCCTCCGGTGACGCCGAGCGCGACGAATCCCACTTCGACGTTGAGCGGAAGCAGACAGTTGATGACGGAATCAAACGGACTCGGGTTCGCCACCGTCGATTTGAGCACCGACGTCTTGGCATCGATCACCGTCGTGAGACTACACGTGAATTCCTCGTCCGAGGACAGATGCATGACTTGTCCACCGCGACCAAAGTAAAACAATTCGTCGTCGTACAATTCGTAAGGATTCGAAGGAAGCGGCGTACCTCCTGTGTACACCGTGGTTTCCGTCGATTGAGCGATGCTCGACACGGCGAGCTCGGCGTATCTCACGCCTACTTTGAGCGGTACGCTCGCTAAAGATCCCGCCTCGCGCGCCGGTGCGACGCAATCCACGGATGTCGTCGTCGTCGCGCGCGCGCTTACGCGCGTCGTCCCCACGAGACACCCCACATCTAACAGATCACCGTCTGAATCGCTGACGACGACGCTGATCGCCTCCCCACCCTCCGTGCTATACATACCACTGCTCACCGACGCGTTCGCCGGCGTGAGCCAATAATTCTCCTTGTAACTGATGAAATTCGTGAGCACGCTTCCGTCGTCTCCCAACACGCCCACCGCGAACCGCGCCAACGTCGCCTTCGACGGCGTCGTCACGTCGTACGTCGGCGGTTCGCACCGATACAGCGCCGAACTTATGAACATCCCACCGTGTTTCGCCGACTCCGCGAACGTCCCGACCGCGCGCGTGACCCACGTCCCCGCGGTGCTCTTCGACTCGTAGTAACAACCCAACGTCCCGCGCGTGAAATCCTCCCCCGCGGCGTACGTCGGTATTCCCATCGGTCCCGCGCTCGCCACCACCTCGCGCACCGTCGGTGATTTCATGAAATGCACCACCCCGTCCTCCGTCTGTTTTCGATCGCCTCCGAACACGGCCCAATCGTACCCACCGTTGGCGCTCCAGCTTCCCGTCGCGAATCCCATCTGCTTCGTCCCCGTCGCCCCAGTCACGCCGTTCACCGCGCACGCGTACGACGTCGGGTCGGAATTCGAAAACGTCGACGTCTCACCGTTATCCCTCGCTCCTCCGAACGCGCACCGCGTCGTCGTGGCGCCTCCCGCGTTACAATCCGCGCACGTCCCGTCCCGGCCCGGCAAAAAGTTTAAACCGTGCACGCGCACCGACGCCTCTCTCTGCGCGAACACCGCGCTCGGGAACACGGCGGCGGCGAACGGGGGATGACCGGGACCTCCCGCGTCGGACGCGCGCGTCGGCGCGGCGAGCGCGAGGACGAGGACGACGCTCGCCATCGCGTCGAGCCGAATGCGACCCGCGGCCCGCGCGGAATCGCGCGCGCGAACGTCTCGCATCGCGCGCGGACGATTCACGCGCGACGCATGGACGAACGTGAAGAGGGTCTCTCTCGCGCGCGCGGACGTGAGACGCGCGGTGCGGTCGCGCGGCGACGAATGACGCGTCATCGTCGGATCGCGCGAATGAACGCCGAGCCATTCCGCGACGCGGACCGAGCGCGCGACCGCGCCCGCGACCGCGATCGCGACCGCGTCGAACGAACGAGCGCGTCGCGTCGCGCGCGATGCGTCTCGTGACGCTCGCCGCGTGCGCGCTCAATCAGTGGGCGCTCGACTTCGAGGGAAACCATCGACGAATCGTCGAATCCATTCGTCGCGCGAAAGCCGCGGGCGCGTCCTATCGCGTCGGTCCCGAGCTCGAGACGTGCGGGTACGGATGCGAGGATCACTTCCACGAGCGCGATACGGAGGCGCACGCGTGGGAGGTGATCGCGAGGCTGTGCGAAGACGAGGAGACGACGGGGGGCGTCGTCGCCGACATCGGCGCTCCGGCGACGCACCGAGGCGTTCGATACAATTGTCGCGTCTTCATCGTGGACGGGAAGATTACGTTCGTGCGGCCGAAGCGAGCGTTGGCGGATGATGGTAATTACCGCGAATCGCGATGGTTCACGGCGTGGACGAGGGAAAACGAGACGGAGGCGTTCGCGGTGCCCGAGTGTTGTCGAGCGCACGTCGCGGGGGGAGGGACGACGGTACCGTTCGGGGACGGCGCGTTGGCGTTCGATGACGCGGGTTTAGGGAGCGAGACGTGCGAAGAGTTGTGGACGCCGGACGCGCCGCACATCGTGCTCGCGCTGAATGGGATTGAAATCGTGAGCAACGGGAGCGGTTCGCACCATCAGTTGAGAAAATTGGACACGAGAATGGACTTGATCAAGAGCGCGAGCGGGAAAGCGGGAGGGGTGTATCTGTATTCGAATCAGCGTGGGTGCGACGGTGGGCGCTTGTATTACGATGGGTGCGCGTGCATAGCGGTGAATGGGGAGATTGTCGCGCAGGGTAAGCAATTCGACGTGAACGACGTCGAAGTCGTGACGGCGACGGTGGATTTAGACGACGTTCAGTCGCACAGAGGTTCTTTTCAATCGATGAGCGCGCAATCGGCGCGCGCCGCACGAATTCCGATCGTACGCGTGCCCAGAAAATTGTGCTCGACGGATGACGTCGGAGGGAAGCGTCCAACGGTTGACGGGAAGCGCGAAATCGCGTTCCACGCGCCGGAGGAAGAGATCGCGCTCGGTCCGGCGTGTTGGTTGTGGGATTATTTGAGACGCTCTGGCGCGAGTGGCTATTTCCTTCCGCTCTCCGGCGGCGCGGATTCAGCGAGCACCGCCGCCATCGTCGGTAACATGTGTCAACTCGTCACTGCAGCGGCGCGCGGCGGCGACGAAATCGTAGCCAAGGACATTCGTCGCATCGCGCAACTCAGCGACGACGCACCCATTCCCAGCGCGAAGGAACTCGCAGAGATGATTTTTACGACGGTGTATCTGGGCACGGAAAACAGTAGCTCCGAGACGCGCGCGCGCGCGACGGCGCTCGCGAAGGATATCGGCGCGTCGCACCTGAGCGTCGCCATCGACGTCGTCGTCGCCGCCGTGGTGACCTTTTTCGCGACGGTGACGAGTAAGACACCGAAATTCAAAATCGACGGTGGTTCGCACGCAGAAAATTTGGCGCTCCAAAACATTCAAGCGCGCGTGCGCATGGTGTTATCCTTTCTCTTCGCGCAACTCTTGCCGTGGGTGCGAGGGAAATCCGGCTTCTTGTTGGTTTTGGGCAGCGCGAACGTGGACGAGGGTCTGCGTGGGTACATGACAAAGTACGATTGCTCCAGCGCGGACGTCAATCCGATCGGGGGCATCAGTAAGGCGGATTTACGGGCGTTTTTGCGTTGGGGGGCGACGCATTTAGGGTACCCCACGCTGGCCGAGGTGGAGAAGGCGCCGCCTACGGCGGAGCTCGAACCCATTCGCGAAAACTACGTGCAAACGGACGAAGAGGACATGGCAATGAGTTACGACGAACTCGGCACGTACGGTCGACTTCGTAAGATCATGCGATTGGGACCAGTCGCCATGTTCAAGCGGTTGCGAACCGTCGAGTGGGCGAACAGAGGACTCTCGGCGGCGGAAATCGCAGAAAAGGTGAAGAAATTCTTCTTTTATTATTCGTGCAACAGGCACAAGATGACCACACTCACGCCGTCGTATCACGCTGAAAATTATTCACCCGACGATAACAGATTCGATCAGCGTCAGTTCTTATACAACGTGCGTTGGCCGTGGCAGTTTCGTAAGATTGATGAACTCGTCGAACGGGACGGCGGGAAGAGAGATTGATTGAATGTCTTGCAAGAAAACAATGAGCTACCAATTACGATTATACAGTAATACATCACATGCGCACCATCATGTGTATGAGTTCAGACGCCGTCGGGACCCCCGAATTGCTGTCTTTGAAGAGCCACACCTCTTCGTAGAGTCGAGGCATTCTGTAAATGTCACCCAACATCGGTCCCTTGAGCGGCGTCTGGGCGCTCGCGCGTCTCTTCTCGTCCACGAACGCTTGCTTTTTCGAATCTAACTTGAGCAACACCCGCAATTCCTCCTCATTCAGCCGTCCCATCACCTTACACGTCTCCGGATCCACCACCACCGTCGCCGCGCGCGCCAACGTCGTCGCCCTCCGTCTCGTCACTCTCCGCACCCTCTCCATCCGTTCATCGTACACCTTTCTCGCCGCACGCATCGCACTCGTCTCCTCCGCCTCCACCTCCGCCGTCTCTCTCTCCCTCTTCGCCTCCGCACCACCCTTCACCCGCTCCCTCGCGCGTCCCCCGTCTCGCCCTCTCGCCGCCGCCGCCTTCGCGATCCTCCCCTCCTCCATCCTCGCCCGTTTTCGCTCTCGCTCCGCGCGCCCGTTCCACGCCTCCGACTCTCGTCGAGACGCGTCCACCCACGCCTCGGGCGGCAATCGCGCGCTCGCCCCTCGCGCGTCGTCGCGCTCCCGCAGCGCGCGCAGTTCCCACGGTAATCGTCTAAATTCACAAAACGCATCCCCACAACTCTTATGCACGCGACAGTTGACGTACGCCTCGCACTCGAGCGCGACGCGCGCACCGCCGCGCGCGCCCTCGCCGCCGACGCGCGGTCGACGTCGACCGAGCATCGCGCGCGCGCTCGAGTGCGCGCGCGACCACCGCGCGGACGATGCCGATGCCGATGGGCCGCGCGGGTGGGTGGGTGGGGGGGATATTCGTCGAATGCTGACTCGTCTCGTCGTATCATAGTGTACACGTGTGAACCCCATGTATGAATGTTCGAGCCTCGACCGTCGCTCGCGAGCGTTTTCGAGCGTTTTCGTCCCCTCGTCGGTCGAGATGGATGGGATCGATCGGCGTCGACGACGGACGGTGGAGGACGCGCGAGAGCGAACCGCGCGCGAAGGGTCGCGATCGATGCGCATCGAAGAGCTGGATGATGGGTCCGTCGGTGAGGAGGCGGAGACGACGACGACGGAGATGACGGAGACGACGCGTCCCGCGCGTCTCGCCGGGGACGCGGAGGCGGACGAGACCTCGCGAAGACGACGACGAACGACGGCGGAGATGCGAGAGGAATTGCGTCGATTGCGCGCGATGCGTCGGATGGTGATGGATGAAGGGGAGGATGGGAACGGGGAGGAGGCCGAGGCGATGATGCGGGCGGAACCCAAGTATTACGAGTCGAGAGAGCTCGAGTACACCAACGGCGACGCGTACCGGGGCGAGTGCGTGGACGAGACGAGACACGGACGCGGACGACACGTGTGCAGCACGGGAGACGTGTACGACGGAGGGTGGAAAGATGATAAGCGACACGGCGTGGGGACGATGACGTTCGCGTCGGGGTTGACGTATGAGGGGGAATGGGTGGACGATAAGACGTGCGGGCGAGGACGGTGCCGGTACGTCGGCGGCGACGCGTACGACGGCGAGTGGAAAAATGATCATCGATGGGGATGGGGGACGCAAACGTTCGCGAATGGGGATTCATACGAAGGGTAGTGGGTTGATGACGTCATTGAGGGACGAGGTCTGTACACGTACGCGGATGGGGCGAGTTTTAACGGCGCGACGCTGTCGGGACGACGCGTGCGAGGAAGATACGTCGCCAAGGATGGATCGGTGGAGTACGACGGTGAGTGGGACGGCGACGAGCGACACGGACGAGGGAAATATGTGGAAGTGGGATCGTTCAAGTACATCGGACAGTGGCGACGGGATCTGCGACACGGACGTGGGAAGTGTGAGTTCGCGACGGGCGCGTCGTACGACGGCGAATGGCGGGACGACGCGTTTCACGGCGAGGGCGAACTGAAAACGTCAACGTTCGAGTACGTCGGTGGGTTTGAGAGCGGGAAGAAAACGGGCGACGGTGTCATGAAATTCCTCGAGCTCGGCGGCGAGTACCGCGGCGCGTTCGACAAAGATTTGGAAAACGGTAAAGGGAAACGCCTGTACGCCGACGGCGCCATTTATCGCGGCGAGTGGCGAGACGGGAAACGTCACGGCAAGGGCGCGTGCGCCTACGCCAACGGCGACGAGTACCAGGGCGAGTGGTCGAACGACAAGCGTCACGGGTACGGCGTGTGCGTCTTCGCGGACGGGACGAAATTTCGCGGTGAATGGGAACGAGATTGCTGGTGTCAGAGCACGGCGGATCCCGTCTTCACCAAGGTGTTCGTCCGGGCGCGGTGCGAGCGACCGCAGGCGCGGCCACCATGCTCGGCATCGAGGCTCGCGATGAATTGAAAAATAAACGATTGAGCGGTGGTGACATCTTCACCGTGAGACTCACGCACTTGGACACGGTGAACGACGCGGAGGATGAACCGCTAGTGGAATTGGGCACCGTGACGGATAACGGCGACGGGACGTACGTGGCGTACTACACGTGCACGGTCGCGGGGGCGTACTCGTGCGAGGTGTTGATCGGGAACGATGAACAGTGTGGACATTCGCCGTACGACGTGTTCGTATCGCCGTCGAGGGTGAGTCCGAAGAATTGCGTCGTCGAGGGCGAGGGGACGAGACGCGCGCGCATCGCCGAGCGCGCCGAGTTTACGATCAAGGCGAGAGACGAATTCGACAACGATGTCATGGAGGATTTGAAAGAGCAGTTACCGTTACAGATTACGATTACTGACGTGAGCGGAGGAGAGATGCGGACGACGTCAGGAATTTCCATCGAAGACGACGGCGACGGGCGACTCGTCGTTTCGTATCAACCAGAGGCAACTGGATTTTACCGTCTCGTCATCTCATGTAAAGACACACTCATCGGTGAGAGTCCGTACGCGCTTAGAGTGAGAGACGGTGAAAACGAAGTGAGCGATGTAATGCCTGACGCGCCCGAAGGTTCCATCGCGCCCGTACCGCCGGATCTCGCCAGGGATTGGGAAATCATCGCAAAGTCTGATTTCGAGCTCGACGGCGATGATTTCGGCTGGGACACCGAATCCGAGGACGACGAGACGCCCGACGACAAATACATTCGCGAAAATCCAAATGTTCCCGTCGTGTCGAATTACGAAGATTTATACAAAGTTGGGCGATTGCAGAAACGCATCAAGCAAAAGCGCGCCGAGGAGCAAGCGAAAAAGATTCGAGAGATGAAGAACAAACTCGAAGCCTTATCCATGGCGCAATCGCACGACGATCGAGGCAAGGCGCCTAAATCTTTGGTTGATTTGGACTGAATCTCTCTACACGTCTATTCTGCTACATCCATCTCCTTTCAATGGCTCTAGCGAGCTCATTCTTGTTCCTCGTCGAAGGATAAGCCGCCGAGCTTCTTTTTCTTTTTAGTCTTGGCGTCGCCGCCCTCCTGCGACTCTTTGCGCTTCGCCGACGACGCTTGAAACGTAAACTTTCCTTCCTTTAAACTCAATTCTTCCGCCGTCTCCGCCTTGGCGAGCGACTCCTTATAATGTTCGTTCTCCTCGTCGAATTCAACCGCTTTGCGCCACGCGTCCACCGACTCTGACAATTTATCCAAAGCCGCGCACGCGGTCGCCAAACGCACGTATCCCTTTGCCCACTCCGAATTCAATCGTACGGTCTCCTTCGCGTCCGTCAGCGCGTCGTTCCACCGTCCGAGCGCCCCGTACGCGGCGGACCTGTTTGAGAAATACACCCAATTCGTCGGCTCCAACGCCGCCGCGCGACTGAAACACGCCACCGCATCGTCGTACCGCTTCTCCTGAAACGCCCTGTTCCCATCTCCTTTGTGTCGAGCCGCCATCTCCGCGATAGAATCGTCGTCGTCGAACGCCAACGCCATCAAATTCGCTTTTCTATTCGCCCCCGCGCCGAGTCCCGCGCGTCTCGAGCCCTCCACATCTTCCTCGACTCCGTACGCCCGCGCGCGCGCGTCCACGCCGTAATCCTCACCTCCCTGCGTCGATGCATCGCCCGTGAACGCGGACGCGCGCGCGGCGCCACCGTCGCCACCGCCATCGCCGGTCTCGACGCCCAAGAGCGCGGCGTGCGCTTGCAGAAATTTTGGCAGTCGGCGCGTGTACGACACGTTTCCCTTGGCCCCCGTGCGTTTTCCCGCGCCGCCGCCGCCGGTGCCGCCGCCGCCGGTACCGCCGCCCGCGCCGCCGCCGTCGAACCGATCGTCGCCGACGCCGGCGTCGCCGTATTGGTCGGCGAACAGGTGCGTCTTCTTTCCACCTCGCGGCATCGCGGCACTCTGTGGCGAGCGCCGCGCGCGCGCGCGTCGTGATCGTTCGCGAGAAGACGCACGAGAAGACGCGCGAGAAGACGCGCGCGGACTCGCGACGCCGCGATGGCGTCCGAGCGCGCGAACGCGTTCGTGCTCGTGCTGAGTGGATTACCGGGGTCGGGGAAAACGACGCTCGCGACGCGTTTAAGGGCGCGTGTGATCGAGCTCGAACCGACGTGTGAGGTCGTGCACGTGTGTTACGACGCGTACGAGCGCGAGGCACGGGCGGAGACGACGAGGTCGGGCGAAGAGGGCGCGGGGACGTTCGACCCGGCGGTTTGGAAAGAGTCGCGCGAACGCGCGGCGGAGGACGTTCGACGCGCGATCAAGCGCGCGAACGAGAGGTGCGAGTCGAGCGGAGACGCGTCGACGAGTGGAAAGTCGATGACGCTGGTGATTGTGGACGATAACATGTATTATCACGGCATGCGGTGGAAGATGTTTCGGGACGCGAGGGACGCACGCGCGTGTTGCGCGACGGCGCACGTGTTGACTCGAGAGGTGGAGACGACGCGCGCGAGGAACGCAGGGCGGGAGAGGGACGAAATTGTATCGGATGAGGTGCTCGATCGGATGGCGCGCGCATTCGAGGCGCCGGTGGTGACGAGTCCGGGCGACGCCGCGGCGTTTCCGGCGTTCGTCGTCGAGGCGGACGACGTCGTCGACGTGGATAAGGTGTGGACGACGATTCTGGAACACTGGGGACCGCCGCCGGCGATCCCCGTGACCGACGCCGAGCGCGAGGCCGAGCGCGAGATCGCGCGGGCGGAGACTGCCAATTCCGCTCTGCACGCTCTCGACGTGCGCACGAGAGCCGCCGTCGCCGCCGCCGTCGCCGCCGTCGCCGCCGATTCCAACGACTCATCCCACGTCGCGCGCGTCGCCAAGCGCGTCAACGACGCTCGACGCGATTTGTTACGCGACGCTCGAGCGATCGATCGCACCCGCGACGACGTTTTCGAAGAATTGGCGTTATTGGAGCGTCGATTCGCCGACGCCGCGTGCGTGTAGACGTTTTAGAGATTTAGACTACGTACCCACGCATTCATCGCAGCTAAAGTAGAAACAATTCAACAACGCAATGCGAGGCTAATCCTAATCCCAGCGGTTATCGACTATGTTTTTTCGGAACGCCCACGCGTGAGACAAACTCTCGTACAAATCCGTGTACTTGGCCTTCCATCCCAACTCGTGCTCAATCTTATCCACGTTGGCGTACACCTCGGCGTAATCTCCCGGTCGCGGTTCGTTTTGGTAATGCACCTTGATATCCACGCCCGTGACCTTTTTGCACGTCTCGACAAATTCGCGCATGCTCACACCTTTACCCGTGCCGACGTTGTACAGCGCGGGCGGATTGTCAAACTTCTTCTTTTTCGCCACGGCGATGTGCGCGTCCACTAAATCGACGACGTGGATGAAATCTCGAATCGTCGTTCCATCTCTCGTCGGGTGTTTCGTGCCCATGACGGTGAGTTTATCGATATTCTTCATCGCCGCGTCGAAGCACGCACCCGAGATTCGCCCGTGTCGACGCAAGTCGGCGCGAGGCAACTCACCAATCTTACCCTCGGGATCGCTCCCGAACACGTTAAAGTACCTTAAAATCGCCGAATGAAACTTGGGATTCGCCCGCGCGTAATCCTTAATCGCATTTTCAGCGTAAAACTTTGATTTCCCGTACGGATTGATGGGCTTTGTCGGCGTCAACTCGGTGATTGGCAACTTCTCCACGTTTCCGTACGTCGCGCACGTCGAACTATAAATCATCTTTTGCACCCCCTTTTCATTCATCACCGACAACAATGTCACCGTATTCGCCGTGATGTTCGAGTAATACCTCAACGGATCCACCATCGATTCCCCCACGTACGCGATGGCGGCGAAGTGAAACACCACGTCGACGCGTTTATTCGTATTCCCGAACGCCTCCGCCACGTCGTCTCGACGTCCTAAATCCCCGTACACCGCTCGAAAACTCCCCTCGGGCGCCATCTCACGCAACGTTCGTATCGCACCACCGTTCCCTCGACTCATATTATCGATCGTCGTCACCGCGTACCCGGCGGCGAGCAACCGCTCGACGCAGTGCGCGCCGATGAACCCCGCGCCCCCCGTGACTAACGCGTGCTCGCCTCGATCGCTCGCGAACTCAAACCTCGCGCGCGGGTCCGCGAGAATATCCGCGTACATTCCTCCCGCGCGCGACGCCGACGGAGACCTCGCGCGCGTTCGCGCGCGTTCGAACGCCGCGCGATGCGCGTCGTCGTCAACGTAATCATCTCGTCGCGTCGCGCGAGGCGTCGACGACGAGAGCGAAGACGCGACGACGACGACGACGACGACGACGAGAAGACCGATCGCCGCGAGCGAGCGCCGAGACGCGCGCTCGCGAGACGCCATCGCGTCGCGCTCCGCGGCGCGCGCGCCGACGGGCGCGTCTCGATGGCGCCGTGTCGAGGGACTCCTCGGTGAGTCATAGACCTCCACTGTGTCAGGGGTCATGACTCACCGAGGAGTCCCCCCCGGCACGGCGCCATCGCGTGGACGCTAAACCTCGTCGTCATTCATCGCGCGACGACGACGCCGCGTCGACGACTCCGGCGCGATGAGCGGCGCGGACGCGATCGAGCGAGACATTCTCCGCGCCATCGATGCGGACGGTGTCGTCAACACGGCGCGCGCGGCGGAGAGACTCGGTGTGGATCCGCAGGCGACGGTGGGGACGATGAAGCGGCTATCGGCGGCGAACATGGTGGTCTCCACCGCGATCGATCGATCGAAATTCACGCTGACGAAGGAGGGTGAGTCGTGCGTTGAACTTGGTTCGCCCGAGGCGCGCGCGTTCGCGCGTGTACCCGCGGAGGGGGTGGATTTAGCGACGTTTAAGGCGACGGCGGGCGCGGGGGTGGCCGACGTGGGATTTAAGCAGGCGATGCAGTGTAAATGGTTGGCGATGGTGAAGGGAGAGACGCCGAGGGTGGAGAGGAAGGTTGATTCCATCGTTGATGTGGTGAGGGAGACGTTGGCCAGGGTGAAAGCCGGGGAGCCCGTGGACGCGAAGACGTTGGAACCGTTGGTGAAGAAGCGGAAACTCGTGCGAGAGGAAAAGTGGAAAGAGTACGAGTTGACAAAAGGGCCGGAGTTTGCGCTCGAACGCAAGGTTTTGCCCGCGGATTTGACCAAGGAGATGATGAATGAGGGGACGTGGAAGGGACAGGCGTTCAAGGCGTACAACTTGGTGCCGGGGGCGGGGGCGCAGCCGCCGAGCGGACACGTGCACCCGCTTCTCAAGGTTCGACAGGCGTTTCGCGAAATTTTCTTCTCGTTGGGATTCTCGGAGATGCCGACGAATAACTTCGTCGAGAGTGGTTTCTGGAACTTTGACACGCTCATTCAGCCGCAGCAACACCCGGCGAGAGATGCGCACGATACGTTTTTTATGAAGACGCCGGAGAAGATGAATTTCGCTCCGGAGGAGTACGTCCAACGCGTGCGTAAGATGCACGAGACGGGAGGTAACGGTTCCATCGGTCATCAGTACGCGTGGAAGCGCGCCGAGGCGGATAAGAACATCCTTCGCACGCACACCACCGCGGTGAGCGCGCGAATGTTGTACGACATCGCACAAAACGGTTTCAAGCCGGCGCGCATGTTCTCCATCGATCGCGTCTTCCGTAACGAAGCGGTCGATCGCACGCACCTCGCCGAGTTCCACCAAGTGGAAGGCGTCATTTGCGACAAGGGTCTCGCCCTCGGTGATCTCATCGGCGTCTTGTACCAATTCTTTGAACGCCTCGGGATGACGCAGCTTCGATTCAAGCCGGCGTTCAACCCGTACACCGAACCGTCCATGGAAATTTTCGCCTTCCACCCGATGTTGAACAAGTGGGTCGAGGTCGGTAACTCTGGCATGTTCCGCCCCGAAATGCTCGAGCCCATGGGTCTCCCCGAAGACGTCAACGTCATCGCCTGGGGATTGTCTCTCGAGCGCCCGACGATGATCATGTACGGCATCGACAACATTCGTGACCTCTTCGGAAGCAAGATGCAAATCACCTCGGTGAAGAACAATCCTATTTGCACTATTTGAGAGTTGAGAATTGCGAGACGGGTCTCTGTTGAGCAGATTCTATCGGTAATACAACAAATAACATACTAGCACACGCTCTTTCGCTCCGAAACTATCTACGTATTTTCGCCTGTCTCCTTGAGCTCAATCCACTTGGAAAAATACAACGTCGATCGCTCCGTGTGATGCCAGAGCGATTGACCGTGAAAGTCCGCGTCTCTAACGTCTTGAAGATTATTCACGACGTCTTCGATGGCGTCTAAAACGTCCGGAATGTTTAATTTTGCGGAGAAAATTTCATTGACGATGTCGGCGCCGTTCTCTCGCGCGCGTTGCCACAATGCCTCGTCCTCGTGAAGTCGCACGGCGGCGTCAGCCAAATCACTCGCCGCGACGCAATCACCGAATCCACCCCACCCGTGCTCTGGATCGATCGCATCGCTTTTCGACGACCAAAACTCATCGACGCCCGGCACGGTGCCCTCGGAACCAATGGGCGTCGTGCATACGGGCAACCCGTACGTCCAAGCGTCGAGCACCTTACCCTTAATCCCGGCGCCGAATCGAAGAGGCGCGAGCAACACGCGCGCCGAGCGCATCGTCGTCGCTAAATCCTCGGCGAATCCTTCGACGTGAAATCCCATCTTTGGTCTGTGAAACTGTTGTCGAATCGACTCGCTCGCGTACGAGCCGTACACGCGCATAGTCGCCTTCGGCAAACGCTCGCGCACCAAAGGCCAGACCTCTTCGCACAACCATCGCACGGAATCAACGTTGGGTTTGTGTAAAAACGTTCCCACGGTGATGAAATCGCTTCGCGCGTTGAAATCCATCTCGCGCGCGTCGTGCTCGACGTCTCGGTTAAAAAAGGACGCCACGCGCAACTTCTTCTCCGAAATCCCGCACCCGCGTTCGAGCCAGCTTTTCTCCACGGGCGAGCACACCAACGTCAAATCACTCCGCTCCACGCTCGCGATTTCCCGCATCAAATCCTCATCCCTCGCCGCGGGCGTCGTCCTCGTCGCCTCTCCCGCGTCCGCGCCTCGCTTCGCCGCCCGTTCCCTCGCCCGTCGCAACGCGTGCGCGTCCTGCATGTCCAACACCCTCGCCACTCCCGGCGCACACTCCCGAACCCGCGCCCCGAACGCTTCCTCCGCCAAAAACCGATCGAACACGACGACGTCCGGCGCCGCGATCGTCAACGCGTCCCGAAGCGCGTCGCCGCGATTCGCCCGCACCCGCGCCGTCGTCACCCCCATCGCCCGCAATCGCGCCGTCGCGTCATTCTCGCGCGCGCACCCGACGCACGTGACTCGCCACGACCTCTCCAACGCCCCTCGCACGAGCGCATCGCTCCGCGCGCCCGCCGCCGAGGCATCGACGTCGATCCATTCCCAGCCGAGAAACACGACCGAGCGCGCTTTCGCATCTTCGCGCCCGTCGCTCGCCCCCGTCGACGCCCACGCGCGCCAACACGCGCGAGAAGACGCGCGCGAACACGCCCGACCGCGCGACGCCCACGCGCGCGCCGTCCGCGCGCGCAGGCGCGTCGACGCGCGCATGACTGCCGTCGACGTCATTCCTTCCCGCGCGCGCGAACGGCGCGCGCGCGTCGTCATGGACGCGCGCGGCGACCGCGCGCGCGCCGACGGACCGTCGCGCGCGTCGTCGTCGGCCGGCGACGTCGACGCGGACGCGCGACGCGCGCGGACGTCGACGTCGACGACCGAACGCGCGGCCATGGCGGCGGCCATGACGACGGCGACGGCGACGAGGACGACGACGGCGACGCGAGGACGGCGAGGACGGCGCGCGCGGTGCGTCGGCGTGTACGAGTGGACGCGCGATCGCGCGGCCACGGGCGCGGGGGCGGGGGCGGACGTCGCGGGACAGAGAACGGTGTACGCGGGCGGGGTGACGCCGAACGCGACGACGCGGGTGCGCGACTTTCCGGACGTCGCCCCGCGGAAATTCACGAGCGGTGGTGAGCTGTTGCTGTGCGTGTCTCGACATCAACAGGAATTGGTCGGGTATAGGTTTAAGGATCTGCGGAGGTGCCTGAAGAGGAACGCGAGGGGGGAGGTGGTGGAGGACGCGGAGACGTCTCGCGCGGCGACGCGCTCGTTTTCTTCGTACTTTGACGAGGCCTGGACGACGCGATTGAGCGAGGGCGACGACATGATCGTGAAGGATTTTATGCTCGAGGTGTGTGATGGAGAGTATATCGTGGCGGCGAGCGCGACGCCGTTGGATGGGGCGTCCATGGCGGCGGGGGGGGCGGTGATCGAAGACGAGGAGGGCGCGGGGACGGTCGCGGGGACGCGAAGCGGGCGGCGAAGCGGGGCGACGCGGGAGACGTCGAACGGGATTCTGGGCGCGCCGTCGATGTCGCGCATCGCGTTTCATCTCGTGCGGTCGAAAACTGGGGAGAAGGTGGACGTGTTTACGTTTCGAGACGATTTTATGCACTTGCCGAGAAACGGCGCGGTGAGTCTTCGAGGCGACACGTTGGCGGTGCTCTCGATGAAGCATCAGCGCGTGATTTTCCTGCGCATCCATCGCGAGGGTCGATTCGAGGAGGTGCAAACGATCGGTAAGCACATCGAGGACGAGACGGCCATCTCAGAACAAGAGTCGCGCGAGGACGCGTGGAACGCCACCGCGGGAGACACTGCCGAGGCGGTGAGACGAAGGGCGGCCGCGTTGGCGACATCGGGACGGCCGATGTTGATGGGGTTGACGCAACGTCTGTTGACGTTTTTGTATCGAGACGCACGGAAGAAAACGCCGAGCGCGGACGCGTTGCGTCTGTTGCATCGCAACTTTGAAAAATACGCGTCGTTGGTGATGCTTTGCGTGCGACTCATCGACGCGGATTTACTGCTCGTCAAGTTCGGGACGCCCGAGTACGCGTTTGCGCGACGAGGCGATAACGTCATCGGACCGATGATGTACGCGATTTACGACATGCGTCGGAACGCGTTCTCGCAGGTGGCGACGAGCGTGAGCGACACGAATAACATTTTGGATGAGAACTTGAACGCGCCGCCGCGCGGTGTGTCGACGTGGGAACGTTTTGCCGGGAGTCAGGGCGAGGCGCTCGCGCTGTGCAACACGTCCACGGCGGATATAGATGTGGATGATGACGATGGATTCAATTCCGCCGCCGCGCGTTTGTTCAGAACGCAGGATTATCCGCCGCAATTTCGATCGCTGTCGCCGTACTTTGACAAGAAGCTGTTTTCCTACGACGAGAGAACGATCACCGCCATCGATCGTCTGCAGCCGCACGTCGATTTCGGAATAAAATTCATCAACGTGCGACGAGGCACGCGCCGTCGCGTCAGCTTCAAATTGATGGTGAGTAACTCGATGGCGAATAACACCAGGAGCAAACGACGCGTGCAATACGTCTTCCATCCCGTGTATCCCTTTGCGATGTCTATTTCAATCGCGTACATGCAACCGACGCTCGTGAATTTTCATGTGCGTTCGGCGCATGGTGATGAAATGTACGACATCACGCGCGCCGGTTCACTCTGAGCGCGCACGAGTGTACTTGTAATATACTGTGAACTTTACTACAACTCTCGATGATTCTACGGCGGCGCGGTAGAGCTCTCACCCTAATCGATGATCTGGGTCATTCTGGACGAAGACATATATGTTATCTTCACCGCCTCGACACACCTGAATGTCCGCGTCGAGATAGGTCACCGTGAGGGTTGAATAATTTCTTTCTTGCGCGGATAGAGGGGAGGAGATCCCGAGCAGTTTCGCCTGGGGAATGTCGAGTTCAAACGAAGTGTCGCTCGTGTACACGACGTCCGCTCGAAGCCTTCGCAGTGGCCAGCCGCGATCGATCTCGCAACGCCCGGTCTCGAGATCGTACACGAAGAACGTGGTCGCGTCTCTCATTGTACCGAGAAGCTGCGGACAGTCGGTGAAGACGCAGTTCCACAATCCGAGCATCAACGGGTTCTGCGCCGGCTTCTTGGTCGGATTTAACTCTTCAAGAATCTCGACGAGACCGCTGATGCGCGAAAGCGAGTCTGGCGAGCAATTTCGACCGCCTTTCGCGTCGATGAGTTCCGTGAGGAGAAACGACTTGGTCTTGTCGCGATTGGCTTCGTTTTGTTTTCTGCCAGCGTCCGTCATGCTGAGAGACGCCATTCTCTCGAATGCAGTCTTCACAAAACCAAATATGTCGCTTGAGTCCGTTTGCTGCTCGAAACTCTCTTCGTCTTGATCGATTGCAGCTTCGTCAGCCACTAATTGCGATTGCTTCGCGTCTTCGTTCGCTTTCTCCACGGCTTGTTTAAGCGACGTCCGAGCTTTGATTTTGTTCGTCTCCGAGCGAATCCGTTCGCGTTCATCGGCGTCGTCACCATCCGCGCTTTGGCTCGCAAGTTTTTCTTGTCGCTTGTCGAGCTCTGCTTTTGCCGTTTCTAATTCAAGCATCAGCTTTTCCAAACGCGCTAGATTCGCTCGTTGGCGTTCGAGTAACTCTTCTGATTCTTCCGAAGCTTGCTCCGAATCGATGTCATACTCCGCCGTTCGAACCGTTTCTCTACGCGCTTTAGTTTCGTTGATGCTACTCTGGTCGTCTTCATCGCCGCTGACGAGCGCTTCGCTCACGCGTTGAGTTCCTTGAGCGACGGCGCGCGCAATGTTCAGAAGCTTCTTCTCCGTCGCCTTCTTCTTGAAGAGCTCTTCCTCAACCCTCGCACTCTCGGTTTCAGAATCCGCTTCGGTGTCCGAAATCGCATCCTCCGTCGTGACTTGCTTCACCTTTGCTTCCGTCCTCTCAACCTTGGTCGACGAGACTTTGTCCTTCGGTTGACTGACGAATCGTCGATGTGCCCGAGCATCTTTGATGCGATTGCGCGGCTCCAATACATACTTTTCGACGGCGGCGGCCACGGCGTCTTCATCGTTGGTTTCGTCGAGCACGACGTCGGCGATCGCTTTCGTCGCTTCGCTCGCGTTACCGACGGCGATTCCCAAACCGGCATAGCTCAACATCTCCTTGTCGTTGTCGCCGTCGCCGAGCGCGAGAACGTACGCCGGGTCCACGTCCAGCGATTCACACAGCGCGCGAACCGCCGCGCCTTTACTCGCGCCTTTCGGTAAGAACTCGAGCATTCCCGGCACCGCCACGGTGACGTCGCAAATCTCCTCGAGGAGATTTTCAGCCTCGGCGCGATACGTGGCCACCTCGCCTTCGTCGCCAAACATGAGCAACTTGTTCACCTCGTACTCGTCGCTCTTCTCCAACAGGTCACCGCACGCGATCGGTGTCGGTTCACCGTAATCCAAAACTCTGTCCGTGGACGCATTTCGTGACGAACAGATAATCTTATCGCCGCAAAACGCGATGACGACGCACCCTCGCACCCGGGCGAAACGCAAAATCTCCTTGACGTATCCCCTCTCCAGCGTTCGACTCTCCAAAACCTCTCCTCGTCCATCGCACGTCACCAATCCCTGAATAAAAAGACCGGGCATCTTTCTATTCTCCCTCCCCAACTTACTATACAAATCTCTCGCCCACGGCCCTCGCGTCTTTCCCGTCGCCACCACGGTGCGCACGCCCAATCGCGCCGCGCGCTGCAACGCGGACGCCGTCTTCACGCTCAACTTTTGTTTCGAATTCAACAGCGTCCCGTCGACGTCCGTGACGATCATCTCGATCAATCCCTCTCCCTCGTCGTCGTCCTCGCCCGACGCGCTCGATCGCGCGAGAGACGCCGCGCGGCGCGGAAGACGCGTGAATGCACATTTAAATTGATGACGAGGACGAGGACGAAGACGTCGGCCGGTCGTCGCGAGGCGCCGATCGCGCGCGGTCGCGCCCGCGCGCGCGTCGAGCGCCCCACCGGCGTCCATCGTCTCGCGTGTACCGCGCGAGACGTGCGCGCGCGCGCGTGTGTGTCGTCGAAGAAGAAGAGGTGGGTCGGTTCTCAAAGCGCGGGACGAAACGTCGGGGACGGCGCGCGGGGGGTTCGGAGCGTCTTACAATCGCTCGGCTACGATCGGCTATCTATCTATGTCTCGCGGTACATTCGGTACGTCCTCTTCGGCGGCTTCGGATTCGGATTCGGCGTCGGCTTCTCCGCGCGCGTCGTCGTCGCGCGTCGCTCGGCGAAACTCTTCGCGAAATTTCGGCGACGCCGCCCATAACAACGGCCAACGCGTCGCCACGCTCGTCTTGACCTCGTCCTTGTACGACGTGCGATCGTACCCGCGAAGAAACCGTCGCGTCATCGTCGCGTACGCCGCCGTCGCGGCGACGACGACCAGCGTCGCCGCCGCGTTCACCGCGCCGCGCGCCGCCGACGCCGGCGGCCGCCGCGTCCCGTACGTCGTCACCCGTTCGCTCACGTAGTACCTGTGCACGCCCCCGCCCGGAAGCATGCGTTCACCGGATTCCTCTCGACTGTATTCATCTCCGCGTCCATCGAGACGCGCGGCGTCGCGTCTACGCGCGCGCGCGCGCTCCTCGGCGTCCCGTCGCGCCGCCGCCGTCTCGCGCTCCATCGTCTCGAACATCGTTCGCGTCTCGCGATCGAGCGCGGCGAACGCGTCCTCGAACGGGTCGACGCCGCCGCGACGCGCGCGCGCGCGCGTTCGCGTTCGCGCGCTCCCTCGCGCGCCCTCGCGCGCGTCGACGTCGAGGACTCGGGACGCGCGCGCCTCGAGCCGAGAACCCGCGCGTCCCGTCGTCGCGCGCGGGCGACGCTCGGCGCGCGACGACGACGACGGGCGCGTCGAAAACGACGCGCGCGCGCGCGTCGACGCGCCGCGCATGACGACGACGACGGCGCGGTGCGGTGCGACACTCACTGACGCGTCGTCATCGGCCCCGCATGGATGCCCTGTCGACGAAACTGTCCACGGCGGCGGCGCAGGCGGTGGACACGGCCACGGGACTCGTCGGTGGGACGAGCGAGTGGGATATCGTCGGTGGAGGCGCGCACGCGTCCGCGGGTGAGCTCGCCGGGTTCGTGGGAAGGCGAAGCGCGCAATTCGTGGATGGATTCTCAAAGACGTGCGTCGAGGCGACGCGGGCCAACGTGCGAGACGCGGGGGAGATTTTGAAGACGACGACGCTGAACGCCGCGATCAGGAGCGAGGCGAGCGCGACGAGCGATCTGCCGACGTTCGAGCGCGCGGTGACGGCGATGAGGTGAGACGACGAG
>MDTD01201907.1_pt1 | contig 37956 bp, 38 predicted proteins | sample 811221 | NCBI WGS metagenome assembly MDTD01 (sample SAMN05326646, study PRJNA326480) | marine metagenome | isolation source: seawater | place: Pacific Ocean: South West | collected 2011
TATTCTACTAGGATTGTTAAATCCCACCTCGGGCATGATATCTATAGATGGAATAGATTTACATGAAAATAGAAAAGCTTGGCAAACTAATCTAGGCTATGTGCCGCAAGAAGTATTTTTAGACGATGATAGCCTTAAAAGAAATATTGCTTTTGGTATTAAAGATAGAGATATTGATTCTGAACGGATTGATAGATGTATAAAACAGTCTCAGTTGACTGACTTTGTAGATTCACTGGAAAATGGAATTGAAACAATAATTGGTGAAAGAGGCTCAAAAATTTCAGGTGGTCAGAAGCAAAGGATTGGATTAGCCAGAGCCTTATATCATTCTCCGAAAGTATTAGTCCTGGATGAAGCTACTAGCTCTTTGGACTCAAATACAGAGAATGAAGTAATGCGATCAGTTTATTCATTAGACAAAGAGTTAACTATCGTTATAGTTGCTCATAGATTATCCACTCTTGAGGGAGTAGATAATATAGTTTTGTTGGAAAAGGGTAAATTGATAACGAAAAAACAAGATACAGAATAATGAGAATAATAGCTGAAATCGGATGGAATCATATGGGCGACATGAGCCTAGCCAAAGAAATGATTGCATCAGCCATAGAATCTGGTGCAACAACTGTCAAATTCCAATATTGGAATCCAGATTATCTTATCAAAGGTGATTGGGATAAGGATGGAAGAAGAGAAATTTATGAAAACGCGGCTTTAGATCAAGATAAAGTCAAAATGTTATATAAATATGTCAGTGACTTAGGAGGTGAATTTCTCATAAGTGTTTTCGGCACATTCGGAGCGAAAGATATCTCTCAACTTGGCTTAAGAAATATAAAAATACCATCTCATGAAACTACAAACCTAAAGTTGATTAAGTTCTGTTCAGAAAATTTTGACTATATTTTCTTTTCTGCTGGTGCTTCCACCCAGCAAGAGATAACTGAAGCTGTTGAACTATTGAATGAAGGAAATGCAAAATTCGAACTTATGCATTGCGTTTCCTCTTATCCTCTTCCAGATGATAGAGCTAACTTAAAAAGAATTAATTGGCTTAAGCAAATATCACCTAAAGTTGGTTTAAGTGATCACACTACAAGCACCATTATTCCTGCCTTCTCGGTTATGCAAGGAGTAAGCTCAATAGAAAAGCATTTTACAACCGACCACAACTTGCCCGGAAGAGATAATAAATTTGCTCTGGAACCGGATGAATTTAAAGAGATGGTGGAAAACATATTTGCTGCTCAAGATTCTATGGTTGATTTTGGAATTGATTACCAAGACATAGAGTCTGATACAGTAAATAATTACAGGGGAAGGTGGGAACCACATGACTATGAAAGAACCTAAGATCTCAGTTGTTATACGTTCGAGAAATGAAGAAAGATGGATAGGCCATTCAATCCAGTCTGTCATCGAGCATATTTCCGAACCAGAGATATTAATTATCGATAATAATTCTGATGATTCAACGAAGAATATTGCAAGAGCTTTCATGTCAGATCCAGACAGAGAAAATAATGGAAATTATGCAGATTTGAAGATTATAAATATAGAAGATTATTCTCCAGGCAAGGCCTTAAACTTAGGGGTTAAATCCGCAACTGGTGAATATGTACTCTTTTTATCAAGTCATTGTGTTTTGACAAAATTTAAATTGGAGGAACATATAAGTGACTTAGAAACTTATGATGCTATTTTTGGCAATCAGGTACCTATATGGGAAGGAAAAAAAATCACCAAGAGGTATTTATGGTCTCATTTTGGTGATGAGAAATTATCTAATATGTTTTCTGAGATGGAAGGAAGATATTTTTTTCATAATGCTTTATCTTTCTTTAAAAGAAATACACTTATTGAAAGACCTTTTGATGAGTTCCTGGTTGGCAAAGAAGATAGATATTGGGCAGGTGACTTAATAGAGTCAGGAGGGTCAACTCTTTATTCTCCATCAATGGAAGTCAATCATCATTACACAGATAACGGGAATACTTGGAAAGGGGTTGGATAGATAGTGAATATTCTTGCAATTACCTTGGCTCGCGGAGGCTCTAAATCGGTAAAGAATAAAAATATCAGACTTTTAGGTGGAATACCTTTGATTGCCCATACAATCAACGAGACTAAAAAGTCTAAATATATTTCAGATTATATTGTTTCTACAGATAGCAAAGAGATAGCTGAAACCGCTAAAGAATATGGGGCTGAGGTGCCTTTTTTAAGACCCCCTGAACTGGCTAAAGACACGTCTTCTTCAGTGTCAGCATTGAAACATGCTGTAGACTTTATGGAGAAAAAAAATAGCATTGTTTATGACATTATTGTTGAAACTATGTGTACAAATCCTTTTAAGAAAGTCGAGGACATTGATTCGTGTATTAAGAAAATTATTGATACGGGCGCAGATTCTGTAATTGCTGTTCATCAACTATGGGATCATCATCCTGCAAGGATAAAAAAAATAGAAGACGACCTGATTGTAGATTTTTTTCCAGAGCCAAATGAAGCAAGGAGACAAGACCTCATACCAAGCGCTTTCATAAGAAGTGGTTCAATTTATGTTATGAGAAGAGAGTACTTAATGATGAAAGGATTAAGATATGGTGGTTCCAACAGCAGACCATATGTTTTAGACGAAGACAGAGTTGTTAATATTGATAATGAAATGGACTTTAAGCTAGCGGAATTATTGATTAGCAATTAATGAGTGTAAAAATTATTTCAATTACTCCAATAACACACATTTCAGGTGTAGTAAGTAAGCTTGAGTCTATTGGAGACTTATCAATAAAAGAAGATCCTTCACAAGAAGAATTAATTGAAATTGTGAGTAGTTATGATGCGATTTTTACCAATCCAAACAAATCAAAAATATATCTTGATTCAAGTGTTTTCAAAGTAGCAAAAAATCTTAAAGTAATTTGTACTGCTTCGACTGGTACTAATCATATTAATAAAAAAGATATTGAAGATTACTCCATTGACCTTTTGTCTCTTACTGAAGAAAGAGAGGTAATCGACAATATTTCCTCAACTGCTGAACATGCTTTAGCTTTGACAATGTGCTCAATAAGGAACGTACCAAGTTCCTTTGATAATGTCATGTCTGGATACTGGGATTACGAACAATTTGTAGGTAGACAAATGGATAAATTAACGGTCGGTATCATTGGATATGGAAGATTGGGTTCAAAATACGCAGAGTATATGCTTGCTCTAGGAGCACAGGTGATTGCTTTTGATCCTTTTAAAAGCATCAATGATGGAAGGATAGTACAAAAGAAGAAGCTTGATTCAATATTTGATTTATCAGATATTATTTCTATTCATGTTCATGTGAATGACGACACTACCGGTTTAATAAATTCTTCACTCCTTAATAAGGCAAAGAAAGACTTAGTGTTAATCAATACGGCCCGAGGCGAAATCATTGATGAGGATGCCTTAGTCAATTTTTTAAAGTCTAACCCAGAATCTAAGGCAGCAGTAGACGTATTGGCTGACGAAATTCTCTTGAGAGAGCAGAATAAATTACTAAATTTTGCAAAAGATTCTCATCAAGTTATTATCACTCCACATATTGGAGGAATGACCAGAGAAGCTCAAGAAATAGCTTATAATCATGCCGCCGAAATGTTATCAAAATATTTTAAAGGTTAATGCAACATAATTTTAATGATCTTCAAGAAGTTATATAAAATTCATGAACTTTGAAACTTTTTTTAAAGAACCTGAAGAGGAATTTATTTTCAATGCATTCGATATAGATAATCATTCAGAATGCACTTCATCCAGATTGAGGTTTTGGTATCAACACATAAGAGATTTTGCTACTGACGACAAGGGTGATATCTTCGAGTTTGGAGTGTTCAGAGGAGCTTCATTAATATCTGTAGCTATTCTTCTAAAAAAACTTAATTCAACTAAAAAGATTTATGGATTTGATAGTTTTAAGGGATTTCCTTCCTATAGTCATTATGATGAACTTGATTGTTTTTATAAATATTCAGGAATCCATTTTGAAGAAGCGTTAGTTGAAAGGTTTAATTTATTAAAGAAGATAAGAGAATTAAGAACTAAAAAAAATATTAATAAAAAGAATATCTCTTCTGTGGGTGAATTTACTGATACCTCTTTAGAGCAAATAAAATCAAAATTGGATTTCTTTGAATTGGACAATGTTGAACTGATAGAAGGAGATTTCAAAGAAACAGTCCCTAACTTCTTTGATGATTATACTGGAACCATTTCATCAGCGAATATTGATTGCGACTTATATGAAGGTTATAAAATTTGTCTGCCTTACATTTGGGAAAATTTAATGGAATCTGGGTATGTTCATTTAGACGAGTACTACTCTCTCAAATTTCCTGGAGCAAGAATTGCTTGCAATCAATTTTTCGAAGAAAAAAAAATTATCCCACAAAAACAAGCTGTAAGAGATGGAGAGTTCGAAAGATGGTATTTCACAAAATAGTTGTCAAATTAACAAACTCAGAGGAAAAATGAAAACGATACTAGTTACTGGTGGAGCCGGATTTTTGGGTTCTCATCTTTGCGATGCCTTACTTGATAAAGGAAACAATGTTATTTGTTTAGATAACCTTTTCACAGGATCAAAAGATAATGTCACTCATTTGTTAGAAAATAAAAATTTTGAATTTGTGAGACATGACGTAACATTTCCTTACTATGCGGAAGTAGATGAGATATATAATTTAGCTTGTCCAGCATCTCCGGTTAACTATCAACATGATCCTGTTCAGACCCTTAAGACTTGTGTGCATGGATCCATAAATATGCTAGGTCTCGCAAAACGAACTTCAGCAAAGATATTTCAAGCATCAACCAGTGAGGTATATGGAGATCCCGAAGTTCATCCCCAGAAAGAATCATATGTTGGTTCTGTCAATCCTATTGGCATAAGGAGCTGTTATGATGAGGGTAAGAGGTGCGCGGAGACTCTATTTTTTGATTATATGAGACAGCACAATGTTGCAATCAGGGTCGGTAGAATTTTCAATACTTACGGACCGAGGATGGACAGAGATGATGGAAGAGTTGTAAGTAATTTTATAGTTCAAGCTTTGCAGAATGAGGATATAACGATATATGGAGATGGCAGTCAGACACGGAGCTTTTGTTTTGTTTCGGACTTAATTAACGTTATAACCCTATTGATGGAATCAGAAGAAGACATAAGTACACCTGTGAATATCGGCAATCCTCATGAGATCACAGTCAAAGACCTTGCAGAGAAAGTAATTCGTCTTACAAAAAGCAAATCAAAAATCATATATAAACGACTTCCCCAAGATGATCCTAAAAGAAGATGTCCTGATATTTCTTTAGCCAAAAAACTCTTTAAATGGGAACCAGAAGTCGATGTAGAAATTGGTATTTCTGAAACAATAGAGTATTTCAAAAGTAAAATATAAGACTAGACTTATTTCTTAAAACTTCTAATGATTGATAACTTCGCATCTTACGAAGATAAAGAAAAAGCGTTTGCAACTGTAAACTCATATTATTTGCTTGCTCTAAATTTTTATTCCTGCGAGTTAAACAAACTGCATAATCTTGAAAAGCCTTACAAATATTGGGAGATTATTATAGGGAGATGGCTTAGAGAAATTTGTTTAATTTACTTAGATAGATCACAAATCTTGACAAGCAAAGTAGATAAGCAAAAGTTATCTCAAGAACTTCTAAGGGATGATTATGAAATAGCTGAGGATTACGACGATTTTTATAAGAATAGCGAATCAGAAGTTTTAGAGTTGAACATTCTTCATTCAAAACTACTCAAAGTTACTCCAGAAAATTTCTTTTTAAATAAAGAGATAAAAATTCGGGAATTAAAAAAGATTCCTATATTGAAAAAATTTTTGCTTTTAATACTAAAAAAATTCTTTAATGCTTTGAGTTTAATAAATAAAGAAAATATATTTTTGTTCTCAACAGAACAATTTACTAAGCTTGATAAAATTAAAATTTTTTTAAAAAGTAAGGCAAGGATATTATTTTATTTCGAACCCTTATTCTCTGGCTTTTCAGAAAGAGAGATAAACTTAAAGTTTAGAAATATTGTACTCAAAAAAATAATTGAATCTCACCATAATGATAGTGAAAAAGAGCTATTATTTTTTTTATTGAAGAGTATGCCTAAATCTTATCTGGAGAACTTTAGTTATTTGATTAGTTTACAAAGTTTTAATTTTTTAAATAAAGTACCTAGAACTATTTACCTAGACTCTAGGTTTAGAAATGATGATTGCTTTAAAGTGCAATTAGCAGAATGGGCGATACTGGGTACTAAAACTAAAGTACTGCAACATGACCTTAATAGTTTAGTAGATTTTGATAGTCTTTTTGAATGCGATGAAATTTTTGATGAATATTTGTCCTGGGATGCTCCGAAGTTTCCGCCTTCGCTAAGAATAAATTCCTTTGTGAGTAAATACAAAAAAATCAAGAGTTCAAATTCCTTACCCGAAAAGGACCTATATGTTTGTAGGGCTATTCCTAGAAAACAGTCTTTTTCATTGGCATATACTATGAGCCATACAGACTCCATTATTAAGGGTAGAGAAAATTTTTCTACCTTATCTACTAACCTAGAAATACCTACTTATATAAGATTAAGACAAGGCAATCTGATAAATGATTATAATGATAAGTTATACTTCAAAGAAAGTGACAAGTTGAGATTTTCGGAATCAAATAGGGATATTCTTAACTTATTTTCTTCATCTAGGATTATAGTTTTTGAAGGATTATCAACGGGTGTTTGTCAATGTCTAGCTCTTGAAAAACCTTTTCTAATTTTTTTGAATCAAGATTATTTAGACTTACGATCAGGTAAGCTGAAGGAATTCTTCACTGAGTTAAGAGATATGGAAATAATTTGTACTTCTGCTACCCAGCTTGTGGACTCCTTATCAACTAAATTTATATTGAAATATAAAACTAGCGCTTACCAAAAAAGACTTCTAATGCTTAAGCAAAAACATACACCCATTTCTAAGAACTATGTTGAAGATTGGATAAACTTTACTTTGAATACTGATGACTGATTTTGAGAATGTAGTTATTGGAGCAGGTGTTGTTGGTTTAGCAGTTGCTCGGGAACTATCAAAGAGAGGTTTGACCTTGCTAATCGAAAAGAATAACACTTTTGGGGAAGAGATAAGCTCGAGAAATAGTGAAGTAATTCATTCTGGTATTTACTACCGCGAAAGTTCAAAAAAAGCCTTCCATTGTAAAAGGGGGAAAGAACTTCTTTACGAATACTGTAAGCAGAAATCAGTACCTCATAGAAAACTTGGTAAGTTAATAGTTTGCGAGAAGCAATCACATAAGAGGTTACTTGAGATATACAATCAAGGAAAAAAAAATGGCCTAAAAGATCTCAAATTAATTCAAAAAGACGAACTCAAGGATTTGGAACCTGAGTTAAGTTCAGATTATGCGATTCTATCTCCATCAACCGGAATCGTTGATTCGCATAGCTTGATGTACAGCTTACTTAAAGATTTTCAGCAAGAAAACTCTGTTACTCTTTTTAAAACCACTGTTTTGGGGATGAATCTAAATTCAGATGAAATAGAAATAAATATTCTTAATCCTGACCAATCTCAATTTTCATTTAGTGCAAAAAATGTAATCGTTTCGGCTGGTTTAAACACCACATCATTATTTGATAAAACAAAAGGAAAAGATTCCGATTTACATTATTCTGTTCGAGGAGTTAAAGGGAATTATTACTCTTATAATGGTAAATCGCCTTTTAACAGATTGATATATCCTTTGCCAGATAAGTACGGATTAGGAATTCATGCCACACTTGACTTGTCGGGAAAATTAAAATTTGGTCCAGATGTTGATATGTCTGATAATTCATTATTCGTAAATCCAAATTTGAAGAATAAATTCTCTAAAGCAATTAAATCTTATTGGGAATATCTTGATGAAGACAAACTGCAGCCTGATTACTCGGGTTTAAGGCCAAAAATAACTAATAAAAAGGATTTTTATAAGGATTTCATATTCCAATCCATAATAAAAAGAAAAGCGACTATACTTTTTTTGCATGGCATTGAGTCTCCAGGTTTGACTTCAAGTTTATCGATTGGAGAAGATATAGCTAACTCTTTTTACTAAAAAATCCTATAATTTATTAAGGAGCATTTATGAAAGTTTTGGTCACTGGTGGTGCGGGCTACATTGGTAGTGTCTTAGTACCTCGTTTGCTAAAAAAAGGATACGAAGTTACTGTAATAGACAGATTTTTTTTTGGCGATTCTTTAGATACAAACGAGCGGCTTATCAAAATCAAAGAAGATTGCAGGGATCTTAATATTTCAAACTTTCAAGACTTTGATGCAGTGATAGATTTAGTAGCAATCTCAAATGATCCCTCAGGAGAGGCATTTAGTGAAGCTACTTATCAAATTAATTATCAATCAAGAGTAAATACTGCAAAGCTGGCTAAGAAGGCGGGAGTTTCGAGATATATTCTCCCTTCTTCTTGTAGTATTTACGGATTCCAAGAAGAAGGATTCGTTGCAGATGAAGGGTCCAAGACTAATCCTTTAACAGTTTATGCCAAAGCAAATGAAATGGCTGAGAAAGAGATTTTACCTTTGTCTAGCAATAGCTTCACTACGACAGTTATAAGACAAGCCACGGTGTACGGTTACTCTAGGAGAATGCGATTTGACTTAGCTATAAATGGGATGACCTATGGGGCTTGGGAGTCAAGAAAGTTACCTCTAATGAGGGATGGAAAACAATGGAGACCTATGATACACGTAAAAGATACTTCAGATGCGATGATTTTTCTCCTTGAAACAGTGCCAAGCAAAATAAATGGAGAGATCTTCAATGTTGGGTCTAAATCTAATGTTTATCAATTAGGTAAATTAGCCGAGAAAGTAGCAAGCACGATAGGCAGTGATATTGAAATAGAGTGGTATGGTGATAAGGATACTAGGTCCTATAATGTGTCTTTTGAAAAAATTAAAAAACTTGGCTTTGCTGCAAGGTATGAAGCCGAGTATGGTGTACAAGAAATAATATCTAAGCTTGAAAGCGGAGAGTTAAAGAAAACAACCAAAACTATTACTTTAGAGTGGTACGAACTTTTGACAAATTGGCATAAAGCAATTTTGGAAGTTGACAAAAATGGCTCATTAATAAATCGTTGATCACATGAAAGGCATCATTCTTGCTGGAGGAAGAGGCACAAGGTTATATCCAAATACCACTGTCATAAGTAAACAAATTCTCCCAGTCTTTGATAAACCTATGATCTATTATCCCTTATCTGTCTTGATGTTATCCGGTATTAGAGAGATAGCAATTATTAGCACACCCAGAGATCTTCCTTTATTTGAGAATTTGTTAGGTGATGGTTCTAAGATAGGTATAAATTTAAATTATATTGAACAAAAAGAACCTGAAGGTTTAGCTCATGGAATATCAATATCTAAAAATTTCATAAACGACGACTCTTTATGCTACATTCTCGGAGATAATATTTTCTATGGTCAGAGTTTTAGCGATACTCTTCTGAAATCTGCCTCCCTCGAATCCGGTGCTATTGTCTACACTTACGAAGTTTTAGATCCTAGTAGATTTGGAATTATTGAAGTTGATAATCAAGGAAAACCTGTTGAAATAGTTGAAAAACCTAAAAACCCAAAATCTAACTTGGCTGTCACCGGACTTTACTTTTATGACAATGCCGTTGTTGATTATGTCGATACCCTCAAACCTTCGAGTCGCGGAGAGTTAGAGATTACAGATTTGAACAGTATCTATCTAGATAGAGGGGAGTTAGAAGTGGAAACACTGGGCCGAGGCTTTGCTTGGTTAGATACTGGCACAAATGCTTCAATATTAGAGGCATCAGCATTCGTTAGTACAATTGAGAATAGACAAGGTTTCAAAATTTCTTGTCCAGAAGAGATAGCTTGGAGAAAGAGCTGGATAGACGATTCTGATCTAGAGAGATTATTACACTCCATGCCACAATCAGATTATCAAGAGTACTTAAAAAGACTCCTTGTAGAAAAATATGTAGAGGCTAAAATGCCTTGAAATTCTGCAAAACAAGTCTCATTCAATTATTATGTCTAAATGCCTAGTCTGTTCTTCTCCTTTTACTCCTTTTGTAGATTTTGGAGATATGCCTATCGCAAATGATTTTTCAAAAAAACAAGATACTAAAGGCGACTACCTATTTAGGATGCAAGTTGGGTTTTGCGAAAACTGTTATATGGTTCAATTGCTAGAACAACCTGATCGAGAAAAGATGTTCCATGAAAATTATGCTTTTTTCGCATCTACTTCATCATATATGGTTGAACACTTCAGGCGATTCTCTGAGTCTGTTACCACTAAACTTAATTTGAATAGGAATTCTTTGGTTGTTGAGTTGGGGAGTAATGATGGAATCATGCTGCAGCACTTTAAAAATGCCGATATAGGATGTTTGGGAGTAGAGCCTTCAGAGAATGTAGCAGAAAAAGCTCGAGAAAAGGGGATAGAAGTTATTTCTAAATTTTTTGATTTAGATTTAGCCACATCTATTAGTGATTCACATGGAAAAGCTGATGCAATACTTGGAGCCAATGTATTTTGCCACATACCTTATATAAATTCAGTTTATGAAGGTGTTATAGCTCTTCTAGATAAAGATGGTATTTTTTCTTTTGAAGATCCTTACATAGGAGATATTCTTAAGAAAAGTTCTTTTGATCAGATTTATGATGAACATGTATTCCTCTATTCAGCTCATTCAGTAAAAGAATTAGGAGAAATTCATGGGCTTGAATTAATAGATGTTGAACATCAAATAACTCACGGTGGATCAATGCGATATACCCTTGCTCATAAAGGTGCCAAGGAAGTAGATGAAAGTGTTACTTATCTTTTAATGAAAGAGCAGGAGTTAGGGCTCAATACTAATCAAGCGTATAAAGAATTTTCCAATAACGTAGATAAGATAAAGGACGACCTTATAAAATTACTTATAAACTTGAAAGAAAAGGGAAAAAAAGTCGTAGGCTACGGTGCAACTTCTAAATCTACAACTGTTACAAATTACTTTGGAATTACACCTGATTTGGTAACTGCTATCTATGATACAACTCCTACAAAACACAATACCTTTTCTCCTGGTGCAAAAATACCTGTATTACCTTACGAAGAATTTCGAGAAAGTGACCCTGATTATGTGCTTTTATTTGCTTGGAATCATTCGGAAGAAATTATGAAGAAGGAGAAGGATTTTGTAAGGGGCGATAGAAAATGGATTGTATATGTACCGGAAGCTAAGATCTTAGATGATTAAGTTTGCAGATCCCAAGGCTCAATATGAACAGTACAGCTCTGAAATAGACGAGGCAATAAGAGATGTGCTCAATAGCGAAAGATATATCTTGGGAGAACAGGTTACTTCATTAGAAGAAGAGTTCTGTGAGTATATTGGGACAAAACATTCAATAGGTGTTGCTAATGGTACTGATGCCTTAGAACTCTCTTTACGAGCAATGGATATCGGGCATGGTGATGAGGTTATTACTGTTTCTCATACTGCAGTCCCTACTGTGGCTGCAATTGAATCTTGTGGGGCTTCACCAGTCCTGATCGATATTGACGAAAATCACTATACGATGAATATATCCCATCTACAAGAAGCCCTTTCAAGTAAAACAAAAGCGGTAATAGCTGTTCATATATATGGTAATGCATGTGATCTCTCTAATATTTCTTCTTTCTGTAAAAATAATGATCTAAAGTTAATTGAGGATGTATCACAAGCTCACGGTGCTACATTTGATGGCAGCAAACTGGGCAGTATAGGAGACATAGGTTGTTTCAGCTGTTTTCCAACTAAGAATTTGAGTGCAATAGGCGACGCTGGATTGATCACAACAAATAATGATGATTATGCTGAAAAGATAATTATGTTAAGAGAATATGGTTGGAAGGAACGTATAAGTCAAATACAAGGAAGAAATTCAAGACTAGATGAGATCCAAGCAGCAATTTTAAGAGTAAAACTAAGACATCTAGATGAAACGAATTCAAAAAGGGTCATGATTGCTAATTTATATAAGTCAAAATTAAATTCCGTACCCTTAAAACTTCCAACCCATAATCAAAATGTCTCTCCAGTTTTTCATCTTTTTGTTGCACAAACAGATCAAAGAGATGATCTGCTTAAATTCCTTTCTGACAGAGAAATTTTTGCAGGCATACATTACCCTGTTCCAGTTCATCTTCAACCGGCATACCTTAATAGAGTTAAAATCTTAGACCTTGATGTAACTGAAAAAATTGCTGATAAAATCATTTCCTTACCTTTGTACCCAGAGTTATCGAAAGAAAAGGTTGAACAAACAATCGACTGCATAAAATCATTTTTTTCTAATGCATGTTAATAAAACACCAATTGATGGTCTCCTGGTATTAAAATCAATTCAATTTCCTGATTTGAGGGGAAATTTTTATGAATCTTATAGCCAACGAACTTATGAAGCTGCAGGGATAAAAGATGATTTTGTACAGGACAATATTTCTTATTCAAGTAAAGATGTATTAAGAGGCCTTCATTGCCAAAAATTTAAAAGTCAATCCCAGTTGGTGACTGTCGTAAGCGGGAAAATATTTGATGTATGTCTTGATTTAAGAAAAGGATCAACTACCTTTGGTCAATGGTATTCTATTCAACTTGAATCGGAAGGAGAAAACCAAATTTACATGCCTCCTGGTTTCGCTCATGGTTTTTGTGTTTTATCTAGTTCAGCTGTCTTACACTATAAAGTATCCGAATTATACGATTCTAAAAATGAATCTGGAATATTGTGGAATGACAACTCTCTTAATATTCCTTGGCCAGTAAGTTCACCTATAGTATCAGAAAAAGATAGTCAAAATTTGCCTTTTAATGATTACATTAACTCCAGTGATTGAAAATTATAGAAATAAGAATTTAACTTTCACCGGTGGTTTTGGATATGTTGGTTCTGCGATATTATCCAGACTGATACCTTCATTGAATAACTTAAATGTAGTATCAAGAAATCATGATAATCCTTTTGGAGTGAATGTTCTTTTCACAGAAAGTTTATCTGACGAAGAACTCTGGGATAAGATTGTTGAACAATCTGATGTTGTATTTCACTTAGCTGGAAATACAAGCTTGAAATGGGCAGAAGAGCATGAAAGAGACAGTCTAGATTTAGCTATATTACCAATACAAAGATTTAGAGATAGTTGCATAAGAAAAAATAAGTTTCCTAGATTTATTTTTGCCTCTACTGTAACTGTCTACGGCTCAAACTATCAAGGTGCCATCTCTGAAGATAAAACGCCTCAGCCTGAATCAATCTATGATTTGCATAAGTTTTTTTCAGAAGAATATTTAAGATACTGCAGTAAGAGTGCTGGTTTCGAATCAATTATTCTCAGACTATCTAACGTGTATGGACCGAGTAAGATCAAAGCAGGATCCACTAGTAGAGGAATTTTAAATCAAGTAACAGCTAATCTGATGGATGGTAAACAGGTTTCAGTTTACGGCGGTGGTGAATATCTAAGAGATTACATATATATCGAAGATGTTGTTGATGCTTTTTTGATGGCTGGATCTAAATCCTTCAATAGAAACTCTGAAATATATAATATCTGTTCTGGTACAAGCATAACCTTGAAGAAAGCATTTACAATAGTTCAATCTATTCTTAAAAATCAATCAACTATCCAAGATGTTCCCTGGCCTGAAAATTCTTACAAGATAGATAAAAGAAATTTTGAGGGAGATAATGGAAAGTTCAGAAAGGACTTTAATTGGAATTCAAAATTTAATATAGAAGAAGGCTTAGCACAAATGATTAGAAATTTTAAAGGGCTTGAAAATGAATAATTCAACTTTACATGATATTCAGTTTTTTGACTTACAGGTCATATCTGACCATAGAGGCGAAATGTTTATTCTTCAACATAATGATCAAATAAAACTTCAATTCGTTAGAACCTTCCTTGTTAAGGGTAAGAAAGATATTTTAAGAGGACATCACTCACACAAGCAATGTAATCAACTGATGATTGTTCTAAATGGCAAACTGGAAGTTTCATGCAAGGATGGTTCAGATGAAATAAGTTTTATGTTAGAGAGTTCTGATAAAGCTCTTCTCCTGCCTCCCGGGATTTGGTCTCACCAAGTTCCAAGAGAGGATAATACTATTTTTGGAGTATGGTGTGACAGGCCCTATGAAGAGGAAGATTATATTAGGGATTGGGATGAGTTTCTTGCCTATCGATCTTTATAAATCTGGGATTATGAAAAATTTTCCAAAATTATCAATCGGAATAGCGACTTTCAACGGGGAAAGAACACTCAAAAGGTGTATAAATTCACTTTTAACTCAATCTTTTCAAGATTTTGAGATCATCATATCAGATGATAATTCCACTGATCAAACCGTACAAATAGTAGAGGATTTGTGTAAAAAACATAAAAATATCAAATTTTTTAGGCAAAAAGGTGGGTTGAGAGAATTTAGACAAAAGAAATTCATTTTAGAGAAATGTGATACTCCTTTTATAAAATTCCTAGATCAAGATGATTATCTAGACAGTTCTAATTATATAGAGGTGAGTTATTTAAAGCTTAGACAGGGGTACGATCTTGTCTTCTCTGATACATCTATAGAAATATATAATGAAGATACCTTAGTCGAAAGAAGAGACAACATAATGTTTCCTTACTCTAAATGTCAATCAGGTTTTGATTATGCCATTGCCTCAATATCTGAAGCTTCTATGATCTATTATTCTTTTTTTTCGAAGAGTGTTTTGGATACATATTTTTCGCGTTATTTCCCAAGTTTTATCTCTAATGTAGCCTATTCTGAAGGCGTTTTTGGCACGGATTTAGTTCTTAATAAAAAGGTTCTTTATTTGCCTGAAATAAATTCTGTCATTACAGAAAGCAATTACAACAATACCTCTAATCTTCAATCTTTTGAATTATTTGAACCTTATATCAATTACCTAAAGGGGATGATGAATCTGGGTTCTCAACTTTCAATTTTACAAAAAATTAAGTATTACTATGAATTGTTTATTAATGTCTTACCGACACTAAGCAGGCTTTCAGCTGTTACTATATTGTATAAATTAAATATTTATAAAAAATGAAAAAGTTTGTTATTACCGGTGCTCTAGGGCATATAGGTTCTTACTTTGTTAGGTTTTTAGCTAAAGAATATGATGAGGTCGAAATAGTGATGGTAGATAATCTTTCTTCTCAAAGATTTCCATCTTTATATAATTTACCAAAGGGTCCAAAATATTCCTTTATAGATGAAGATATAAGAGATTTAGATTTCAGCGATATCCTGAGTGATGCTGATTTTTGTATCCATTTCGCTGCTATTACTGATGCTGCAGGCAGTTTTGATAATGCCGAAGAGCTTGAAGCTAATAATTTCGAATGCACATCTAAGATAGCAAAACAGTGTGCAAATTATCAAGTTAAGCTTATCACCCTTTCGTCAACCAGTGTATATGGAACTCAAAAAGAAATAGTGGCTGAAGATTGCTCTGACGAAGAACTTAAACCCCAAAGCCCTTATGCTTCCACCAAGCTTAAAGAAGAATCATTGATTAGAGATCTAATTTATAGCGAAAAACTGGAATCAATTATACTGAGATTTGGCACTATATATGGCACTTCTCCAGGCATGAGATTTCATACTGCAGTTAATAAATTTTGCTATCAAGCTGCTTTTAAAAAGCCTATTACCGTTTGGTCGACAGCCTATGATCAAAAAAGACCTTATCTAGATATAGATGATGCTTCTAGAGCAATTGCTCATATTATCAAGAATAATCTTTTCAATGGTGAGACTTATAATGTATTAAGCAATAACTCTACCGTGCGGGAGGTTACAGATTTAATTAAAAAAAATTGCCCAAATCTTGAAATATCTTTTGTCTCAAATGAAATTATGAATCAACTATCTTACGAAGTTTCTAATAAAAAATTTAAAGACACCGGTTTTGAGTTCGAGGGTAATTTAGAGAAACGGATCGCAGAAACATTAGAATTACTTCAGTTAAATAAGTATCACTGATACTCTTTTATTTAAGCATTAAAAATAAATGATAAATATGCTTTTCCGTCTTTGATTTACAATAACATCATCAGACAAAGGAGAGAAATGGTAGAAAGAAGAAATGATTCTAAGAAAGATCTTTGGGAGTTAATTGAAGAAGAATATTCTGAAGGTTTCTCTACCCATGATTTTCGGAAATTAGGAGGTTTTAACGAAAGACTTGGTTCTTGGGGCCCAATTATTGAGAATAGTCGTTATTTCAAGAGCCTGTTATTAGAGTTTGCTAAATATTTAGACAATAAATTTTTGAGTGAATTTAATTATGGATTAAATGAATTTCTTTCAAAGATCCAAAATCAAGATAAAGGAAGCCCGACTAATATTACTTATAAAGGCAGTTCCATTAACATAGATTATTTACTATCTGCAGAAGAAATTTTATTCCTTCATAAGGAATTAAGTGAAGTTCACACTATCATGGAAATAGGACCAGGATTTGGGAGACTTCCACACTCGATACTGCAACAATTTCAAAATATTGAAAACTACTTCATTATTGACCTAGATTTTATGCTCCCATTTCAACAAGAATATCTAAAAGAAGTTTTAAAAGAATCTGAATATAAAAAGATTGAGTTTCTGCCACCAAAAGATATCTCGAATATCCCAAACATTGATATCACAATAAATATAGATTCATTTCAGGAAATAAAACCCGAGATAGTTAAAGACTACTTGAACTTTATCTCTTCAAAATCTAAATACTTCTTTTGTAAAAACGCTGTTTGTAAATATCATCCTTCATCAGTAGATATTAAAGAATACAATCAGGAACAATATGAAGCTGTACTAGAGATGGGACTTTGCAGAGATGTGGTTGACATATACGATGATCAGAAACTGAAAATTGCTAAAGAGAATTATGTTCAGAAATATTGCCCTAAAAATATGAAGACAATAAAGTCGCAAGACTGCTTTGGACAGTATAATTATTATTACTCTGTACTCTATTCATCTTGAGCACCTTTGTAGAAGAAATCAACTAATGAAGATTTTAGCCGCTGGTACAAGTGGACTCATAGGAAGAGAGGTGATGACATATTTTGCTGTGGAAGACCATCAAATTCATGGTCTAGATAACAACATGCAAGCTATTTTTTTCGATCCTAAAAGTAACACTAGATTGAATCAAATAAAACTAGAGAGCGAATTATCTAATTTCACTGCCATGAATTAGAAAAAATAAATAATTATGAAAAATTTTCTTAGAAGGGCTTACTTTTTTTTATATTTTCTGGGTATTGATGCTAGAAAGTTACTTGCGTTAAGGTTTATAGGAAAATACCTCAAAGACAGACATTCTTTTATAAAAAAAGGTGGAAAAGTACTCAACCATGATATTGAGTTGACTGGATTCATGGAATCTGCTGGAGAATCGCAAGGTCATTATTTTCACCAAGATTTACTCGTTGCTAATCAGATCTTCTTAAATTCTCCTAAGCGACATATAGATGTCGGTAGCAGGGTGGACGGATTTGTTGCACACGTAGCGTCATTTAGAGGAATAGAAATCATGGATATTAGAGACATGCCTAAATCCAAACACAATAATATAACTTTTCTAAGAAGAGATTTAATGGTTAAAGATCCTTCTTTTGATGGACTCACTGATTCAATAAGCTGTCTTCATGCACTTGAGCATTTTGGCTTGGGAAGGTACGGAGATCCTGTAAATCCGGATGGTCACCTCATAGGTTTTGAAAACATAATTGACATGTTAAAGATTGATGGCACGCTTTACTTGTCAGTACCTATATCTGATACTCCAGGTGTTCATTTCAATTCACAAAGAACTTTCTCTCCTTTAGATGTGGTTGCATGGTCCAAAAAAGTTTCTCTTCAACGATTTGATTTTGTTGACGATATAGGCTCTATAAATTTTCTTGCTGATATAAATTTACTCCCTAAAATTCATTATGGCTGTGGAATTTTTACATTTAAAAAGGAAATGAATTAATGAAAATTCTTGTTACTGGTTCGAGTGGGCTTATAGGAAGTGAAGTTGTAAGGTACTTTTCAAAAGAAGATCATCAGATTCACGGTATTGATAATAATATGAGGGCTAATTTTTTCGGTCCACAAGGTGATACGAGGTGGAATCAAAAAAAACTAGAAAGTGAATTATCTAATTTCACTCATCATGAAATTGATATTAGGAATAGAACTGAGTCTGATACCCTCATAAAAGACATTAAACCAGACTTGATCATTCACACAGCTGCGCAACCTTCTCATGATAAGGCTGCAGCCATTCCTTTCGATGACTTCGATACAAATGCAGTCGGAACTTTAAATTTGCTTGAACCCACCAGAAAATATTGTAAAGATTCTCCCTTTGTCTTCATGTCAACCAATAAGGTTTATGGAGATTCACCCAATGAAATTTCTATGGTAGAGACTGAAACTAGATGGGAATTTGATGATCCTACTTTTATTAATGGAATATCTGAATCTATGAGGATTGATCAGTCAAAGCATTCTTTATTTGGAGCTTCAAAAGTCGCTGCAGACATAATGGTTCAAGAATACGGTCGGTATTTTGATATGCCTACCTGTTGCCTTAGAGGCGGATGTTTAACTGGACCAAATCATAGTGGCGTGGAGTTGCATGGATTTCTCAGTTACTTGATTAAATGCAATGTAGAAGACACAGAATATAAGGTTTTTGGATATAAGGGAAAGCAGGTTAGGGACAACATTCACTCATATGATGTTGCATCTTTTATTGCTCAGTTTGCAAATTCTCCAAGGTCCGCAGAAGTCTATAATATAGGTGGAGGCAAAGAAAATAGCATATCTATTTTAGAGAGCTTTAGTTTGATAGAGAGTATTTCTGGAAAAAAAAGTAAATATACTTATGTAGATCAAAATAGGGAAGGTGATCATATCTGTTACTACAGCGACCTCACTAAAATGAAAGATCATTATCCTAATTGGTCTATTACAAAAGACTTACAATCTACTTTTGAAGAAATATATTCAGTATGGAGAAGTAGAAGTGAATGACAATTATAGAAAAAAATGCTCAATCATAGTTTCTTCATGTGATGCTTACTCAGACTTATGGACACCTTTTTTCAATAGTCTTTTCAAATACTGGGAAGATTGTCCTTATCCAATATTTCTTCTTACTGAAGAAAAAGACTGCAATATCGAGAATGTAGTAACTATCAAAGCAGGAAAAAATACCAACTGGTCAGATAGGTTGATTACAGCAACTAAAGAACTGAAATCAGAAAGGATTCTATTGATATTAGAGGACTTTTTTTTTAGATCTGCGGTTAATTCTTCGTCTGTAAATGATCTTTTAAATTTATCTTTAAAAGAAAGCATACCCATGCTTAGATTAATTCCGAGACCGTCACCGGATTTAAATAATAAGGTCTATGATGGGCTTGGATTAATAAATCCAGGATCCAAGTTTAGAGTATCTACGCAATCTGCCATTTGGGATAAAAAAGTACTTCTGGATTTGTTAGAACCGAATGAAAGTATTTGGGAATTTGAACATAATGGTTCAATGCGATCTCAAAAATACAATGATTTTTACTCCGTCTTCAAGCCTGTTCTTACTTACAGACATCATGTTGTAGAAAGAGGAAAATGGTTTCCTTGGGAGGCTTTATATTTCTCTATGACAGGTGTGGGCGTTGATTTATCTTCAAGAAAGATCATGAATATATTTGAAACTATCAGGTGGTTACTGCAGAAAACTTTAGGTCCAATTGCCAATAGTCTCCCTAAGCCAGCAAGATCACTTTTAAAACCGGTTTTAAAAACACTGCACCTGATAGATTAATGGTTATTAAAAATCCATTATTTTCAGTATTCACTCCCACTTATCAAAGAGCCCACACATTAGATAGGCTTTACCAAAGTCTCTTGAGACAGCAAGACAAAGATTTTGAGTGGATAGTTGTTGATGATGGTTCAACCGACTCAACAAAAGAATTGATACAGGGTTATGCTTTAGAAGAAAAAATTAAAATTAAATATATATTTAAAGAGAATGGTGGTAAACACACTGCACATAACGAAGCACTTAAACATGCAAAAGGAGAACTGTTTTTGGTAATTGATTCCGATGATGAATTAACGGATGAATGTTTAGTGAAGTTTAGGAGTATTTGGGAGAATATTCCTCAAAGTAAGAAAGATGATTATGCAGGAATAATTGGCGAGGTTGTAAATAAGCTAGATCAAAAATCTGCTTCAGGAAAAAATATTGAAGGAGAGTTTTTCGATCTTTGTTTAAAAAAAATTATTGTAGGAGAAAAGATTCATCTTATAAAAACAAGTCTGATGAAGAAAAATCCATTTCCTGAAGACCTAGAATCTATTAATGAATATATGGTAGAGGGTTTAGTGTGGCTTAAAGTAATGAAATCTAAAAAGATTATTTTCACTTCAGAACCTTTTAGAATTTACAATAAAGACGAGGAAGACGATTTGTCTCTAATGAATCAAGGAAACAATATTCTACAAGGTTGTCTAGGTAAGGCTTATTACTGCAACGAAGAGTTGGCTAATTTTAAGAATTCTTATTTCTTGTTTATCTTTTATTTTCTCAAATCAGCATCTAAATTTAATAGATATTCTCATCATGCAAATATTCCCTTTAAAACAAGATTGAATATGCAAACAAGTATTTTGACATCTTTATTGGTTTTTATTACTTATCCTATTGGATATCTAGTGGCTCTAATAGATAAAAAAGGAGTGCATTTTTGACCTCTATTGTTTTTTTTCAAGTCACAGGAGTCCTTTTTCTAAGCATTTATGCTGCCATTAATAGGTATAGACGATCTGGAAGAGTACCTTTAGATGACATAGGTATTTTTTGGATAGCTATTTTCTCACTCTATTCAATTCTTCCAGCTATTTTCTGGCTTTTTCAAGGTGGAGAATATACCTTTTTAAACTATCGGCTTTTTAATCTCGGCACTAAACCAGAAGATATGGTTTATTTGATGAATTTATCATTGGTTTGTCTTTTATTTTTTATCTTAGGTAATAATATATTCACTAACGTCTATAGGTTAGAAAAAAGTAGAAAAGAAATTGATATACCCTTTTCTGTAGTAATCGCAGCGCTCCTTGTCATTGTTTTTAATTCTCTAGTAAATATTTTCTTTGGTTCATTTGGAGTAATTCAAGAAGCTTCAAACTATGCCGAGAGTTATGCTGTCTCACAAAATCTACCTCTTGGACTGAGGCAAGTTTCAAAACTTTTGAGTGGTTTTGACTTCATTGCTTGGATTGTTATTAATATCTTTTTCTTTAAAAATTATACGAAATATAAGCTCTATATTTTTTTTACAGCTTTATTTTTTATAATCCTGAATCTGGGGGGAGCTAGGTCACCAATAATTTTTTACTTATTTATATTATTAGTCCTGAGGCATCATTTCATTAAGCCGTTAAATCTAGTCCCGACAATTTCGCTAGGAATAGCGGGCGTCTTTGTCTTTTTGGCTACTGGTATATTGAGGGCATTTACTGGAGAATTTGTCGTAAGCGGAGTAGGAGAGTTTGATATGTTGTGGGGCAATGCTGTTGAATTGCTGCACGAAAAACAATCAAACGGATTGGATGTTCCTGCATGGTTAAGATATTCGGATTTTTACGGCTTTATTCCCAGCCAATTTTTATGGTTTGAAAAAAACACACTCAGTTTATGGTTTATGCAAGAATTTTATCCGGCGTATATTGAGTTGGGAGTTGGATTTTCCTTCGGAATATTGTCAGAAATGGTTATAGGATTCGGATTGATAGATGCCGTCATTAGAGGTTTTCTCTTAGGTTCACTTTTAGCATTAATAATGAATTTTTTCAGAAGAAAAAAAAAGTCATGGTGGACATTGCCTTTGCACATAATCATACTTGTAAATACTGTCCTGCTAGTTAGAGATACTTCTTTTAGGCTCATAATAGATTTTCTTCAGATATATTTACCTGCTTTAATTTTCTTTTTTATCTTAGGAAGGATATTGATGATACCTTTACTTGTAACTCGATCTAAATACTGATGATTCATATTACATATCTAATAGCATCTCTTGAAGGTGGCGGAGCAGAGAAACAAGCTTTATTGCAATTAATTGAGTCAAAAAAAAGAGACATGAATGTTTCTCTGATAGCCTTTTCGCTAAGCGAAAAATCAAAATATAAACTCAATGAATTTAAAATAAATTATTATGTCGTAGGAAGATCAATGCCCTTAGCTTTCTTAAAAGTATTGATTATTCTGATAAAGAATAGACCAAGCGTAATCTCAACTTGGCTTACGCATATGGATTTAATCGGAGGATTAGCATCTAAATTACTCAGAATTAAGTGGATTTTGAATGAAAGAAGTTCAGCTGATGCTTATTCATCTAAAACCAATAAAGGAGCAATAAATCCATTGTTAGTTCTGGCAAGAAATTTTTTAGGTAAGTACTCAGATGGAATTATTGCTAACTCTTTACCAGGAAAAAATTATTGGGAAGATCTTAAGCTTCATAACAATGTCTACCATATTCCAAATATTGTTTACTTAAACAAATCAGATAATACAAAGAAATCTCCTTTAAGAAAGTCCTTGAAGCAACCATGTATTCTTAATGTTGGAAGTTTGATTGAATCAAAAAATTGTATTTCTTTGATTAATGCAATTGGAATTATTAATGAAACTAAAGATTTATACCTTTATATAGTCGGCGAAGGACCACTGAAACCCCTTCTAAAAGACCATGTTAAAAGTCTGGAGTTAGAGGAGAAGGTAATTTTTTTAGGAGAATTGAAAGAATGGTTACCTTTATTACATCAATCAAAAGGTTTGGTTCATGCAAGTCTTTATGAGGGAATGCCTAATGTTGTCTTAGAGGCCATTAGCTTGAAGTGCCCGGTATTAGTGAGCAAAATAGATGCTCACTTTTCTATTTTAGAAGAGCAACATGCCCTTTTTTTTGACCCTCTTGATGAAAAAGATCTATCAAATAAGCTTTTAGAATTAATCCTCAATAAGGATGAATCATCCAAAAGGAGTGAAATAGCATATAATTCTATGAGAATTTTCCACCCAGATGAAATTTTAAAATCACTATCTCAAGTATATACAAACATATAACAAATCGATGTGCGGCATACTAGGCATAGCTTCAACAAGAGAAAAGATTGAAGAGGAAGTAGTAATTGATCTAAGAGATCTTATGATACACAGAGGTCCAGATAACGGAGGAGTTTGGTTATCAGAAGATAGAAACATCGCCTTAGCTCACAGAAGACTAGCTATCATTGATTTAAATGAAGGAAGTAATCAACCATTTAATGACAACACTACAGATAACAAAATTGTATTCAATGGAGAAATATATAACTTCCTCGAACTTAGAAGTGAATTAGAAAAATTAGGTTACTCTTTTGAAACCTATTCTGACACTGAGGTAATTCTTTTAGCCTATGATGCTTGGGGCCTGAACTGCATTGACAAATTTATCGGAATGTTTTCATTCTGCATTTTTGATGAATCTAAAAAGGAATTTTTTATAGCAAGAGATAGGGCAGGTGAGAAGCCGCTTTTCTATTCTCTTACAGATGAAACCTTTATTTTCTCTTCGGAGTTAAAATCAATTATTGCATTTGGTCATTCGGAACTTAACCTCGATTCATTGGACTGTTATTTATCCTTCGGTTACACCGAGTCTGATAATTCAATATTGAAGGGAGTTAGGAAACTTCCACCTGCTCATGCAATGACAATTGAACTTAGCACATTGAAACAAAAAATTTGGCCTTATTGGCAATTACCAAACTCAAATACCCTTAAAAATTTGAATAAAGAGGATATCCTACTTGATGAGCTAGAAGAGCTTTTACAAGATGCTGTGCGTAAGCAGCTTATATCAGATGTTCCGGTAGGGGTGCTGCTTAGTGGCGGTGTGGATTCAAGTTTAATAACAGCAATGGCAGCTAGAGCGATGAAAGGAATAAAAACTTTTACCGTCAGCTTTAAGGGTTTCAACGAATTTGATGAAAGTAAACATGCACGTTTGATTGCAGACGAGTTTGAAACTGATCATTTTGAACTTGTTGCAAGCAATCCTGAACCAGAAATTCTAATATCCTTAGCCCGCCAGTTCGATGAACCAATGATTGATTCTTCAATGTTACCGACTTATCTAGTAAGTAAACTTATAAAAGATCATTGTACCGTTGCGTTGGGAGGAGATGGAGGCGACGAACTATTTGGAGGGTATTCCACACATAGTAGACTTATGTGGACTCATCAAAAGATTAAACACTTACCGTTATCTATCAGAAGGATTGTTTCCAACGGAGCGAGTTTTCTGCCCTATGGATTCAAGGGAAGGGAGTGGTTGCGTAATATAGATTTCGATTTTGAGAAGAATTTACCCCTTGTATCTTCACATTTTGATAACAAGCTAAGGTGCGTATTATTCAATAACTTAACTTTGGGACATTACGCTGAAAAATATAGATTATCACGGGTCCCAAAACAAGAGGACTTGCTAAGGCGTATGACATCAATGGACTTTGAGAATTATTTACCTGAAGATATTTTGGTAAAAGTTGATAGAGCAAGCATGTTGAATTCCTTAGAAATAAGAGCTCCGTTTCTCGATAAAAGAATTATTGAATTTGCCTTTACTAAAGTTCATTCCCTTCAAAAGGCAACTAGCAATCAAAGAAAAATACTTCTCAAGTCTCTATGCAAAAGAATTCTACCTAAAAACTTTGACCTTCAAAGAAAACAGGGTTTCTCAATTCCCCTTAAAGAATGGCTAAAAAAAGGACCTTGGAGAGATTTTTTCTATGAAACTCTTAGGAGTAGCAAAATATATAACCAAGTTTTTATAGAAAATCTTTTGAAGTCACAAGACAAGGGACGTAACAATAGCGAAAGGCTCTTTGGACTGTTGATGTTCCAACTATGGACAGAGGAATACGACATTAGGATGGATTAATTATGATGCACAACAAAGCAGAACTTAAATTTATCTGCCCTTTCTCTGATAATGAAGAGCTTATAAAAGATGGGGATTATTTTTTAAGTTCGGATGGTAATAGAAAATATGAAATAAAGGGCAATATCCCAAGATTTGTGCCAGAGAGTAATTATTCTGATTCTTTTGGTTTTCAATGGAATAAATTTAGAAAAACTCAACTGGATAGTTTCTCAGGTACAAAGATATCTGAAAATAGACTCTTTCAAGCTACTAATTTTGATAAAAAGAAATTTAATGGAGATTTAGTATTAGAAGCTGGTTCAGGAGCAGGAAGATTTACTGAAATTCTTGTTAGGCAGAAAATAAATTTATATTCTTTTGATTACTCTTCTGCGGTGGATGCAAATTTCTTGAATAATGGAGATTCCGCTAACTTAACTTTATTTCAGGGAGATATATACAATGTTCCATTTCCGGACTTAACATTTGATCATGTAATTTGTTTAGGTGTACTGCAGCACACCCCAGATCCAAAAGGTGCTTTTGATAGCTTAAAGCGCAAGCTTAAGCCAGGTGGAACTATTTACATTGATTGTTATGCATTAAAGTTACATCATTACTTTCAGTGGAAGTACCTCTTAAGACCGATTACTAAGAGAATGAATTCAGTAAAACTATTTAGGCTAATATCCTTTGTTACACCTTTTTTTATCCCATTAGTAAAAGTTGCAAAAAAAATATTTGGTAAGGCGGGCTCTAGGATATTTCCCATAGTAGAATACTCTCAGCTTGGATTAGAGGTTGAATTAAATAAAGATTGGGCTACTTTAGACACCTTTGATATGTACTCTCCAGAACATGATCATCCACAAACAATTTCTGAAATTTATTCATGGTTTAAGAAAGAAGAGTTTGAACAAATTGAGATTTTTTACGGAGAAAATGGGGTGGTTGCAAGGGCAAAAAAAATTTAAATATGCCTAAAGAAGTTATGATCAATGCACTATCTGCAAGAAGTGGTGGAGGTCAGACCTATTTAATCAACATAATTAAGTACTTTAAAAGAAAAGACTTAAAGTTAACTATTTTATTAACACAAGGCACAGACCTTAAGTTTGAAAATTCTGAGATAGAAATTTATGAAGCACCTTCAATTACGAGAAATCCCATTATTAGACAAATGTGGGAGATTGTTTTTCTTCCTTGGATACTTTTTGATAGAAAAATAGATATATTCTTCTGTCCAGGGGGAGTGATCCCTTTTATGGTTTATTTCAGAGGAAAGATCGTAACAATGTTTAGAAATATGCTTCCTTTTGATGAAATACAAAAAAGCAAGTATAAATTTGGCCTTATAAAATTCAGAATTTGGATATTATCAAAAATTATGCTTTTTAGTATGAAGAGGGCTGATCTAGTAATTTTTATATCTAAGTTTGCGGAGTCTGTTATTCGAAGAAAAATTCAAAACCCTTTAAAAAAAACTGTATTAATACCCCATGGAGTAGATTTTATAGATAAACCGGCCACAGATTTATCATTTGATTTTTTGGCAAACAACGAGGAATACATCCTATATCCTTCATCAATAGATGTATACAAATCTCAAATAGAAGTAATCAAAGCATATTCTGTTTTGAATAATGATGGAAATTTTTTACCAAAATTAATACTTGCAGGATCTATCAATGTTAATAAATCTTATACTAAAAAAGTTGCTGATTTAATAACCAAGAATAAATTAGATGATCGCGTTATCCTTTCAGGTTATATACCTTATGAACTAATGCCGAGTTTGTATAAAAACGCTCAATTTGTTATTTACGCATCTCAATCAGAAAACTGTCCCAACATTCTTTTAGAGGCTTTATCATGTAATTGCTTAATATTATGTTCAAATTCTGACCCCATGCCAGAATTTGCTCAAAATTCAGTCTTATACTTTGATCCCAATGATTCGGTTGAACTTATAAATCAATTAAAAAAGATTTTGAGAAAGGAAGTTGATGAGGAAGAATTGAAGAAAAACATCCCAAATATAATGAAAAATTTCTCTTGGGAAGATTGCGCAAATATAACCTGGGCTAACATCAGTAATTTAACTTAACCATAGTTCATGAAAATCTTAGTATTAGGAATATCTGGATTAATAGGAAGGACCGTTTTCGAAGAACTATCATTACAAAAAGATTTAAATGTCTTCGGTACATCGAGGAATTCTGATCAACATTCAAAGTTTGTTTTCGATCTTAACTATGAAGCAAAAAGTCTTTACTTAAGTGAGATTATAAAGAAAGTAAAACCATCTTTCGTTATAAATTGTATAGGGATAACCAAACATATAAGCGCTTCGCAAAATCCATATAGATGTATTTATACAAACTCTTTATTGCCTCATGAACTTGCAAATCATTGTTCAGGTTCGGGAGCTAAATTAATTCAAATAAGCACAGATTGTGTTTTTTCGGGTAAAAAAGGTAATTATAGTGAAAGCGATTTTGCCGATGCTGAAGATCTTTATGGTAAGTCAAAGATTCTCGGAGAGGTTGTGAATGATCATCTTACTATAAGGACCTCAACTATAGGGCATGAAAAAAATACAAAATATGGCCTTTTAGAGTGGTTTCTAAACCAACAGGATTCCTGCAAGGGTTACAGAAAAGCATTTTTTTCGGGACTAACAACTATTGAATTAGCAAAAGTAATAAAAGAAATCGTCCTACAACAGAAAGAACTTAAAGGTTTATATCATGTAGGTGGATATCCCATATCTAAATTTGACCTCCTAACTTTGATTTCCAAAATCTATAAGAAAGACATAAAAATTATTTCGGATGATGAAATTTCAATTGATAGAACTCTTAATAGTTCTCTTTTTGAGAGTAAGACGGGCTATTTGTCACCTTCTTGGGAAGAAATGATAGATAATATGCACTTAAAACATAAAATTTAAGAAATGTACAAGAATAAAACCTTACTTATAACAGGAGGAACTGGATCCTTTGGAGGAGCTGTTTTGAAAAGGTTTATTGATTCTGATTTTAAAGAAATAAGAATATTCAGCAGAGATGAAAAGAAACAGGAGGATCTCAGAATTAATCTTGATAATGAAAGGTTAAAATTTATCATTGGCGATATAAGAGATTCCGCTAGTATAAATGTTGCTATGGAAGGTGTTGATTTTGTCTTTCATGCTGCTGCATTAAAGCAAGTTCCATCCTGTGAGTTTTATCCAATGGAAGCAATAAAGACTAATGTGATTGGTGCTGAGAATGTTATAAATGCTGCAATACAGAGCAAAGTCTCAAAAGTGATTTGCTTAAGCACAGACAAAGCTGTTTACCCTATAAACGCAATGGGACAATCAAAAGCGTTAATGGAAAAAATCATGATGGCCAAATCAAGAGGATTAACTGACACCATTTTATGTGCTACCAGATATGGAAATGTAATGGCCTCAAGAGGGTCTGTCATACCTCTTTTTGTTGATCAGATAAAAAAAAATAAATCACTCACCATAACTGATCCCAACATGACTCGTTACTTAATGTCATTAGACGAATCCTTGGATCTAGTATTGCATGCTTTCAACGAAGGCAAAAATGGAGATATCTTTGTAAAAAAATCGCCTGCCACTTCAATGGAAACTCTTTCTAATGCGCTTAAAGAAATTTTTAATTCAGATGTTAAATCTAAAATTATAGGAACTAGGCATGGTGAAAAGCTATACGAAACTCTTATATCAAGGGAGGAAATGTCTAAGGTTGAAGATATGGACAAATATTTCAGGATCCCGTCAGACAACAGAGATTTAAATTACAGTAAATATTATACAGATGGCGAAAAAAATATAACTGTATCGGACGACTATACTTCACATAACACCACTCAGCTTGATCTCAATGAAACAATATCCACTTTGAATAATCTAGAATTTATTCAGGAGTCTCTAAATGTTTAAGGTAATGACAATTGTAGGCACAAGGCCTGAGCTTATTAAAATGTGCAGAGTAATTGCTGAACTTGATCAACATACCGAACATATTCTTGTTCATACAGGGCAGAATTTTGACTATGAACTAAATGAGGTGTTTTTTGAAGAGCTTGAAATTAGAAAGCCTGATCATTTTCTTGGAGTTGATGGAGAAACAGCAGCTCAAAACATTTCTCAAATAATAGCCAAAAGCGATGAGGTAATGATATCGGAGAGACCAGATGCAGTTTTACTCTATGGAGATACTAATTCATGTTTGTCCGTAATATCTGCTAAAAGACAAAAAATACCTGTCTTTCATATGGAGGCTGGTAATAGATGTTTTGATCAACGAGTTCCAGAAGAGCTCAATAGAAAAGTGTTAGATCACTTGAGCGATATCAACCTGGTTTTAACTGAACATGCCAGAAGATACCTCATAGCAGAGGGAATTTTACCTGAAACAATCATTAAAACTGGATCACATATGGACGAAGTATTGGATTATTACAAAGAAAAATACACCTCTTCAGATATACTTGATAAGTTAGGACTTGAAGCTAGAGAATATTTTATCGTAAGTGCTCATAGAGAAGAGAACGTCGACTCAGATGAGAATTTAACTGATCTGATGAACACCCTTGAATCCATTGCTGAAAAGTACGAACTACCCGTTATAGTATCCTTACACCCAAGGACTGCTAAGCGTATTGAAACTCTCAATGTAAAAAGTGACAACCCGCTTATAAAATTTATGAGGCCTTTCGGTTTAATGGATTATTTAAAGCTTCAGATAGAATCTAAATGTGTAATCTCAGATAGTGGCACCATAACTGAGGAATCTTCATTACTTAATTTTCCTGCAATTACAATTAGAAATGCTCATGAAAGACCTGAAGGAATGGATGAGGGTACGCTTATTATGTCGGGTTTGAAGCAGGACAAGGTTCTTGAGTGTATTGATGTAGTGGTGAACCAATTTGATAACGAAAAAAGGATATTCCCTGTTATAAAAGACTACGAATCAAAGATTGTCTCAAAGAAGATTACCCGAATAGTCTTGAGTTATATAGACTATATCAATAGAACAGTGTGGAAGAAATGAGGAGATAGAGTGCGTTTTTTGCTTCTAAGCTCCACGTATTATCCTGAAAAAAAATCAGCATCCTATATGCTCAAAGCGCTAACCGAGTCCTTCTTAGTTGCTGGCCATAGCGTTACGGTATTAACTTTTAGCCACGAATTAGCTTCAGAGGTTGTAGAAGAAGAAATATCCGGAGTTTCTGTAATTAGAATAAGAGTTTCAGATCCCAAATTCAGTAAGATAAGAAGAGCACTTGTTGAACTTTCTTTCTCACGTAAGGTGATTAATTACATCAAAAGAAATGATCTAGGCGATTTGGACGGTTTAATATTTTTTGCACCAAGTATATTTTTTGGAAGGGCGGTTATGTATATCAAAAAATATTACTCCATAAAATCTTACATGATCGTAAGGGATATTTTTCCTGACTGGCTTGTAAAAATAAAGCAATTAAGAAAAGGATTAATCTATTACTTTTTCAAGTACTTTGAGTATATAAATTTTAAAAGTGCTGATTTTATAGGGACAGAATCAAAGTCAGATATTGACCACGTAAATAATGTTTTGAGAGATAGCAACTGTGAAGTAGAGCAGTTAAGAAACTGGTTTGCTAAGCCAGATTTTGTAGGTAACGAAAACAGATCAAGCGACTTAGTGTCTGATTCTGAGCTTAATTTAATATACGGAGGTAGTCTTGGTCTCGCTCAAGACCTTTATAGTTTCTTGCAGCTTCTTGAAAATCAAGAATTTGCTAAATTAATTAACATAATTATTGTTGGCGAAGGCGAGCAAAAATTAGAAATAGAGAAATTTTCTCTCAATACAAAAATGAAAGTTAAAGTCATCCCCATGATGGATAGAGAAGAATACCTTGGTTTGGTTACACAATCTGACGCTGGTTTAGTTATTTTGGATAAAAATTTAAGGGCAAATAATTATCCAGGAAAGTCTTTCGATTATATGTTTTTGAAGAAGCCCCTTTTGTGTTACTTGCACAGCGAAAATGAATTTGGCAGGTTAATCGAAAACCATGGTCTTGGATATTTCATGAAAGCAGACAAAAGGGACTCAATCAGTTCCGAATTTTTTTCTTTGATAAGTGATAAAGAGCAAAGAATAAAAAAAGGGATTAATGCTAATGAGTACCTAGAAGATTACTTTTCTGTTGAGCGGGCAACAAGTCAAATAATTAATAAATTTAATAGGAAATCTGCGTGATCTTTATTTTTTATTGCTTTTTGATAGCTTTTGTAACCTATATTCTTTGTTCAAAGTTCCGACTTATAGCCTTAAGAAAGGGTGTGATCGCCGATCTAAATTCTAGAACTCTTCATAAAGATGCTACACCTAAAGGAGGAGGTGTAGTTTTCGGATTTATTTTTTTAATTTCCTTATTATTGTATAACTTTTTTGTTAGTAGCCTTGAGATGGTAACTTTCTATTCTGCAATTGCTGCAGCTTGCTTTTCTATATTTGGATTATTGGATGATTATCGCAATCTAAAATCTGTTACTAAATTAATAGTTCAAATTTTCTTTTCTTTTCTTACTATTTATTTTTTTCTTCATAATTTTTCCATTTTCTCTGACCTTTTTATGCTTTCATTTTTTATTGCACTTGTGTTTTTAATGGTTTGGATTACGAATAGCATAAATTTTATGGATGGCATAGATGGCTTAGCATCTTCCTTAGGTGTATTCTATTTTTTCACTACTTCTTTTGTTATGCACAGTTTAGGTTATGAACCAATTCCAGAGTTAATATTGGGCTCCATCTGTTTTGGCTTTATTTTCATAAATTTTTCTAAGAATAAGCTTTTCATGGGAGATTCCGGAAGTCTCTTTCTCGGCTTCCTAGTCTCTTTTCTTTCAATCAGCACAATTTTTAATGAGCTTTTACCAATAACTTATTGGATGATAGTTTTATCTTTTTGTCTGACAGAGACCACTTTGACAACAGCTTACCGTGTTTTATTTATTCCCAAGTGGTATGCACCTCATAGAAGCCATGCTTATCAAAATCTAGCTAGGATAAGGAATAATCATTGGAAAATAAGTTTGGGAATCTTTCTTTTTCATGTATTTTGGCTACTTCCCTTGGCATATTTTTCAGTTTTTTCTGGAATCAACTCTTTTACCCTCATATTCTTAGCTTTTCTGCCAACATTCATATTCAATATTAAATTTGGACCTCGGTTTTCGTCCAGTTAGATTTAAAAATGATATTTTTCAAAAAATTTGCTGCACACCTTATAAATATATTTAAGGTTTTTTTTCTAATGGGCAAGGGTGTTGAATTTTCTAGGCCGTTGTCCGTTCACGTAAAAGGTAAATTGATTGTTGGTAATAACATTAGAATAGGCTCCAATGTGAGCTTTTCAGGCTTAGTGGAAGTGGAAGATGATGTTAAAATTGAAGATAATTGTTTATTAGAGAACTGCAAATTGTCTAACAATTCTCTCATCAAGGCTGGTAGCTTAATTGAAAATTCCTCTATCGGTAGGAACTCATTTATTGGTCCTTTTGCGAGAGTAAGAGCTTCTTCCAGAATCGAAGAAGAATGTCAGATAGGAAATTTTGTTGAGATCAAGAATTCGTTAATTGGGGATAGAGCAAGGATTAACCATATGGCCTTTATTGGAGATGCTCTTTTAGAGGAAGATGTAACCATCGGAGCCGGTGTCATCACATGCAATCACGATGGGGAAAAGGTTAATAAAACTTTTATTAGGAAGGGGGCATACATAGGTTCCAACTCTAACTTAATTGCCCCTCTTGATATAGGAGAAAATTCAACGATTGGCTCAGGTTCTTCAATAACAGACGACGTGCAAGATAACAAATTAGTAATTGCAAGGACAAGACAAATTGAAGTTGGCGATAGGAAAGGCTTCGATAAACCTAAAAACAAATGAGAGTAGCCCTTTGGGGTTTAGGAGCCCATGCAAAAAAAAATTTAATTCCAGCTCTGATCAAATCTGAGGGCATAATATTTCAAGGAATTTATTCCAGAAATAAAAAAAATGTTTCAGAATTAACGTCACAATTCCATTGCAGAACATGGAGAAGTTTCGAAGAAATGCTAGAAGATACTGAGGTAGATGCGGTATTTTTATCAACTCCACCAGGCTTGCATTTTGACCAAGGCATGAGGATTCTCGAATCAGATAAACACCTTTTTTGTGAGAAACCTATAACAACGAATTACGATCAAACTCTATCTCTTTTAGAGAAGGCCGCATCGGAAGGCAAAATCATTTTTGAAGCATTTATGTTTTTATATCATCCACAATTTCTGAAAATCCAAGAATTAGTTAATTCACAAAAAGACAATATAGAGCAAATTGAAGTTAAATTTGAACTACCTGAGCTTGAATCACCTGGATTTAGGTTTTCAAGCAATTTAGGTGGTAGCTGTTTATATGATGTAGGTTCTTATACCGTGCTAACGATAATAGAACTTTTCCAAAATGAAAATATTGTTTTAATTGATTCAAAAGTTCATACGGACTCTGTTTCTGAAGTTGATAATTCTGGAGAGGCTACTTACATTGTGAATAATCAAATCAAATGTACTCTCAAATGGTCCTATAATAGTGATTATAGAAATGAGATAAGTTTTAAAACATCTTCAAAACAATACTTTTCTGACAAGATTTTCTCCAAAGACCAAGATTATTTTCCCATGATAGATATAAAATCGCTGCATTCAGGACACTCTGACGAACAGGTACAAGTGGAAGCAAGCAATCATTTTGTGGGCATGTTAGAATTTATTGCTAAAAATTCTTCTTCTCAGAAAGCTATGAAAATATTGTCTGAGAGAATAAGACATCTTGCAGTTCGATTAAGAGAGATTAAAAAAGACAATTTTTAATTTTAGGGAGAGTTATCATGTTTAAATTTAATAACATTCATTTAGATGATGAAACAATGTGGCCCAGAAAAGCCCGAATAGAACTTGATAAACCTTTTGAAGATGAAAGAGGCTATATTCAATCATTGGTGAACTTTCCCATGAAAAACCTTTGTATGATTTATTCAAAAAAAGGATCCGTAAGGTCAAATCATTATCATCTGACAGATTGGCATTACATGTTTACAATCTATGGTAGTTTTGACTATCACTATAGGGTGCATGATTCAGGTGAAGATCTAAAAGTGGAAACCTTTTCTGAAGGCGAATTAGTTTTTACTCCACCAATGGAAGACCATGTTTGTGTGTTCAAGGAAGATACATTGATAGTTTGTGGAAGCAGAAATCCTAGAGGTGATCAGGCAAGTTATGAAGCTGATGTAAAAAGAATCATGCTTATAGACCCAAAAAGTGTGGATATATGAGAACTAAGGGTTCTTTTTATAAAAAAAATCTCTGTAGACTATGTGAGTCCAGTAATATAGTTGAAGCTCTTAAACTTACCCCGACCCCTCCAGGCAATAACTTCCTCTCTAAAGAAAATCTCAATTGTTTTGAAGAAACCTTTCCATTAGACCTTTATTTTTGTGAAGATTGTAAGCACGTGCAGTTGGGTCATGTTGTTGAGCCAAAATTTCTCTTTCAAAATAACTATAGTTACGTTTCCTCGACATCGGGTGTTTTCGTAGAGCATTTAAAAAATTACTCTAAAATTATTTCCGAAAAAATTAATTTAAAGCAAGAATCATTTGTGATTGATATTGGTTCTAATGACGGTACCTGTTTGAGCTTTTTTAAAGAGAAAAATATGAAAGTCCTTGGAGTTGATCCCGCTGAAGAAGTCTCTGAGATTGCAAATAATAACGGAATTACCACTTTAACCGACTTCTTCAACAGAGATGTAGCTACAAAAATTAAGTCTGAATATGGAAAAGCTGATCTAATAACTTCTCATAATGCTTGTGCTCACATAGATGATCTTAGAGGAGTCATAGAAGGAGTAGATAATTTGATGAATGATGAGACTGTCTTTGTGATGGAAGTTGGATACTTTCTAGACGTGTATCAGAACAAATGGTTTGACACGATATACCACGAGCATGTTGATTTTCATACTGTTACCCCTCTTAAGAAGTTTTTTGAAGCCTATGATATGGAAATCTTTGATGTGGAAAGGATTGAACCACAAGGAGGCTCTATAAGAGTATTGGTTCAAAGAAAAAATGGGATATTTAAAATTGCAGATAATGTTCAGAATTTAATTAACCTTGAGAAAGAAATTGGACTTAACAGAGTTGAAACATTCAAAAAATTCGAAAGCGATATTTCATTTTTGAAGAGAAAATTTATAAAACTATTGAAGGAACTTAAAAATTCTGGAAAATCAATTGCAGCTTATGGAGCTCCCACTAAGGCAACTACGCTTTCATACCATTTTGACATAGACTCAAAATATGTGGATTTTATAGTTGATGACAATCCTCTGAAGCAGGGCCTGTACTCACCTGGCAAGCATATACCCGTATTTGATCCTTCTGTTATTTATGAAAGCAAGCCAGATATATTAATTATATTAGCTTGGAATTTTGCAGATGAAATAATGTTAAAACATAAAAAATATGCAGAAATTGGTTCTTTTCTAGTTCCAATGCCAGAACCAAGGTTGATTGCTTAACTATGATTAGCGGTAAAAGAATAATTGTTATAAGCCCTCACCCGGACGATGAAACATTAGGCGCAGGGGGCTTCATTAAGAAATTGATAGATCATAAGAATACTGTAAATGTTCTAACTGTATCTGGACATCTTCCACCTCTATATACGAGAGATGATTATGAAATAACAGTCAAAGAAGCTAAAAAGGCATATGAGATTTTAGGAGTTGATCATTATAGCTTCTTGGAATTACCTGCAACTTTTATTGGCGATGAACCTGTCAGCAAGCTCAATGGATTAATAGCTTCCAATTTTGAAGAGTTTGAGCCAAACATCGTATTATGTCCTTTCCCTGACAGACATATAGATCACAGAATAATATTTGACAGCGTAATGGTCGCTTCTAGACCTGTGGGTTTTGGAAAGAAAATCGAACTTTTAGCTGCCTATGAGACATTATCAGAAACTCATTGGAATGCTCCATATATTGAGCCTAATTTTAATCATAATCTGATTGTTGATATCTCCGATCAAATTAACGAAAAGTTGGAGGCATTAAGATCTTATAAATCTCAAGTTGATGAAAAAATAGGGCCGAGATCAATAGATTCTGTAAAAGCTCTAGCTAAATTCAGAGGCAGCCAAGCTGGTTTTTCGTTTGGCGAGGCCTTTTATGTAATCAGGCAAATAATCTAAGAGGTTCGTCAAACCTATTTTATGGAAGTCCTCAAGCAAAAACTTTTGTCCTCTTCAAGGACTACAAAGCAAATAATAGCTACTTTCTCTGATTATCTAGTTGTTTCCTCTTCAATGTTTCTCTCTTACATTGTTCTGAGGATCGATGATAACCAACCTCAAGAAAATTTTTGGCCTTTCGTCTTCATACCTTTAATCTCAATTTTTATGCTTTTTACCTTTGGTACTTACAAGTCTGTCATTAGATATATTGATTTAAGAGCTATTTTGACGCTAATTAATGCCATTTTAGCAAGCTTTTTAATATATGGTTTATTGACTCTTACTTTTGAAGTATTAACTTTTAGAGAGGAAACATCAGTCTATTATATTTCAATACAAAAAATTCCTTTTTGGATTTTAAGTCTCTCCATTAGCCTAGTGTTTACCATTGGTCTAAGATTGCTTGCCCACTTCTTCTTTTCAAAATCTAATACAGATAATAAAAAGGTAGTTATATATGGAGCCGGATCTGCTGGAATACAATTAGCTGAAGCATTAAAAGTTAGTGAAGAAATGCAACCGATTGCGTTTCTCGATAAAAATAATGCCTTGCATGATACCTTTCTGGGAGGCATAAAGATTTTGCACCCGAGAAAATTAAGAAAATTAGTAAAAAAAAGACAGGTCGATGAAGTTCTTATAGCAATGCCATCTGCTTCGAAGCATACCTTAACTTCTCTGCTTAAAGAGATAGAAGAATATTCATTAAAAGTCAGAATACTTCCTGGTTTGGCCGAGTTAGCTCAAGGTAAGATTTTAGTATCTGAATTGAAGGAGGTTGATGTAGAAGACTTATTAGGAAGGAGAGAAGTTGAAGCCAACCAAACTTTGCTACAAAAAAATATATTTGGGAAAGTGGTCTTAATAACTGGAGCAGGAGGATCTATCGGATCTGAAATAAGCAGACAGGTTGTTAAAAATAAAGCTTCAAAGGTTATTCTATTGGATTCAAATGAATATTCTCTGTTCACAGTAAAAAATGAGATCAAACAAATGAATTCAAGTTCAGAAATTTACTCTGTTCTAGGAAATGTGACCAATAAAAAAAGAATTATGGATGTGCTTAGTGCCTTTGAAGTTCAAACGGTCTATCACGCAGCAGCCTATAAGCACGTCTCTATTGTTGAAGAAAATCCATTTGAAGCAGTTTTTAACAACATTCTAGGTACAAAAATCTGTGTTAACTCAGCAATTGAGACAAAAGTCGAAACTTTTGTTTTAATTTCAACAGATAAAGCAGTAAGACCAACAAACATCATGGGAGCAACTAAGAGATTTGCTGAGCTGATACTGCAATCTCTTGCAAAACAAACTAAAACGAAAATTACAATGGTCAGATTCGGTAATGTGATAGGCTCATCTGGATCTGCAATTCCTCTTTTTCAAAAGCAAATAAGAGAAGGGGGTCCAGTTACCGTAACTCATCCGGATATTGTTAGA
>MDTD01120131.1_pt1 | contig 37911 bp, 26 predicted proteins | sample 811221 | NCBI WGS metagenome assembly MDTD01 (sample SAMN05326646, study PRJNA326480) | marine metagenome | isolation source: seawater | place: Pacific Ocean: South West | collected 2011
GGCAGCTATTAAACAGCTTCAAACCCTGGGTGAACAAATTGATGTTCCGGTTTTTGCCCTGGAAGAGACCAAAGACGTCCAGGATATTGCCGACCAGGCCCTGGAAAAAGCTAAAACGGAAGGACTCTCTCCGGTCATCCTTGATACGGCAGGTCGGCTGCAGGTAGACACCTTGCTGATGGCCGAGTTGATGATCCTGGACCGAGCTCTGGAGCCCAAAGAGAAGCTCCTGGTTGTAGATGCCATGACCGGTCAGGAATCGGTGAATGTCGCCGAGACTTTCAATACCCAGCTCGAAGTCTCCGGATTGCTGCTCTCAAAGATCGACGGCGATGCCCGGGGAGGAGCAGCTCTGTCGGTGAGAGAGGCGGTGGGCAAACCGATTAAGTTCATCTCCACCGGCGAGAAGCTTGATAATCTGGAGACTTTCTACCCGGACCGGATGGCCAGTCGAATCCTTGACATGGGCGACGTTCTCTCCCTGGTGGAGAAAGCCCAGCAGAATATTGACGAAAAAGAAGCGGAAAAAGTGGCCATGGAAATGCTCAAGGGTGACTTCACCCTGGAGATGTTTGTCCAGATGCAGTCCATGATGAAAAAGATGGGCAACATGGGCGACCTCATGAAAATGATGGGCATGGGCGGCATGTTCGGAATCAATACCGAACAACAAAAACAGATTGCCGAGCAGGGCGAAAAGATGATGTCGCTCTATGAAACGGCAATCAACTCCATGACCCCCGAAGAGAGAAGAAACCCCGACCTGATCGACTTCAAGCGCAAACGAAGAATAGCCAAGGGCTCCGGATTAAAAGAAAGTCAAATTGGTCAATTATTAAATGAGTTTCAAAAGATGCGCCAGATGTTTCAGTACATCAAGCCGTTTCTAGGCGGCGGCATGGGCGGAGGAATGCCTGGCATGGGCGGCGGTGGCGGCTTCCCCGGGTTCCCCGGAATGGGCGGTATGCCCGGTATGGGTGGCGGCGGTCAGGGCGGCATGAAACCCCCGCCTGGCTTCGATCCCTCCAAAATGCGCATGCCTCCTGGCGGACTTGCCGGCCAGAAAAAAGGCGGCGGCAAGCCGCGCCTGCGGAAGAAGAAACGCAAATAAGCCGGATCTAAAGAAGACAAATCGTAAGTATTGCAAAGCTGCCTCCAACTAAATATAAGAGGTATCAGGCATTTTCCTGGTAGAATATCCACTTTCAATACCTATTGAATCCGAGAGGAAAGTTACGTGGTAAAGATAAGGCTGAAGCGCATTGGCGCCAAAAAAGCCCCTCACTACCGAATAGTCGCTGTTGACAATCGCGTAAGACGCGATGGTAAGCCACTGGAAGAAATTGGCTACTACAATCCTCGTTCTAAAGAACTAAAAATCAACAGAGAAGCAGTCGAAAAATGGATCAAAAACGGCGCTCAACCAAGCGATACGGTAACAAGCCTTTTAAAAAGGGCAGAGGCGGCGGCGGCAGAGGGCGCTACAACACAAAGCTAGTCGAGTCCGAAGCAGCGGAAGACCTGGCCGAATACATATTGAAGGTTCTCGCGAGAGAGCCCGATTCTCTTCATTTTGAAAGAAAGAATTTCGGTCCAAGAAAGTGCAGACTCAGCGTCAAATGCGACCCGTCTGTGACAGGTAGACTAATCGGTAAGGATGGAAGAACAATCTCCGCCCTCCGGTCACTCATCAAAGCTGCATCCGGCAGATATGGCAAACGCGTTGATATAGTGGTCTCTTAGTGAGCACGCCAGAGCACTCATCAGAAAATCACAAGAATCTCCTGGAGATCCTTGTGGAAAAAGGTTTGATTTCTCAAGCCCAGGCAGATTTAGTGGAGTCCGATTCGGGCTCTACTTCGATGTCTGTGGATGAAATTCTGCTTGCCCGGGGCTGGGTGGACGAAAGCTTTCTCGCTAAAATCAGCTCTAGCCTAAACAAAAGCAAGCCGGAGCAGAAATCGGAGCAAACGACCTCCCCTGGCGAACGAAGCTATAACGATAACCTCAAAAATTACCGCACAATTCTGGCGGACATCCTGGGAGAGTCCAGCGAATAAGGGCGGATAGTCTGTGACAAGAACGACCCCGAAAGGATCAGAGATTCTCATTCGCCTGGCGCGGAAAGAAGACGCCGAAGCACTAAGGCGAATTTACGAGCCCTACTGCCTCGACTCAATCATCACCTTTGAAGAAGAAGCCCCCTCTCTTGCCGAAATGGAGGAGAGAATATTGTCTGTCACTTCTTTTCTGCCCTGGCTAGTGGCCGAAGACAGAGACAATACAATTTTAGGCTACGCCTACGCAGGCAAACATCGCCTGCGCCGTGGATATCAGTGGTCCGTCGAAACCTCCGTTTATCTCCGACAAGGTGAGAGCGGTCGGGGTGTCGGGAAAAAACTGTATGGAACACTCTTCAAAATATTGAAAGCCCAGGGTCTTATCAATGCCTATGCCGGCATAGCCCTGCCCAACGAAAACAGTGTCGGATTTCATGACGCTCTTGGATTCAAGCAGTTCTGCAACTATGAAAAAGTGGGCTTCAAAAACGGTCAATGGGTAGATGTTGCCTGGTGGCACAGACTAATAAATCCCGTTCCCGAAGGGATTCCTGATGCCCCCCTGGCGATTTCCCAGGTCAACATTGACACTATAATCGGTACCATTTCAACAAAGAGCTAGAATCAGAATTTGGCGAAGCAATTAGGGTAAACTTAATTGAGAAGGTAAACGGCAATAGAAGAAGGTTGATTCACGATTATGTCGAATAGAGCAAAATACCTGGCGGCAATATCCTTTTCCCTCTTTCTCTCCTTCTGTCCTGGTGGCGTCAATACTTACGCGGCTGATTACTTTTCCGCCGGCGTAAAACTCTTCGACAGCCAGCGTTTTGAAGAAGCCGGCAAATATTTCAAGCATGTCTTGAGCAAGAATCCAAGACATATCCAGGCAATCTATTATCTGGGCGCCTCCTTGCAAAATTCCGGTGATATCTCCGGAGCGATTAGCTATTACAGCTACCTCCTCAAACATTTTCCAAAGACGGAGAGCGCGGGCTATGCTCGCAAAGCCTTAGAAGAGCTAAAAAGCCAGGGCTACTCCCAGTCGACCTCGAAAAGACCAGCAACAAGAAGCTCAAGAACAGGAGGGCGAGGCGACTTCATCCCAGACTCTGAAACAGTAGGATTTAAGAAAACCGGAGCCCAGGAACATCCACTGGTTAACGTGCGAGTGAACGGGCGAAACCTTCAAATGATCTTCGACACAGGCTCGACTATCTGCCTGGTAGGCAAGAACCATTTGCAACAAGTGGGCATCGCTCCGCCTGCCGGTCCGGCAACTAACAAGGTAAAAGCTGTGGGTGGTGTTGTTGATGCCTGGGAAGTCAAAACCCAGATGGCGCTGGGCAACATCACTAGAACGGTCGATCTTGTCGTTATAGACACTCTCAAAACTCCCCTTTTGGGCCAGAGCTTTTACGGTGATCTAAAGTATGAAGTAGACAACGCCCGGGGGGTGATTAGCTTCAAAAAGCCAGGCGGGAAGGGTGATTTCGTACCATCCAACACCATAGACATTCCTCTCAAGATCGAAGGCAATGATCTGGTTGTGATCGCTAAAGTAAATGGACGGCCCATGCCTTTCTTCTTCGATACCGGTGCCAGCGCCAGTATAATGACTTTCCAGGAACTACAGACCATGGGGGACAGAGGCTTTCGTAAAATTGGCGGAACATCCGGTGGAAGTGGTGCATCGGGATCGATAAAAAGCCAGCGCTATGAAGTGGATATGATCGAGTTGGGACCGATTAGAAAGCACAATCTGGTGATTGCTGTTTCTAAGGACTACAACTTCAAATATGGGCTTCTCGGCAGGGATTTCTTCGGCAATAGACGATTTGTTGTGGACCGCCAAAACAAAGTGGTTAGATTCCACAGATAGCCGATGCTCTAGTTTAGGACTGCAGCTCTTCTCTCAGATAGCGGATCTTGCGACGTACATAATCACTATATATGGTTGCTAGCTGAAGACCGAGGGCGCCATCGATAATGCCGCCGCGCAAAAAGTATCTGTACATGAAAGTCCAGGCCGGATGCAGCATTTCATTTACCGGATGGGCTTTCCAGCCTCCACGACCCTGCTTAGCGAACTCTCTGGCGGAGAGTCGAGCGTATTTATCCATGGCTTCAGAAAACTGAGCCACATCTTTGTATGCAAAATGGCGCATTTCATTGGCTAGCATTCCCACCGGTCCATCAATTTTTATCGATTCATGCACCATTCTGTCGTTAAACTTGCCCGCCCCGTTTCTGATTAGCCTCAGTTGAGCGTCAGGGTAGAAGCCACCATGGGCAACTCGGACATCTCCGATATACAAGGCCCGGGGAATTTTATAGCCGGACATTGAGTTAGATTCGCTCCGGGATTCAGCGCCAGCCAAAAGAGCCTTAATCTCCGCTCGCAACTCCGGAGTGACGACCTCGTCGGCGTCCAGACTGAGTATCCAATCTCCTTTGGCTAAACCCAGGGCGAAATTCTTCTGGGCCGCGTATCCCAGCCAATCCTGATGCAGAACATTGGCTCCCTTCTCTTTTGCAATCTCCATGGTCCGATCGGAAGAGCCGGAATCCACAAGTATCATTTCATCGGCAATATCCGCCACCGCATCAAGGACCTTTCCTATGGTGCGCTCTTCGTCCTTAGCAATAATCACTACCGATAGTGTCATTATCTGATTCGGGTAAACTTGATCACTTTATTGACGTTGTCGATTGAATACTTGTAATTCTTGAAGAAAGACTGCCCTAGAAGTGGATGTGGAATCATGCCGCTCGGATTTACCCAGACTTCAAAATCTCGGTGCTCAATGGGACCCATACTGATTGAACGCACAGGAAAAGCAAGCATTAAGGATGAACCTTGAACACCTTGCCCCCTGAGAGTCTTAGCAGAACTGGGAACTTTAATACCAAGCTGCCGGCAGTGTTGCAAGGTCAGCAACACCCCCGAAGCCCCTGTATCAAAAAACATCGGGATAGTTCTACCGTTGACCTTAACCTGGACAACGATCTCTCTACCTTGATTCTCAAATGGCACTTCATACCTATTTGCGTTTGAGCCGGAATAAATAGATCCCTGGCTCTGTTTAGCTGCTGTACGATCATTTCGAACAAATAAGATGGTCTTACCAGTATCGTCTATAGTGTAGTGAAAATCAGCGAAAAACGTCTGCCCCAACAGCGGCTCCCCACTGTATGCCGGTACATAATTGATTGGGAAGTTTCTCTTCTCAATCGGACCCACCTTCAAATTCACATTGACTCTCCAGGTCGGCTGAGCGCCACCATCACCGACACCAGCCGAATACCCCATAGGCTTGCCGGTGGGAATTTTAATTCCGAGTTGCCTGAAATGTGTTTGGCCGAACACACATCCTTCCGCCCCAGTATCAAAAAACACGGTGATCGGTCTTCCATTTACACTGGCTGATAGCAGCTGGTGAGGGCTGCCCGGCTTCTGGTGGTATCGAATTCGCGCTTCCGGCGGCAAATTACTATAGTCGCCTCGGGAAGAGGTTGCCGACTGAGTGTATCGCTGCCCCGATGAACTGGAACTGACCGTCGCGCTGGCAGCCCTGGTGGGAGCATTGCCAGAAGGTCTGGCGACAGGTTGACGTCCACCGCCCTGGGCTGCGCTAACCGCCGCCACATAAGCATTGGGGTTAACTTTCTGGAGCCGGGTGGCCGCCTTATCATAAACCCGGGTCTTGTAACCTAATCTCATCGCCCGGGCGTACATGTTTGAGGCGGTCTTTAAATCTCCACCTTTTTCATAACAAAAGCCAAGAAAATAATAAGCCCTGTAATCCCGGGGATTGTGGGCTAAAACCTTACCCAGATTCTCAATGGCGTGCTTATAATTACCTGACTTAACCTGCTTGACGCTCATCTGAAAAAGCTCATCGGCGGCAAAGCAAAGATTACCCTGGGTCAAAAACAGAGCAAAAACAAGAGATAGTGCCAGAAAAAGACGAGTAACTAATTTCACAAAATCCACTCTCAATACAGGGCTCCTATATTAAGTACCCCGGGCAGCATATCATCAAAGCAGGCGATCAATCAGGAACCGATTTCGCTGGCCACTATATTCTTCTGAATCTCGGAGGTGCCTTCGCAAATCTCCATCACTTTTGAGTCTCTATAGAACTTCTCCATGGGCTGGTCGCAGCTCACACCCAGCGCGCCGAAAATCTGTACAGCTTCTGAGCTATGCACCCTGGCAACCCGGGACGCATAATACTTGCACATGGCGGCATTCTTTCTGAATTCTTCCGGAGCCTCATCTTTGCTCCAGGCTGCCCTGTAGGTCATCAACCGGGAGGCGGCTGACTCCGAAGACATATCCGCCAACTTCCACTGAATAGCCTGGAATTTTCCGATATTCTTGCCGAACTGCTCACGACTGCGAGCCCGCTCTACGGAGTACTGAATGGCTGAGTCCATCAAGCCAACACAGGTGGAAGCAACCAGGACTTTCGTGAAATCCATGCAACCAAGAAGAACCTCTTCTCTACAAGCTTTTTCGTCTTCGCCCAATAGACTGGAAGAATCCATTTTGTGGGCTTTGAAACTAATGTTATTAGTACGGGCGCTTCTCAGACCAAGCTTCTTGATGTCTTCTGAAATTTGCAGACTGCTCGCACTCTTCAATTCCGCCAAAAAGAGAGAGATACTGTCCTGTCCCTCGATTTTAGCTGTTACCACAGCCAGATCAGCAAACTCTCCATTCACAACCCAGGTCTTTTCGGAAGTGAGTTCAAACCCTTCTCCAGCCTTCTTCGCCAGGGCTTCCAGGGCTTTGTAGTCACTGCCGGCACACTCCTCGGTGAAAGCGATAGTGCCGATACACTCGCCCCGGGCCAAAAGTGGCAAATGTCTGGACTTCTGGGTATCTGTTCCCGCGGTGGAGATAAGTTCAGCCGCCGCAGTATGAGTAGCCACGGATACCGCCAGCCCCGCATCCAACTGACCAAGCGCTTGGATGAATAAGGTCAGGTTGATGAAAGGCTCCCCACAACCACCGTATTCCTTAGGGATAGCGATGCCCAGATAACCCTTTTGGCCGAGAACTTCAAAGATCTTCTTGACGACAGCCACATCCCCTTCTAGTTCATTGACCTGGGGCTCAATTTCACTGGCTACAAACTTCTTGTAATCTTCAAACAGTGCTACCTGTGACGTACTCAAAAATGTGTTCACGGACGCCTCCAAACACGAACTATGGAATGAAGACCCATTTTACCAGCGCTGTTCCTAGATAAGCCCTCTATTAATAGTTCTTTCGCCTTTGAGCACAAGTGGTATCAATGACGATACTAAACTGAGCGCTGCCCTCGCCTGAAGGAAGATTCACACATAATTTATATAATCCGTGTTACTGTGCCTGATTACGTATAAGGGCTTGCACGGCGATTTATAAAGAGGAAAGTCTAGGATGTCAGTTTTTCTGAAAGTAATGAAGAAGCTCTCGTCAGCGTTCAAAGAGAAACCCACCGTTGTGCAGGATGATTTTGAGCTGGAGCATTTTCTTCTCTACCACGGACTGGTGGGCAGCAGCCCGGATGGTCAGCGCAAGTTCAAAGACGTGCAGGCAGATATTAAGCTCTCGGTGGAATCCAGGAACCCGGGACAGTTAGCGATTGCTCTAAAGGTTCTTCCTCTCTGGTGGGAAGAGAAGCTTGAAACTATCTTCAACGATCTGGACCGAGAACAAGCAATAGAAGTACTTACCCCGGAGCGTAACGGAGACACGGATACAAATAACGATATCCCGCTATTTCACGAAAGCTGGAAAGTAAGAGCAAACGCGGCGAAGATGCTGGCGCATCTAAAAGCAACAGACAAGGCGACGGAACTTGAAGCCTCTTTAAATAGTACCAGGGAGAATACCAAACTCGCCCTCTGCCATATTCTGTACTCCCTGGGAGAATTAGGTGAAAAGCGCTCCCTGGAAGAGATAGGCAACTATTTGATGGACTCCGATCCATGGCTCAAAGTAGACGCCATGGGAGCCTACGCCCAACTGTCACTCGATTGTGAAGATAATAAGCTACAGGATGCGATCTTCCAACCCCACTTGTATTCAGACTATTCAGCGGTTCAGGTATCAAAATACATCCCCCTGAAAAACTTTTTGAACTCATCAAATGAGAGAACACGTCTCGCCGGTTTAAGACTGGTCTCCGGCATCTGTCAGGCGGCAGGAGAAACTTTCGGAGCAGATATTGCTTATGACCAGGAGATAGATGGACTCTACCAGGAACTTCTATCAGAGCCGTTCAATTCAGAATCCACCCCGATCTACTTCAAAACTTTGAAAGATCTTCAGTTCTGGTTGGAAGCAAACGGTCGCCATCCCCATGCCAAAAAGATTGAAACCTACCTGGCAGAGAATGCTGCGAAAGCGGATTTAAAAACTTATATAAAGGAAGAGAAATGGGAAACGTTGCCGGCTCTTGCCCTCTGCCAACTGGAAGCCTCCATATTTCTTGCCGGAGAGCACGGCACCGTGGCGGATAGCATCGCTGCTTTGTTGATAGCCCGCCTGGAGAATTCCCCAAATCAATCTATTTTTACCGACGAGATCTTAAAGAGTCTCTCCGCCATGGACACAGAGGCGGAAGAGGTGCAGTTGGAGAGCCACAGCCAATCGCTGACAAATCTGGCGGATTCGATTGTATCGATGGAGACCCGTACCCAGGAGGCGCCCAGCGCCCAACCGGTGGTAGAGGAAGATCCTGCCGGTTCCAAAACATACTTCCTTATCTTAAAAGCGCTGGGCAACTATCCAACCGACAATAGCCAGAAATTTTTGCTCAAGGCAAATGCCGACTACGCCCCGGATAAACGCAATCAAGCCTTGAAATCGTTGATTAAGATTGCATCGATAGAGAAAAAGTTCGCAGAGTCGGCAAAAGAGAAGATCCAGAACGGACTGACGGACAACTCCCTTGAAGTACGCATGACAGCCCTTGAAGGGGCAGTAACCCTGGAAGCGATGGAAGGTCTCGAGAAGGTTCTTGACCTCACCGGCGCCAGAGAGGTATCCCTTGCCAATAAGGCTCTTTCAACATTATCGGATCTGGCTGAGGCAGGACACGAAAAAGAAGTGAAGACAGCGGTCCAAGCCCGATTGAAATCAGTTAAAAATCAATATCATCGCGAAAAGTTAAGCAACATGCTTGAAAACATTGAGAAACATGGAAGCTAGCGCCTAATCCGGGCATGATAATGTAGAAGTGGTCAAAGAAGAATCTTCGGATTTGGATCAAAACAACCATGACTGAAAAATCTGAAAACGCAACAGAGGACAGGCGTTCCGCAGTCGGCTCCGAGCATGCCCAACGCATGCTGGACACCGTCTTGGAGCACCCTCCCAGAAGACGCCAATTCAAGCAGACCATGATCTTTGACATCATTCTCGGCTTCGGGCTCCTTCTTGCGGTGGCCGGATTTACCACAGGATTGATGAAAGTCTATCTCACCCACATGGCGAAACAGAGCATCAATCAGCACGACTACAAAGCCGCCATCCATATCTTAAATCGCAGCCCGATCCCCCAATTTCTATCAGGGTCCGGAGAAGAAAACAATCCCGACGAATTGCTGAACCAGGCCCTCTATCTGGACGCGGTAGAAAAGCTGGAAGCTGACCATGATGATCAAGCCGCTCTATCCCAGCTGACACGTATACCGGCAGGTTCGCGCTATTTCAACCTGGCCCAGCAATTCTTGAACGAAAATACCAAGCCCTCACCGATGACCCTCGAAGGTACCACCATTCACCTGGAGAATTCCCTGAAGGAAGAAGGGGTGGTGGAAGAGAAAGAAAGCAAAAATCCGCTCTTCGCCGAAGAAACAGATAACCCAGCAGCCACTAAGGAAAGCGAAGCTGCGCCTGCTTCAGCTCCGGAAGAGAAGCCAGCCGAAGCTCCGGTGGAAAACCCTGCTGAATAATAGCAAAGAAAGATTTAGCTTGCCTTCCAGACGATTTTGAGTTTTAATAAACCCAGGTTTTCAACAGATCAGTTTCTTCAAAACATAGACAGGTTGCTTGTTTAAAGGACTAGCTCTTTATAGCGATCGAACATTACTGGACCTGAAGCCGACAGTTCAAATATACTGACTCACCGGTATGAACTCAGCCAATTTCAAAAAGCGAATATTCACTTCATTGCTTGCTCTTTCCCTGGCAGGCACGATTTGCATTTTGATTCAGGATGAGGCAAAGGCCGCTAATCTCTTCGAAAAGGCAGTAACCCTCTACAAAAACGGCGATCACAAGTTGGCCGCCCATTACTTCAAGCACATTGTCAACAATCAGCCAGAGCACTGGAAATCCCATTACTATCTTGCCGACATCTATCTGAGAGCCAATGAACTAACCCTGGCCAGGAAATATTACAACTCCTGTGTGGTCAACTATCCCGACATACCTACTTGCAAACATATCGTCAAAGCTCTTGCCCACATCGACAATCTAGAAGCCCAAGCCGCTGGAGGGACTGATCGGAAAAACACCCCGGGGGCAGATGAAGCGACCATAGCCTCCGACTCCAATCTGAGTACCGAGGAAAAAGCCAGGCTTGCCCTCGCCACAAAGCTTGAAAAAGAAGAAAACGAAAGAGTCGAAGCAAAGATCAAAGAAGCCAAAGATAGAAGAGACAAAATCATTGAAGAGGGAAATCGTGAAGCCAACGCGGTGTTAGCCGAAGCACGTAACACTATCGAACAGATGCATCGGAACTCGAACTGGTTCGTAAAGAACACAAGGACTGGAGTAGTAAGCGTAGGGCTACCGACTTTCGTTGTAGACGGAGTCATGGCAAAAGCCGAAGCCCGTGCAGCGCAAATAAGAGATACTGCCCAGGTCAGAGCTCGAGGAATTCATATCCCCAAAGGCGACACAAGCAAAACCAGGGCCCTGGCGCAACAGCTCAAAGCACCGGAAGGCAAATCAGGCACAAGACTTAACCATATCGGCACCAATACTTACGTGCGCAATTACGTGCATTCCGACAAAGGGTCGAACCAGGAGAAATCGGAAAAACGAAAAATTGCGGCCGGCGAAAACAAACTGCAATGAACAGTTAGCTTGCCACCAACTATGCCACCATGGTCAAGTTGAGCGCTCGTTGTTTATTTATTCGACTACGAATTCTTTGTACTGCTCGGAAGTCATTGAGCCGTCAAGTTCTGATTTGTCATCCAACTTGACTTTGATCATCCAACCTTTGCCGTAGCAATCAAGGTTTACTAATTCTGGCTCTTGTACAAGTTGCTCGTTGATTTCAACGATCTCGCCACTAAGCGGCATAAACAGGTCGGATACTGACTTAACTGACTCAATTACGCCGAACTTTTGCTCCAGCTTAAATTTGTCCCCCACTCCTGGGAGCTCTACGTAAGTCACATCACCCAGCTGATCGGCCGCAAAAGCGGTAATTCCGATAGTAGCCACATCACCTTCTACATTGATGTACTCGTGGGTTTTTACATACTTCAGTTCTTGTGGATAGGCAAGCATAGTGTCTCCCGGTGGAATAACTTCGAGCTGATTTGCTGACAGCGCTTGTCAAGGAAAAGCACCGAACAGGATTTAACAGAACAGATTTTATCAAGCTAACCATGCAGATATATCGCTTTGCTTTCAAGTTTATAGATCTTCTTTAGAAAGCGCCCCTTGGCTACCCCTAAAGATGGAACAAGTTCGGTCAATTCGATATATCGCCAGAAGAGGTTTTGACAATGGATAGAAATTCAACCAATACAGGCTGCCACGCGCAACTCATGAATCTTCGCAGTACTCCCCAGGAGAGAATGCTGGATCTCCTGGCAATCTCCTGCCTGCTCAGCTCAACCCTGTGGCTTTACTTCCTTTTGTAGAAAGGTCGCTTAACCACTTTCGCCGGCACCTGCCGATCTCGGATCAAAATATTCAGAGTGGTACCGAGTTTGCCCCGGGTCACATCTTCGATTAAGGCGAAGGCTATTGGATAGCCCACATGAATTCCCTGGGAGCCGCTGGTTACCCTTCCAATAACTTTTCCGGATTCCGGGTCAGCCACTTCATAACCCTGCCTTGGTAGAGCACGACCATCAGCTTTCAAACAGACAACCTTTTTGCCTACTCCCTCGGTCTTCTGGCTGGCTAACACATCTCTGCCCAGAAAATCACCTTTGTCCGGTTTAACGCTCCAACCCAGTCCAGCCTCGACCGGGGTGATGTCTTCCTCCAACTCATGACCGTAAAGCGGCAATCCCGCTTCAAGGCGCAAAGTATCCCTTGCTCCCAATCCACAGGGTTCTATACCGAACTCTTTGCCTCTCTCCAGAAGCATGTCCCACAACCAGGTGGCTTTCTCCGCCGGCACAAGGATTTCAAATCCATCTTCACCGGTGTAGCCAGTTCTTCCAAACCCGAACGTGATACCGTCCACAGTGGCTTCTTTATAAGTAAACGAACCCATTTCAGCTAAAGACTCGCCGACAACGCCAGAGAGCAGTTCGACGGCGTTGGGACCCTGCAATGCCAATAGTCCTTTGGAGTCCGAAATGTCTTCCATATTGACCGAAGGATACTTATCTCTGTGCTGCTCAAGATTCTTATTCAGCCATTTCCAATCTTTATCAATGTTGGAAGCGTTAACGATGAGGAGAAAGTCTTCTTTCCTTCTATAAATAATCAGGTCGTCGACACAGCCGCCATCCTCTTTTACAAGTTGGGTGTATAGAGCTTTGTTAGGCTCCTTGATCCGATTCATGTCATTGGGGATCATGTATTGCAAAAACTCTTCTGCCTGATCTCCGGTCACAAGAAATTCGCCCATGTGAGACACATCGAACAAACCAACCTTTTCTCGGGTGGCTTTGTGCTCGGTGACAATGGACTTGTACTGCACAGGCATATTCCAGCCGGCAAAATCCACCATCCGTCCACCAAGCGCTCGATGGGCATCAGCAATAGGCGTCTCTTTCAAACTCACTGTGGTCATTTCCATAGCTCCCGAGAATTCTTGCAAGTCAAAGGCTACATCACCGTTAGGTCTACCGGTTATCAATTACAGCCGGTACCGCCGGATGCCGCCGTGTTGTCAAAAGGACAATAATAACTTATCGGCAACATTGAGCGTCCTAATAGTATAGGAAAGAGTATATCTTTGTAGGGGCTCAAACCAGGCGCAAACACATATAAATCTTCTGTTTTTGGCATTCAATATGGCTAAATGCACCGCCGGGCGGTGGTTTCACCTTTGACACCATTACAACTTCTGTATAATTACATTAACATCACCTTATGTGGTGATGAAACGTTCTATTGGAGAATTCGTCAGAGCACTTGTAGGCAAGGTTTTAAGCAATCCATCTAGAAATTGCAGGAGGAGTAAATGAATACGAAATTATTGAATCTGGTGGCAGCAGCATCTCTGTCGCTAGTGGTGGGAGGAAGTTACTTGCTACCCGTGCAGCCTGCGGCAGCCCAGACCAAACTACAGGGAAATGCTTCAAGAAGCACAGTAAAGTCAGGAGCAAAGCAGTCCTACTGGAAACAACATCCTAAAGTAAAGAGCGCCGCGGTAGGCGCCGGGGTTGGTGCCGGAGTTGGTGCGGTCACAGGTCTTGTCACAAAGAAAGGAGTCCTGCGGGGCTCTACCATCGGAGCAGGCACCGGTGCGGGAGTGGGACTAATTCAATCCAGCCATACGATGAAACGTCATCCTATAGTTAAAGACGTGGCCCAGGGCACTCTGGCTGGCGCCGGATTGGGGCTTGCGGCCAAGAAGAGAGGCAAATACAAAACAGCAGGAAAGACAGCCGCAACAGGAGCCGCTGTGGGACTTGGTGTCGGTCTCTTGAAAAATCTCGGCAAAGAGATGTAAATCCAAATCAGAGGAATTTCATTCGCTGTCGAATAGAAACCGAAGTCACCGGATTTAGAACCAGTTGAAGTCAAGATTTCTACCAGGTAGGATTCTTGACTTCACTTTTTCAATGCATTAGAGCCTCTTCAGGTACAAGCTTGATGGTTTCAAGAAACTAACTCTGCTCTACTATTAAGAGCCAGGAGAAATAATCAAAATCGCGATGTAGCTCTAATGCAGAAGCCCACTAATTTCCCGAATATAATTTCCAAATCAGTCAGGCCATGGTTGACCTCGCTGATAATAGTGGTTTTGTTCTTTGCGGCACTCTATCTTTTCGTTGGTCAGCCCAGCTATGAGACCAATGACGACGTTCTGATGGCTATGACTGTAGCTGGTTGCGGGTTCTCAGAAACGCCGGATCCGCACATGATCTACAGCAATTTCCTTATTGGAATAGTGCTGAGCCAACTCTTCAAATGGCAAGCACATATCCCCTGGTATGGGTTATATCTTATTGGTTCCCAGATTATTGCCCTAACAGTAATCGTAAGAGTTCTAAGTAAAAAGTTCACTTCAAAACTGGCTTTGCCTCTGGTACTTCTGGCTCTGTTCTCGTCTTTGAGACCTATCTTAATTGTCCAGTTCACCACCACATCATCATTACTTGCCATTGCTGCTGGTATTATGCTGTTCTACGCAATAGAGCACTGCAGAAATAAACGGCTAGTTCTTAGATACTCGCTAGGCAGCATTCTACTATTTAGTTACGCTTCCATGATTCGGTGGCAAAGCGTAATCCTAATTATCATCCTTCTCGTAATTCTTCTAGCCGTGCAGCTCATTAGAAGATTCAGCTTCCGGCGCGCCAAGGTGGCCGCCATGGTGTTTGCCGTAACTTCTGTTTCCGTTTTTGCTCTGAATTATTTAAACGGAATCTTCTATAAAATGGAGCCGGAGTGGCACAACCTTTACACCCATTGCAAAGCATCCTGGCAGCTAATTAATTCCGACCGCTTGTTGGCCCGGGATGCCAGAACCATTGAAGCCCTCGATTCTGCCGGATGGAGCTCAACAGACATTGAGCTTTTTTATTCCTGGTTCTTCAGAGCGCCCCAGTACCAAGACAGCACGCTGGAAGAGTTAGATAGAAAACTGCCCCGGCTAAATCCATATTTCAACATCAACCATTTCACGGAAAAGCTTGAGATGATATTCAAAGATATCTCTCTACTGCCGACGTATGTGGTCATAATTTTTTCCTGCTTCTGGCTTGGATCTGTAAGAATGCCACTGCTTCATTCAATATCAATGATTGCGGCAATTCTTGCATTGTCCTCCGCCCTGATGTTCTTGATCAAATGCCCAGTGAGAGTCTATTCATCGATGTTTCAGCTGGTTGCACTCATACTCCTTCTCTACTCTTCTCCGGGAGCGCTTAGAACGACCCTAAAGGCAAGGCTGACAAATGGCATTTTGCTCTTAGTGATCGGCTTCTTGTTCTGCACAACCATCCTCTCGTACTCTCATTTCGAAAAATCCTTGATAGAGAAGCGAATAGAACTAAAATCCTTCACAAATGAACTATCTAAAGAGAAAGGCGCCTTGACCATTTTCTGGGGTGGAAGATTCCCTTACGAGCTGGTAGGTGTATTGGAAGACCTGCATCTCTACTTTGGCAACCTGAGACTACTAGGATTTAACAGCCTTCTCGACTCACCAACGTTCGAATCGAGAGTACAGGAATTCGGTATTTCAAATGTTCTGAAACAACTAGACAAAAAGAATATTCTGCTTGTGGTGAGCAATACCACCAGACTTTGTCTAGCAGAATATATGGCAGAGCACCTGCAGCTCAGACCAAAATTCATTCCTGTTGTCCACAACAAGAAGTTGGATCTAACAGGCTACGGAGTGGAATTCTCCACCGACCTGACAAGGTCGGATACCGAGCAGTCTCCACTTTCTCCAATACCGGACCCAAGCGATCTCGTTCTGTTCCAGGGAAATTCGGTCAGTCTTCCTGGCGTGAAGAGCAAATTCCTGGACCTCAAGCCTACCGGCAATGGCAGTTTTGAAGTCACAGGCACTCAACCTATGATCTGTCTCAATCTGGACAACTACTATCTAAGAACAAAAGAATACTCTCACCTCTATGTCGAACTTGCCGTAGACAAGACGATCGCGGACAACCGACAACTCTTCCTATGGTTGAAAGACTACAACAAATACGGACACGCTCTCCTTTCCCGCCTGCTCCCGGACAGCAAAGAGCATCGATATTTCTTTAAACTCAGTGACAGCTTCGATGACACCGACGTCCTCACCCAGGTGAATATAAACCCACTCTATATTCAATCCTTGCTCGACTCTAAAATCATAAAAATAGGTAGAGTCGGTCTAATTAGAAAAAACGACCCGGAAACCATGCAACTGAAATAAATTGAAAGCGACAGAAGCCACCCCTGACAAACGCCCAGTGGTTGTCCGCCACCCCTGGCTCTCTGCCGTTCTTATCTCCGTGACATATATTTGCCTGTTATATGGATTATTCGGCCAACCAGGGTTTGAGACCAATGACGATGTCATAATGGCGATGAAAGCATCGGGCACCGGTACAGTGGATCAGCCTGATTTTCACCTGATCTATTCAAACTTCTTAGCCAGCCATCTACTCACTTTTTTGTACAAAGCCATGCCCGACTTTGCCTGGTACGGGCTCTACTTAGTATCAGGACAAATACTGGCACTATCCGTAGTGCTAAGATTACTCATTCGCAAGTTCACCGGAAAAGGCGTTTACTTTGTGATAGCTCTTGCAGCAATCTCATTGACACGCCCCCTCCTATTGATTCAGTACACAACGGTCGCGACACTGCTCGGCACAGCGGCCGCGCTACTTCTATTGAGCGCCATGACTCATTTCAATAAGAAAGGCATGGCCAACAAATACATCATTGGTAGTATCACTCTTTTCGGACTGGCAACGATCTATCGACCTCCATCAGCAATTCTCATTTTCCTTCTAACCTTTGCGGTGGTGGCCATCATACAGATAAGAAAACTAAGAGCCAGACAGCTTTTTTCTGCGATATTGCCATTGAGTATCGCGGCTCTCCTATCAATGTGCCTCTATCAAACCCATAGACTCTATTACCAGGCGGATCAAAAATGGAACGATATTTACAATCACAATGAGGCTATCTGGAAACTGACCAATACGAATGCCTTGAGATCCAGCAGCGAGGTGACAGAAAGAGCTTTGCAGTCCGTCAACTGGGGTCCGGAAGAGATAGAGATGCTCTACCTGTGGTTTTTTAGCTCCCCGGAGTTCTCAGACAACAATCTTAGAACCGTTTACCAACATCTTTCATCCCAGAGCCCTATCCACGATTTTGATGCCATTACCAAGCAGTTCATCTCGATATTCACAGATCATACAGCCGCTCCCATTTTTGCAGTAATAGCGATTGGCACATTTCTCCTTGCCAGAGGCCGATTCTCATTGACACAATCGGTGCTGCTAAATCTCTTTACGGCAACTGTCGCAATTGCCCTGATCGTAAAAATCAAGTGCCCCGCGAGAGTTTACACCTCGATGCTATCTTTCACTGCGGTGCTCCTGCTTCTCTACTCTTCTCCAAAGAGAATTGAATCTCTTTTGAAGAGGAAGGTGCTATTGATACCGATTATGGTGATTCTATTCCTGGCAATAGCGCAAGCGAACAATGCTTATAAGTCTATTCAGGAAAGGACTACCAAATTGAGAATAGCCCTCAAGGAGCTAACCTCCGAACTGGCAAAGGAGAAGGATGTTCTTTATGTTACCTGCTCCGAGCTTCCCATAGAGCAGATTGGTGTATTCGAAAATCCATCAAAATATTTCGGCGGTCTCAAGTTGATCATGTTCAATAGCGGTCTTGATTGCCCCCTATTTTATAAACGTCTCAAAGAATTTGAGATAACCGACTTGCTCAAAGGGCTGGATGGCAAAAATGTAAGGCTGATCGCTGGTGATGCAACAAAGAACGCATACCGCGACTTCATCATCAAACGCGACAAGAGACAACCCCTGTTCACCCAGATAGCCACCAATCAAAGCCTGGGTGTATCCTCCTATAAAGTACGCTTTACCGACAATCTTCAACGACCGGATACCGATCCTCTTTGCCCCGAAATTGAACCGGAGGACCAACTCATCTTTCCAACCACAGAGAGGATACAGCTGATGGACTGTGAGCCGGTAAAATCTGAAACCTCGGCGCATATTTATACCCTAGTAGGCATGCAACCAGTGATCAGCCTGGATTTGAGCGATAAGAGCTATAAAGCAAAAGACTATTCCCACCTTATAGTTGAATTCTCTCTTCCGAGCCAGGTCAAGAGCAGGCGGCGCCTGGCAATCTGGCTTGCCACAGAAGAGGTGCCCGGCACAATTGCCCAAACCACCGTATTGTCTGATTCAGGCTGGCACAGATATGCTTTTGACCTCAATCAGTTTAAATTGAATGATGAGGACCGTCTCTTACATTTGAACATCAATCCACTTCTTCAAAGAACAGAAAAGCTTGATGAGCAATTTGCAATTGGTAGAATTGCCCTGAAAAGACGGATTTCAGTGAGCACCGAATAAGGTATCGTATTCAATTCTTGCTCAGATTGCGATACAGAATCACCTTACTACCATCAGGCATCGAACGCTCATCTACGGCTCGAAATCTATCGGAGCTACGCAGCAACTCTTCAAGAGCCTCATAGTTTTTCTGGGCTTTGGAGCTGGAGAAAACGGCCCCTGGACGACTCTTTTGATTCTCCAGTGCCAAAAACCAGTTGAAAGAATCTAGATCTTTGTTGGAATACTGAAAATCGTATCCCCGCGTGGACCAATTTCTCAGGGTCTGAAATGTGATGTTTTTTCCGGCGGAGCGAGCTAAGTATTGATAGGTCAAAGTACTGTGTTCAAAAGTATCAGGCAGAACACAAACATAGCTCCAGTCTTCTGTTTGATGTTTCAGAATAGTTGAGATAACCCACTCACGCCCCCAATCAGTAAAAGGAAGCGGAGATAGAGGCTCCGTATATTTTGCGCTCTTCTTAGCTCGGTCGAATCCCACCAATTTGTCGAACCGGTCAAATTGCTTTTGAAAAGATTTCAAAGACAGGGGATAGGGAGCATAATTGAGGTAGAGGAAACTAAAGAGATACCAGGAGATAATCAGAACACCACCAGCCTGAAAAAGCTTGTTGGAAGTATTAAAAAGCAGGGTTGAGATAAGCGCTCCAACGGCAAGAGATATGTAACCGACCACCGGGATCACATAGCGGAACTGATAGGGATCCCAGTTGAGAGTGCAAATGAGCACCCAACAAAAGAGGCTTGAAATCGAGAGAATCCACAACTTTTTATGGACACCAGGCAAACTGAAACTCAAAAAGAAGATAAACAAGCCGGGGAAAGTAATGTTCTCGGGAGCCAGTAAAGCGATCTGGACTACATTGTTCCACCACATCAAAAAGAAATTTCCTTCTTCGGCGGAAAGATGATTCGAGGACATAAAAGTAGTAAGTTGGGGAAGATTGGGAATCAGCCAGCAAAGTACTATTGCTAAAGCGATTAGTCCTTGAGAAAAGAGCATCAAAAGCTTTTTGTACTCTCGATTCTTTAGTGACACAACAAAAAATGCCATCACCGGCGGTACAAAATAGAACACCCCATACTGCTTGGTCAGGGCTGTCAATCCAATAGCAACGCCAATGGCTACGCTCCACATCCAGGATGGAGTCTTATACCATCGAACTAGAAAGTAGAAACTGATGAAGACCATCGCCGTCACGGGGAGGTCTAAGAGAGCCTTAGGATGAATAGCTCTTGTGATCGCTGGCAAACAGCAGAAAACAAAAGAGCCTGCTAACGCCGCCTTTGAATCATTGAGCAATAAGCAGCCCAATTTATACAACGAAAATGTGGCAAGGGCAAAAAACAGCAAACACGGAATCTCGTCCAACAGCGGTGAATCAAATCCCGCCAAGCCTCTAACGGCGGTTAGACAGAGATAGAAGAAAGGAGGGTAATAGTAGCTTGAAGTGATTGCTCGGTGAACTTTCGAACTTATATCGGCATCCGAGGCGAAGATCTCCGAAAGTTCATAGCTATGCAGCAGATGGTTAGCAGAATCCCAGATAGGCACATGGTTATCGAAACTCTTCCAGAGTACTGTCGCGAGCACAAAAACAAATATAAGAAGACAAACAGGGATAATCCCTGCGATTCGCCTCAAAAAGCTTCGTGAGTTATTCTCCACGGCAGCCGGTTCATTGCACTCTTGAACGATGGGGGTGAACACTACAATCACCAGAAGAGTCAAGCAGGGTCAATATTATCATTGGGAAAGACAGAAAGCCCTTGCCAAGAACATTGCCCTTGGGAGAGGTAACGCATATTTAACGACAGACTGGAATTCTAAAAAACATGATTAAGAACGGGTCTTTCCAGCCAAAAACCGGGTGACCAATTGCCACTTACCCTCAACAGGATCTTTTTCTTTGAAACCACACCTGAAATAGAAAGCAGACTTGCACTCCAGGGATTTTGTATTTTGCAGAAGAAGCTCGTACAGCTTTCTTCTGTCCGTCGAGCAACCCGATCCTGATGCAATCAAGTTGGAAATCAACTCCCTTCTTACTAAAAATGGTGGAGTCCATTTGCTGGCACCATCATCCGCGAGGGAAATCTCAAGCTCAGCCATCGGCACAAAGACTCCGACATCATCTTCTGAATTGCGCGCTTCATCCAATAGACGAATCAGGCAATCCGGGGAGGGAATGCTGTTGGTATCCATGAAAAAAAGAAACTCCGACTCCCCCAAAGTAATATCATCTAATCTGGGATGTTGCCTGACTGCGACCTTTTTTTCAGCGGACTCTCCATCGACAGGTCTGGCACCGGACATAAAATCCTCATCTCCCTGACCATGGGAGGTAAAACGCCAGGAAGTCCAGTCATGGTCTGAATATGGTCGAGCAGAATTGTCCAGCACCTCTGCGTATTTCACCACTGATGGTTGCACCGAAACAAAATTATAAATAAGGCGCTCACCAGGATAATTAATCAGCTTCAAAAATCCTCGAAATCTATCGTCAAGCGAGGCAGTGTTGGTTTCGGCTACCACAATGGCAACAGAAGGATAGGGTGACGAATCATCTATCGCATCGGAAAAGCTTCTTTGAAGCTTGCCCAGTTGCTCCTCTCTTTTCCTCGGACTCGCTTTGATCAAGAACTGATAGGTATCACTTTCCGGATCTCTTGAAAGAAGATCGACAAACTCTCTTGCTTCTTCAGGAAGCGCGGCACCTGTCTCGCTGTGAAATACACACCAGCGATTCCTTCCCACCGATTCCACCTTGAATCCCGCAAACTCAAAGAGTTCCTCTATCGTCACACGATTGTAAAATTTGATATGGGTCTCGTCCAACAATCCCATGGAACGATAAGGGAATTGCCCAAACAAAAGAGCCAGCCGCACACTACCATGGGACACATTTGGAATAGATGCCACCAGGTAACCATCGGGCTTTAATAGTGAATAGAGTTCCCGCAAAAGTGCCACCGGGTCCTTTAAATGTTCTAGAACATCCGCGCAAAGAACCACGTCAAAACTCTCTCCGCCCAGAATCTCGGAAAGCTTACAGTTGTCTAGGTCAGCAACAATGACTCTAGAGCACTTACCTTCCGCCTTCTCCGCTGCCACTGGGTCGACTTCTACACCGGTAACATCACACTCGAATAGGCCGGACAAGGCTTCAGACAGATACCCTGTGCTACACCCCAGCTCCAGGACCTTCTTATTCTTTCCGATAAGATTGAGAATTCTTCCATAGTGGGTCGACTCGTCGAAACTATCAACCACACTCTCATATCGTGAACTTTCAGGTTTACTATCCATTTACTCAAAATTACAAATAAATGCCAGGAAGTAAGCGGTTACTCCCCTGGACTGCTTACACCATGATTTCATCAACAACGAACACCCAACCGAGAAATAATAGCTCTGCCCAGTTTCCATGTTCTACTCTTCAAAATTTTACGCTGTTCTTCTCGCAGATAACTTAAGTAAGCCTTACTAGAATCAAACTTCACCTCTTTGTTCGACGGCTCTTTCTCTTCAAGCGGCTCTGACTCTTTGCCTGGATTAACGATACTGTTTATCTTTCGAATAAAGGCTGTAGCTCTCCATGGTGTGCTTCGCAGTATTGCGCTCAGCCTGCGCTCTGCGTTCTTAACGGCCCACTCTTCCTCTCTCTCTTCCAACTTTCTCATGGCGCCTTCTTGCATGAGCAGAAAACTGTGGAGAAGAGCTTTCCTCAAAGCAAACACCTCTTCCTCGCGGGAAGAAGCACCGCCACCCAAAGACTGGTTTGTGATGCCACCTTTGCTAAACTGATCGACGATTGTCACTGAAAGGTCAGAGAGGTTACAGAGGATAAAGTCTTTTTCGCTGACACCACATTCGGTTAGCTCTTCTCGACAGAGATCCGCCATCTCGATCACGTCAACTGCCACGTGTAGCTCACTTAAATTATGAACGGAAGCGCTCTTTCGATGCTGGCGAAAAGAGGCTAGTTTCTCCGAGACAAAACGGAAATCTCCTTTTCGCAGCAGCTTAAGCCAGAATTCAATGTCTCCGGTATGCTTCAATCTAGGAGAGAATCCGCCATCCAGATCCTCGGTCTTAAACATCACGGTGCAGGGCTCGCCAACAAGGTTCCGGATCGGCATCAATGAAGCCCTGGCCATTTCTAGAAGTGAGTAAACTTCCTTCTCGCCCAGTACACTCGTTGGTGTCACTCTCTCATATACTTCGACAATCTTGCCTTCGTCATCAATGACATGACGATCACAGCTGACAAGACTAAGTTCGGGACTCTTCTGAAACTGCTCAAGGAATTTTTCCAGTACATCAGGCATAAGAATATCGTCCTGGGCCATGGGCTTTATGTACCGACCCTGGGCATGGCCAAAAGACTGATTGTAGTTGGCGAAGAGTCCTAGCTGAGTCTCATTTCTCCAGTATCTGACACGCTTATCCTGTTCAGCAATGGCCCTGACTATCTCGGCAGAAGCATCGGAAGAGCAGTCATCGGTAACAATCACCTCTATATCCGAAACCGTCTGATTCAATATGCTATTCAGGGCTTCTTCCAGAAACTCCTGGCCATTGAACACTGGCAAACAAACGGAAACACGGAGACTCATACTTAAAAACCTGACTACGTTGCTGCGCAGTATATCAAAGTACCTCTTTTTTCTAAAAGTAAAACTTCTTAAGCATGTATTTTAGAGCCGTTCAGGAGTTAGTCCCTACTGAAACCAAGAGGTTTTGAGCCAACAAAAATCTCTCTGGAGGAAAGTCTCTATGACTCCGATCTCACTCGATATAAAGACAAGACGCTGCCCTCCGGAGTGGTCATCGAATCCACATGTCTGTACTTCCCGCTCTCTTTTAGGAAACGCAAAAGTTCTTTATAATTTCTTTTTGACTGCTCATCTTTAAACTTCCGCTTCATACCTTCTTCCTTTACTAGGTACCAGTGGTAATAAAGGGCTTTGTCGGGTTTGAAATCAACCTCGTCCCCAACAACTGTCCATAAAAGTGAGGTGGTGGCAATCACGGGAAGACCGCGCTCTTTAGCCTCCATGCTGAATGTCTGCGCGTTTAAATTAGGTTCGTTCATCAGAACATTGAGATAGACGATAATGTCTGAATCATGTTTTTCTATTGTCTTGAGGGCCCAATCATATCCCCAGGGAACATGAGGAGCAGGATTGTACTTGTTGCCGGCCCTGTCATAAAACCCGGTGACAATATTGACTCCAAGATTGTCGCTTAGTTTACTGAGAACCGGTATCCCGGAAAGGGGATAGGGACAAAAATTGAAAGAAGCGTATTGAAGCGCGGCCGCCACCAGTGACAGTACCACAGTACTCCTCAAAATCATGTTACCGGAGCGCCAGAGTCTCTCGAGACCGACCCCGGTAATAGCAGCAAGCAAAATAAACGTTGCCACCACATATCTATCGAAAGGATAAATGTACATGCACATCATCAAAAAGCCCAGACCAATACCAATTGCCATGGGCATCAAAGCTTTTAAGCCCCTGAGCCCGGCAAGCGGCAGACTGAGCAGGAAGAGCACGGAAAGCAGAGGGCTTAAATTAGGCCAATAGCTCTTAAGATAGTAAAGGCAAGTTGCCATCGGACTCAATCTAGTCCCTGTTCGATCCAGATCCTCACACATATACTCGTTGATTGTATTCATCTCACCAATATTGGCGAGAACCCAGGGCAACCCTACCAGGATAGTAGAGAAGACGAGAACGACGAGCTGACGCAATAGTAGACCACGGCTTTCTCTGCCCCGGTCCATTAACGCAAGAGCTACCAGAAAAAGTCCTGTTCCTAAAAGAAACGCGGTTACTATTTGCTTGGTGAGACAGCAGATTCCGACCAACAGACCACAGTAGATAGCGGCTTTGTAAGACTGCTTCTGCCACCAGAGAAGCAAGGCAAAAATTCCCAATGAGATAGCCGCCATGGCAGGCATATCCAACATGGTCAAATGCGTCAAGAAAGGGACTTCCGGATAGAGATTGACTAATACGGCCGAGGCACCGGCAGCCACAATCCCAAACCCGAGCATCCGGACGGATAGAAAAAGCGAAGCCGTGAGGAACAGGGCAGATCCAGAAGCAACTACATGATCGATAATACGGCTGGCTCCAAATATCGCCTTAAGGAGCCCTGTTTCTATATAAACAGTCGGCGGGTAAAAACGATTAATCGTCAAAAACTCTGACCACCAGTTTGCCTTAAGAATACTCCCCCGCAAGAGGAGATCTTTGTAGGCTAGCCCACAAATGATATGGCCGGCTTCGTCCATGGAACGAATATGATGATCATACCTAAACCATAGTAAGTGTATGAAAAAAAACAATAGACCAGAGCCCAGGGCGATAGCACAGTCCCTTTTTGAAAGGCCGTGAAACTTCCAGGAATCAGGTCGATCACTAGAATTTCGCTCAGTCTCACCGGACCGGATCTTGTTCTCTGGCACCATATAATTCAAATCCCAAAGACCTCAATATTAGAAGGCTTGAAAGATTTGCCCGTTCATCCTTCGTAGCTAGCTACACATAGAATGGAGCCACCAAAATTCAAATCTTTCATTCCCATCCATCGATGTTCAAGTCTGGTTAGAGAAAGCATAGTCTTGTTTATAATCGCGGGAGGCAAGCTCGTCTCTTCATCTAATAGTGCTTGAATCTCTACTTCTGATTTTAGCTCCGGATATGTTTTCAGCTTCCGACGAAGAATCGCCAGGGGCACTAGAGGAGCCATAAAATAAGCCTGACGAATGTTGGTGAAACCATTTTCGGAAAGAGCCTTACCTAGAGAAGATTTTGTGTATCTCCGGTAATGCCCGAACCACTCATCTATCTTAGACCACAAAAAGTCATGGGCTGGGACCGTAAGGTAAAGCTGACCGCCAGGCCTCAGAAGTGCTTTGACGTTGGAGAGCGGTTCACCTTCATCGGAGAAATGCTCCAGACAGTCGAACATTCCTATGGCATCGAACTTCCGGCTTTTGGTTGTGGGGTCTAAAAGATCGTTATATTCAAACTTGATGTTTGGAAATGACTTGCTCGCTATCTCAAGGCCAATCTCTTCTACGTCATATCCGGTCAGATTTCGCAATCCGTTGCGATACAAGTAATTGAGAACATTCCCTGTTCCCGATCCAATTTCGAGAAACTCAGCATTTTCATAGCCTGGAAGGGTATCCTGAATCAGACCACATATTCGCTCGTTTCTAACAACGAACCAGAAGTGCTCGTCTTCCAGGTTGCTGATGTTCTCGTACGGATATCTCTGTACTTTATCTTGGTTTGCCGGAACCAATGGCGTGGGGCTAAGGGAACTATCCCTTGAAACGCCAAGAGCACTTTGATCGATCACGACACTTTTCCTTAAACAAAAAGGCCTGGTAACGGTCCTACAATACTACTTGCAACCTTTGATAGCATTAGACTGGTTTAGCATTAGTGATGCCTCAAAGGTCAACCACACGGCTTATCGATTGTAGACTATGGGTTCTTAACGAATGTATAGACCTTGAAAGCGAGAAATCAATGGCGCTTCGCCGGGAGCAATCTCAAGGGACATATCCCGAAATGAAGTATTTCCGGCTTTCTTGCCGACACCGTAAATAGAGACCATCTCCCAGGGGGCCGGAAATAGAGCCACCGATACCGACTTCAATCCTCCTGGGACAGCGGAGCAGGGAACGGTATCGGCGATTTCAAAATCCTTCCAGCCATCCGAAACAGCCAGAGCATAGGGAGTACGAGGTAATGCCATATGAAACTGTTTTCCGTTAAGAGTGATTAACAGACTGCTGGGATAAGGACAGCCCTTCTCGTTGCGGAGCTTGCCTTTCAATCGCAAAGCTATGCTGCCTGCCTTCTCCAGCCTACCTTTTAAAAGTTCCGGAAGCCCAACCGTGGTCGAGGTTGAACGACTGTGAGCAAGAATAGACTTGCTTACCCTCAAATGCTCGGTTTTTCCTGTAGCCCCCATGGACATGATCGGATCAAAGTCCTCAGGTCCTAGATTGTAAACCCAGGGCTCAAGGCCTTCTAGAGCAGGTCCCTGAGGGTGAGCGGCTTCAAACTTGTTTCCGTGAAAGTCTACGCCTATAAGGATTCTAAACTCACCGGTTTGCAATCCAGGAGCAACAGAAAGATCCTGGTCCGATCCTTCCAGATAAGAACTTCCCGGACTGGTCCGTATTCCGGAGAAGTTAATATGCCTGCCATCCATATGGAACGGATTGTGCATCAATTTATCCGGGCTGAAACCGGCGAACTGAGGAGGATGACGATACTTGGCGCCCTCTACTTCGTAATCTCCAAAGATACTTACCGGAGTAGAACCAGCCTGAACCACAAGCTTGTTTACAGCACCATATTTGATGGCATCAACAGGTATCTCCACTACCCTCCATTGCCTCAGGTCATCAAAGCTGAATCCTTTAGCTGAGGAGAAAATACGCTTATAAGTACTGTTTTCAAACTCTATTTTGTTGAGATTGGAAACGGTGTAAGGTTTAGAAAGAACAAGCCGATCGTTGACAAAGATCTTAGCCTTCTCCAGTCCCTTATCACTATCTATCAGGAGAGCAGCCGCCCGGGGTTTACCCACGGACGAGACAGGAGGTTCGGTAACATATACCTGACGGACCACCTTTTGACCGGGCGACAAAAGGCTCTTCCACTCGCGAGGAACCTTATGCATGAAGATTGAAGACCACTCAATCAACAAGCAGCCAGCGATTGCTGATACCACAAGCCCCCGGGAAAGGTTTTCTTTCCAGGAGGAACCTTTGAACGTAGGTAGAATGGCTCCAATGGTGAGTGTCAGCAAGAGCGCCTTCAGTCCGAATTCAATTAAAAGGGCACTACCGACACTCTTTGTAAATTCCACTAAGTGAGGGAGCAGATCAACCATGGTCGACAGCACGTAGATTGCCCCCATGGTCAATGCAGCAATATATGCTTTTGACCTGGATCTCCAAACATAGAAAGTGAAAAGCACGGCAAAAATAGTGACCAGCGGCATTGCTGTGTAGAAATACCGTGGCATTGCTTCAAAAGGCAGGTAGACAAAATGTCCCACCAGTACTGACAGAACAATCGCCGAAATCAAAACCGGCTTTTCTAATTTCTCAGATGGATGAGCTTCCCGCAGCACCGACCGGAAGCCACCTGCGCCTGTGAGAAGACCCAGTACCGCAAGAAAAGCCATCACCAAAACGATTTTGTGTAAAAAGATCTGATCTATTGAGTTGATCCCAAAGACACTCTGATCGAAATCATTCCAGGGATAAGAGAACAGGCGCGGAATCTTGCGCAAGCTCATGTAGAGCGAATCGAGAGGCCGGGCTGAAATAATCGCCACTCCTGCGGCATACAGTTCATCGGCACCACTATCGGCACCAAACTTGTCCGAAAACATAAAGGTAAAGTCCGGAATTGGACAACCCTGCCAGGCATCAGCTTCGTAATTGAGCCCTTTAACCAGATTGTGCACGGCGCATCTTTTCGGAATCAGGTGCGTGTCCCCGGTTATTGTTTTAACAAAAACGACCCATGGAGCTAGAGCAAGAGCCACCCCAACCATGACTGAAAAGCAATAGCCGGCTCTTTTCCCTATAGATGGCAACCCCGCACAAGAAATCAGGTTAAAGAAGGCGAGCGCAATTAAAAGAGGAGCTTTTGTCAACAAAAGCAATCCCTGGAAAATACCTGAGAGAACAGAAAAGAAAACAGTCCCGCGAATGTTCTGTACTGCCGAGCGCCGAATAGACTCAACGGAGAAGAACATGGCGGCAAGAAGCAGAAGATGAGCCAATCCCTCGGTTAAGAATCTGCCGCAACAAACAATTGCAGCCGGATTGAGACCCCAGGCAAGACCAGCAAAAAGTCCCCATCGTGAGCTATTTAAGATTCGAGTTGTCAGAGCATAAACCAATACGGCAGATAGTGCTTGATATGAACACTGGATAACAGAGATCAAAACCCAGTTTGCGCTGACAGGCTCTTTGCCCAAAATCGCGAACAATAGAGCCGGCAAAAGAGACAACATCGGTCCATCTTGCAGGATCGCGTCTCCGAGAATAGAATTACCGGCGATACCGGAATGAGAGAAGTTGACAAAATGCTGGTACAACATGCTGGTGGTCCACAGAAAATGGCCGGAATCCAGCATCAAAAACATTCTGGGTCCTTCGAAAGAGAGCTGATAATAGAGGCAAGCCGCAAGGGTCAACGTTCCTGTCAGAAGCGCATACAGCCAGCTATGCTGATGTCTTTCAACATCAAGCTTTTCTGTTGTCTGAACTACTTCAATAGTTTTCATTTGCTTACCCGCACCGCCAGCAATGCCGCTTGATGCTTCAGTTGCCAGCCTAATATTTTGTGCCGACTTGCTTCCAGATAAACTCACCCAGAGGCTTAACCAGCCTCAACCTCAACCATCTAGGCACCAGATTCCAGCCGAATCTCAACACCATAAACATCGGGTTTCTGAGCGATTTACTGCTTTTGACATAAACTTTCGGATGTATCAGAGTTAGGCGCTGAGGATTAGTGCTGTTATAAGCTTCCAGCAACTTGGGATAATTCTGCAAAACATCCTTGCGCACATAGAAGATAAGATTCTGCGCGTACCAGTAAGCCACATCATGGTTATTCCAGATAATAGGTCTAAGAGCATCCACCGCCACATAACCATTCTTGACGAATAGTTCAGCCCAATACTCCGGCCATTGTTCATTAATATGACCGGTGCCGCCTTGATGTGGTATTGCGGCGGAGAAAAGTACCACGGGAGCCAGGCGACAGAGATTATTGACGATCTCGGGAGCACAATCTCCTGGCAGATGCTCAGCTACTTCCATACAAGTAGCAAGGTCATAATCACTTTCAAGGGTGAATGGTCTGGTCAGATCATGCTTAATCACTTCGTCCCGACCGATCTGCAATTGCGCGTTCTCTAGACTCGCGTTGTCCACCCCGGTAATGGAAGCGACTCCGCAATCTTTGAACGTTGCCAACCAGCTACCGGTACCGCAACCAAGATCGATAACACTGGAAACGTTCATCAAATCAAGGATGACCGGAACGATCTCCCGGGAGGAACGCATCGAAGTCAGCTGGGTCTCATCGAAAAAAGTCTGATTGTAACCGGATAATTTCAGGGCCATGGCCAGATATCTACCAATGAATTAGGGTTTAAAAGAGACATCATTATATCTCATGACTACCGGGCAAATTCTCCCCTGAGACATCTGTTAACCTAATTAATCCTAAGCTAACAGACAGATGCCCAACTTCTACTGAGAGATCCTTCGATAAAGACTGATTTCACTACCATCGGCAACTGTACGCTTCGCCTGTAGCTTACATTTTTCTTTCACATAAGATTCTATTTTTGATAACGAGCCCTGGGAGTGGCTATCGCTGGGAAGTTCCTGACTCTCGCCGGTATTCACTGCCGTAGACTTCCCATCATCGAAGTCAACTTCCGGCATGCGAGAAGAAAGCAAAAACCACTGGTAATAATCAAGCTTGGCTGGATCATAGTCCACTTTGTCGCCGTCCAAGGTCCATATTCTTGAGGTGGTCGGCACAAGAAGACTGTTCTTGATATTACCTATAAGGGTAAGGGTGTGCACGTTGTAGTGGGCGTCGTTAGGAACCACAAAAAGGTATCCCGGTGGCTGTGGCTTCGAAATGCGATCCACGGTTTCGACTATCCATTCCTGACCCCAGATATCACCCCCCGGTGTAGGATGTTCACAGGGCTTTTCTATGTACATGGAATCACTCTTGATACCGAGGCCATTAGCAGCCAGGGAGAGAACTCCTGCGTTGAGCGGGTAGGGATAAAAATTGAAGGTCAGCCAGGAGAGACCGGCAAGAGACACCAGAAGCAGAGCAGGTATGCGCGCTAACCAGCTCTTGCTCTGCCAGATCATGGCTAGAAACTCACCGGAAATTATAGAAGCCAAAACAAAAAATGGCACAATATATCTCTGCTCCGGCAGATTACTGGAGAGAATAAGCAAAAATCCGATTCCCAGATTAGAAGCAAATAAAAGGCTCAGGTTCTTCGCCCTGCGATAGATAGCCCACGGCAGAGCCAGGACAAAAATCCCCAGAAGAAGGGGAGACATAGAAGATGAGAGGCCGGCAAGATAACCGGAACCATTTCTGATGATATTGGCGAGCAATCCGGAATCTTCAAAATGGGTAGTATTGCGAGCATTGAACCATTGCAGAGTCTCAAAATTGGGAACCAACCATAAGAGCAAAAATGTGGCAGCCAGAGATCCAGCAACAATCAGCTGAATGGTACTCCTCCATTCTCTGCGATAGAGGAGTTGACAGAGGATGAACAAGCAAGGGAAGAATAGAAAAAATGCTGCCACTTGCTTGGAAGCGGCGGCCATGCCGATGGCGCACCCCAGAGCTAGCGAACCTATCCAGGAAGGGTTCTTAGCGAAGAGAATGATGGTATGGAACGCAAGAGAGTAAAAAGCCAGGTAGGTGTAATCTAAATAAGTCATGTGGCTTAGACGACACACCAGAGGATAGGAATTCAGGATTAGAACAGCAAGAAATGCGGATAAGCGACTTTTGAAGAGCTCGTACGCGATGGAGAATACGGAAAAGGCGATGACCGCGGAAAAGAGAACCGCAGTCGCTTGCTCAACAAACAACCCCTTTCCAAGAAAAGTTTTCAAAAGACCGAAAACGGCATGAATCTGGGGCGGATAACAAAAATTCACCGTCAAAAGACTATGCCACCAGGCAGAATCCAATAGATGAGGATGCCTGAATAGCTCCCTATACTTGAGCGAATCAAGCACATGGCTGGCGCCATCCCAGTAAGGCCAGGTGTTATCGAGGCAAAACCAGAGAGTAAGCCCAATCGGAAAGATTAGGGTGGCAAGCAGTCGAGGTTTGTCTTTAATCCCCAAGCGGGAATGTTCCTCGGTAGCAGATACCGAAGCGGAGATGGGGGAAGATGTTTTCTCAAGGGTTGCCATTGTCTGCGATGCCGCCAGGTCTCCATGACGAAACAGTTTTCAAGACAATGACAGAACACCTAAACTGACTACAACCTTGACCGGTTTAAGATCAGCCTGGCACAGCTTAAATTGGCCTCACTCTAAAACATTATCTATGCTGGGAAATTTCCAGATCCTTCCCAACAGCGCCGAATATCATCTTCAATCGAAGGTTTTCTTGATTATAGAATTCTCAATTAGATTCTCGCCATGGCCGGCCTTTCCGCTTTTTGATGCCTCTAATTGGCTGCGCCACTTATCCGGAAGAGTTTTATCATTCTCAAATTGCATTCCCTTCTCTTCCACCAGAGCCAATAAGTGGTCAATGCTCCTCACAGGAATGAGCGTTCCCTCCGGTGAGATCATCACATAGAGTCCATCGACTTTGTAGGTAGCAAGGACCATATCACCGGGAGCATCTAGGACTCTGTCACGGAAGAATTTAAATCGGTCGCCGACGACACCACCATTAATATCATTTCTGCCGAGCTTGAGACGAATCATATTTTGAAAATCCCATACTCCATCAAATACGGGAGATTCATTCACATAGCGCGGAACGTTTATAAGTAGAAGCGAACTGGCAGACTTCAATCTCTCTTCCTGCTTCATAACGCAGCTTACTATCTGTGATTGCACCTGCCAGGAAAGGATATATGGCTTGGCCAGAGCCCAGTTCGCCACCACAAAAATCAAAACCAATGGAAGAGAAGTTATAGAAAGAGCACCAAGGAATCGACCTCCTGATGAACCGACAGCCTGCTTTAGCCACAAGCAGATAGCCGAAAAAACGAAAGCAAGCCCCACCGTGGCACCAGCATTGACCCTGTTCACCAGGGAGTCAAAGGTGGGACCGTAAGAATCGTTCAAACCGAATATCGTGTAAGAGACCAGAACAGCAATTGCTCCGATCAATGACAATGACACCGGACTCAATGCAAGCTCCTCTCCTTCATCTACTCTTCTAATAAAGCGCGAGATGGAGATTGCGCTACCCAGAACAAGAAGAGAAAGAACAAGCAAAATCCAGGACACAGGTTGCAATCCTTCTGCTAACGCCTGTCCAGCCCGGGAGAGAAAGAAGGAGAAACTGGTCCAGGGAAGATTCAAGGCGACTCCAGCGCCTAGCGTGGATAGCATCAAGGAGAGGTCGAGTTTCACATTGTGCATCCAGGCTTCTGCTAGAAGAGGAACAATGAAACGCAGATAACCAAGCTCTATTAGAAATGCTACCGACAGAGCTCCGGTGCAGAGGAGGCTATTTTTGATAGGCGAATTGCTGAGCCGAAGACTCAAGGCAAGAACAACTGAAACATTGACCGCCCCCAGTGGAAGAAATACCTCGTAGTTGAGAAGACTTGCCAGAAATAAAATCCCGGAGACGGCATGCAACCATTTTTTGTCTCTCAAAACAGCTTCTATATCTGCCAACAAGGAGCCGAGATAAAGAATCATGCTCATGCCGACCGAGCTGCAAACCACCCAATAGTGGGTGGAATTATGGCTGGGATAAATAAGGAAAAGTATCGAAGTGACCAGGGCAACCGGCATGCTGCGAGTTAGTCGGTGCATACAAAAGTAGAGCAGCCAGGCAGACAGGACTTCCAGAATCAGGTTGAAAACATGATAGCCCAGGGGCTTCAATCCGAAGAGCTTGAACATCACCATAAAGTGAAGAGCTTCTATAGGTCTTTTCACAACCCGGGGATCGGCGGAAAAATAATAGTTGAACAGTTCAAAAAAATTCTGGGGACCGCGAGCCAAAGTATTGAGCATCACCCAGTCATCAAGATAAAAGCCGACATGCTTTATTCCCGGAAAGAAATTAATGGCTGCCATGGCGACAAGGCAAACTAAAGCAAACACGCCTCCAGCAAAAGGGAAAAGCCTCTTGCTATCGCTTGCAGCCTTTTCATTCTCGACCCTAGTGGTGTTGATAACCCGCGTCTCCAGCTCGTTTCAAGTAAGCTTATGAAATAAACCAAGGACCGACTCAGAAAAAAACATGCCGATCTTTTGCTAAGCTCGATTCTAACCAGGAATGGTGATTCAGTATTAGTTTATGAAAGATTACTTCATTAGAGGCGTTCAATGTCGGCAGTTTCTATGGACGGAGACAATTATTGTTCATTGCGAATAAACTCTCCCCGTGTCCCCTGATATCCCCTGGGATCTTTTGAAGGCTTCTCCGGCATTGCTTCGACTGGCTTCAATCATTTTTCTGATTTCCTTGGCCCTAAGACTGGGGTTTGCGTTTTTTGACGGACATCAGGTTCTATTCAATGCTTGCGATGCCTCGGAATACATAGACAAAGCCTTAGAGCTGCAATGTTTCGCGGCAAAACCAGCCTCATTCTGGTGGGACAGCCTGGGATGCCTTCTTGGTACTCTGCCACCGGAAAGGTCTGCTTCGATTACGGACAGCTATAAAAGCCTCGAGGAGCTATGCCGTCGCTCCGGTCCTCTCTTTCCTCTATTCATTTTTCTAACCTGTCTTGCCGGTGGTGGCACCGTAAGCCAGACAAACCTGGTCATGCCGGTACTGGTCCAGTGCCTTATGTCGGCCATGGTGCCAGCGCTTCTTGTATATATAGGTACAAAGCTCTGGAATCTAAAAATCGGAGTTATTGCCGGACTGCTGGCAGCTTTTTACCCGGGCTTCATCATCAATTCCGCAAGACTTCTCTCAGAACCTTTTGCTTCCTTCTGGCTTGTGCTCGCCCTTGCGATGATCATGAGAATCAATTCTCAGAAGAGAACAAGTTGTTTTTCAGCATTTGTTTCCGGATTAAGTCTGGGCTTTATGCAACTCTCCAGATCCGCTCTTTCTCTGGTCACCCTCCTGTTTATATTCTTCTCCCTGGTTCAAAATAAATTTGAACTGAATAAAAGGAAGCTGGCAAATATGCTCTTCCTTATACTCGGACTTGCCGGGCCAATAGTAGCTTTCATTAGTTTGCAGTTTCTTGTTACAGGCAAACCGGACCTGATGGTTGACCGACTCTCTCGATACAACCTCTTCGTGGGTATGAACCTAGAAAGCCACGGCTGGCTTGTCTACCCCTATCCGAATTTCACCGGCGTGGTGGACAGCAGTCATTTTGAAATTCTCCGAGCAAAAATTGAGCAAGCGCCCTGGCGCTTTCTATCCTTGATCATGGATAAGCCGCCCCGACTTTTCGCCTTTCCCTGGAATGACTTCAAGACTCCCATGGGACCGATCCCGTTCTCATTGCAGGTAATCTACCACCAACTCTGCCTCTTCTTCGCCTTAGCAGGCCTGTCCCTCGCTGTTTTTTACAAGGACAAATCAAAAGGAGAGGAGAACAATGAAAAGCTTATCGGAAGACTTCTCTTGCTCTTGGTCATCCTTCTGCACTTCTCTTATATGGCATTTATAACTTTGCCACGCTATGCCCTAACATCAATTCCAATCGTTCTACTCTTCGCGGCAGCTGGAATTTTTATCCTGGTTAAAGAGGCAAAAGACAGCAAGAACAAAAAAATCTTCTTTCTCTTCGGCTCCTCCGCATTAATCCTGTTTCTTTCGTCCAGGGGCAATGCCACTGCTCTTTCCCTGGCAATTTTACCGGCTCTTCCCGTCCTCGCAGCTCTAGTAATTTGCTCTATAGCCAAATTCGCGACCGGCGTCGGCGCCTTCCTCGCACTATATTTGATATCAACGAAGAAAGAGCTGTACAGTTTTGGGTCAAGAATATGCGTCATCATCATCGGTGCTATTACGATTCCCCTGGTATCACTGCCCCTAAACGCATACGGAAACCCCTATGAACTGAGCAAAGAGACCGGAGACAAAACTGTCTTACTGGAACAGTCCGTCACTCCACCACCGAACAAACAAAATACCAAGCCTGGCCCGTACTATCTTCTTATTGATGGAGAAGGCATCAGTCCTTCTTCAATTGGCATAAGCATCAACGGCAAAGCGGTGGCTGAACCGCCCATCCCCCTCATGCCTTTTGTTCAGTATGATCATCCTTTCCACACAAAAAAAGATGGAACGGTAACCTATGATCTGGAAGCGATTGTGCACTCGATAATGCACGCTGCAGGCGGAACCAATATGGATCTCAGGCAGTGGTTTCTGATCAAGGCACCTGCTGAATTAGCTCCAAACAAACAGGACATTACCGTCAAGCTTGAATGCCACGGAGGCAAAAGCGCCCGGGTTTTCGGTTCCTACATCACCAAAAAGAACCAGGTCATCTTGCCCGGCTTTTACCAATACTCTTTTGAAAAGGCTTTCTACGGAATCGAAAATCCTTATGGGATTTCGGACATCAGATATAACTCGAAGCTTGCTCTCCACGAAACCAATGCAAACTCCGGTTCAAAGAGACTTGCCTACAATATCCGCCTCTATGAAGGTCCGAATTCAATAGAAGCCCTTTCCGATACCCTGAACAACAAGACCAAGGTTGTTGAGGTAAAAGAAAGTAAAGGCGACACCATAGAGTTGAAGCTTTCTGACTTCGCAACTTTCTCACGAATGAAAGAGAAGAAGCCTGCTCTTTTGAAAACGAAGGTAGAAGTTGATTCAGCCGAAGATGGGATCCTGCCTGTGATGATAGAGTGCGAATTTACTGGTCAGAATTCGAAAGGCGACAAGTTTAAATACATATCACCCTGGGTTCCATCAAGATTTCTCCTGGATAAAGGCAAAAATGAGATCTCCTTTTGCGTGCCTGTCATGCCTGACCATCTTGGAGGTTCTTTAACTAGCGCTCGTATTGCAATAACGCCTGGCGGTCCTTCCATGAGCAATCAATTTCTCGGTGTTCGTAAAGACCGATTAAGCGCCCATGGAGTACGCTTCCAGAGACTATCCATGGGTATGGAATCCCTTAATCTACCAGTGCCCCTATCGAAAGGGCGAATTTTTTGAATACCCCGGTGATGTTATTTTTGGTTTTTCTCATGTCTGAATAACCTTGACCGTGATAACATCTTGGGAACCTTAAAGAGTGTGTAATGACCGCCGAGCTTCAAACACGACCATCCCAGAAGAATCAGACGCCGGGTCTCCAGCCCGCGGACAGGGAGCTTGAACCGAGCGTACTGTCAGGTCTTCTCAATCTCTGGAATTTGCGCAGCCTCACCAAACTTATGGTGGAGCGCGACTTTGTTGGGCGCTACAAAGGCTCTCTTCTCGGCGCCCTCTGGCCCGTGCTCAACCCACTGGGACACATGATTCTTTATACCTTTCTGTTCAGCATGATTCTCAAAGTCAGATTCGGAGACAGCGCCAGCACCTCAAATTTTGCTCTTTATCTGATGTGCGGTCTTTTACCCTGGACAGCCATGGCGGAAGCAATAGCCAGCTCCACAACAAAAATACTGGAGATGCCGAACCTGGTAAAAAGAGTGGTTTTCCCTCTGGAAATTCTTCCTTTAGTCAGCACCATTTCCGCCTTCACCAGCGGAATAATATCAATTTTGCTTCTCTGCGTGGTGGCATGCATTTTCACCCAGTCAGTTCCCTGGACCCTGCTTCTTATTCCGATAGTGCTTGTGCCTCAGTTTCTCTTCGCTCTGGGTATATCCTGGCTTTTAGCCAGTCTCGGTGTATTTGTCCGGGATAGCAAGCATATTGTCGCTCTCGGTCTTTCGGCCTGGATGTATGCCACACCTGTTGTATACCCATCCGAGATGCTACCGGAGAACTTCAAGTGGTTGCTTACTGCCAACCCCGTTGCCGGCATGATCAACGACTATCGCAGGCTGATTATTGAAGGCAGTCTTCCTGAATTGGTGCCTTATCTCACCTACACCGGAATCTCTGTAATCATGTGTTATATAGGGTTTTCCTTCTTCTATAAAACCAAGAAAAGTTTCGCGGATGTTATGTGATGTTTATGCTTGACACTAAAACTGATATCAAAAGCAGCCTGGTTATTGAAGGTTTGTCAAAGAAGTACCAGATCTATGACAGGCCTACGGACAAGCTCAAAGAGATCCTCTGGAGAAACACCAGATGCTTCCACCGAGAATACTGGCCGATTAGAAACTTCAACTACTCTTTTCAGCATCACACCACAGCTCTTATCGGTCCCAACGGCTCCGGTAAATCCACTTTATTGCAGCTGATTGCCGGAGTTTTGCAACCAACCGAGGGCAAAATCCACACCGAAGGAAGAATCACCGCTATTCTTGAACTCGGAGCATGCTTCCAGGCGGAGTATACAGGCAGAGAGAACGCCGTTCTTTATGGAATCATCCTGGGGATTCCGAAAGAGGAGATGGAATCAAAACTTGATGAAATCGCCGACTTCGCGGAA
>MDTD01059154.1_pt1 | contig 37909 bp, 38 predicted proteins | sample 811221 | NCBI WGS metagenome assembly MDTD01 (sample SAMN05326646, study PRJNA326480) | marine metagenome | isolation source: seawater | place: Pacific Ocean: South West | collected 2011
CGCCGCCGAGGCGCTGGCCAAGCTCGCCCGCGAGGACGTGCCCGACGAGGTCGCCGCCGCCTATTCGCAGCAGCGCCTGCAATACGGATCGGACTACATCATCCCGAAACCGTTCGATCCGCGGCTGATCACCGCCATCCCGATGGCGGTGGCGAAGGCGGCGATGGATTCGGGCGTCGCCCACAAGCCGATCACGGATAAGGACGCCTACTGCACGGTGCTCCGCTCGCGCCTCGACCCGACCGCAGGCCACATGCAGCTCATCTACGATCAGCTTCTCGCCAATCCGAAGCGGATGGTGTTCGCGGAAGGCGAGGAAGAGAAGGTGATCCGGGCAGCGCTGCAGTGGACCGCCAACGGCTTCGGAACGCCGGTGCTGATCGGCCGCGAGGAAGAGATCAAGGAGACCATGCTGCGCATGGGGCTTCGCGGCGCCGAGGGGCTGGAGATCCACAACGCGCGACTGAGTCAGCACAACGTCCGCTACACCGACTTCCTGTACGGTCGGCTGCAGCGGCAGGGCTTCCTCTATCGCGACTGTCAGCGTCTGGTGAACCTCGACCGCAACGTCTTCGCCGCCTGCATGGTGGCGTGCGGCGACGCCGACGCCATGGTGACCGGGCTCACCCGCAGCTACTACGTCTCGCTGCGCCAGATCACGCGCGTGCTCGACTCGAAGCCCGACGAACTGATCTTCGGCCTCAGCATGATGTTCGCGCGGAACCGCACCGTGTTCATCGCCGACAGCACCGTTCACGAGCTACCTTCGCCGGAGGAACTGGCCCAGATCGCGATCCAGACGGCGGCGAAGGCGCGGCAGATGGGTCAGGAGCCGCGGGTCGCCCTGCTGTCCTATTCGACCTTCGGCAATCCGCCGTGGGAGAAGGCGGACCGTGTCCGCGAGGCGGTGGCAGTTCTCGACAAGATGAACGTGGACTTCGAATATGACGGCGAAGTGGCAGCCGACGTCGCCCTCGACCCCGAACTGATGGCGATGTATCCGTTCTGCCGCCTCTCGGGCCCAGCGAACGTTCTGATCATGCCCGCGCTACATAGCGCCCACATTTCGACCAAGCTCCTGCAGAAGCTTGGTGGCGGCATGCTCGTCGGACCGCTGTTGATGGGGATGGAGAAGCCGGCTCAGGTCATGCCGATGGGGGCGACAGCCGCCGAGGTCGTGAGCCTGGCGGCATTGACCGCCCATGAGGCGATCAAGCCTGCGCCGCGTCCGGCCGCCAAAGCCGCCGCCGAGTAAGTCCGGGAGCGTTTCACCAGGGTGAGCCGCGCGCCCATCGACGAAAAGCGATCGCACCGCGATCGCACCGCGGCCTGGGCCTTCGCGAAAGCGGCGGTGACGACCTCGTCTCCGGCGGCGGTGGCGCTGATCTTCGTGGTCATCGATGGCGACGTGTCCTTCATCGGCGCGATCGCCGCCTGGCTGATCGGGCTCGCGGTGGCGGCGGTGATCGTGCGACCGAACTTCCTCGGCTTCCGCGCCGTCCGCCACTATGTCGACTCACTTCGGCAGGCCGAGGACGACGACTCGCGGCAGTTGCTGGAGCTGCCGGCCGAGGCACGGCGGCGGTTCGGCGATTTTCTCCGTCTCGATCTCTACTGGCGACGCCGGGTTCACCGGGCGACGGCGACCGCCGTCGCGGACTCGGGCGTCATCGATACCCTGCCCGTGCCCCTGCTGCTTCTGGGGCGGAATGGAATCGTCCTCCGCACCAACCGGGCCGCGCGCGCGATTCTCGATCGGGACGCGGAGTCCCGCGACATCGCCGCGGTTCTAAGGAACCCCTCGCTTCTCTCCGCAGTGGACGACGTCTACGCCGGGGCGCCGGCACAGCAAGTCGAATTCTCCTGGCCCGCCGGCGAGCGCGATCTCACCGCCCATGTCTGGACGACGCCCGAGGCAGTGTCACCGGACATCCGCGTCGCCATCGTCATCCAGGACCTTACGGCGATGAAACGCATGGAGCAGATGCGCGCCGACTTCGTGGCCAATGCCAGCCACGAGCTGAGAACGCCGCTCACCAGTCTGGCCGGCTTCATCGACACGCTCCGCAGCGTCCCGCCAGAGGATTCGGAAACGCGCGAGCGCTTCCTGAGAATCATGGAGGAACAGACCGAGCGCATGAAGCGGGTCGTCACCGACCTGCTGTCGCTATCGGAGATCGAGCTCAACGAGCACGATACACCGGACGATCTGGTCGATCTGGCGGATCTTCTCGGCCGGGTGCGGGCGGCTATGGGACCTGCGTCACGCGCGAGAGAGGTAACCCTGGACCTGTTCGTACCGGACGACCTGCCCCTCGTTCCCGGCGATGGCGACCAGCTTTTCCAGGTCTTTCAGAACCTGGTCGACAACGCGATCAAATACGGCGATTCGGACAGCACGGTGACCATCGACGTTCGCCCGAGCAGCCGAGAAGACGGCATGGTTCTCATCGCGGTGAGGGACGAAGGCTACGGCATCCCCCGCGAACATCTCGACCGCCTCACGGAACGCTTCTATCGCGTCGATACCGCGCGGTCGCGACGCCTGGGGGGAACGGGCCTGGGTCTGGCGATCGTCAAGCACGTCCTCAACCGCCATCGCGGCCGGCTCGCCATCGAAAGCGCGCTCGGAAAAGGAAGCACTTTCACGGTGTTCCTGCCGATTGCCGCCAAGCCCGAGGGCACTGCAACAGAGTCGTCATAAAAGTGACCTAAAAGTGATCTCGGAGCGTGCGTATGAGGTGGTCCGCCGGGGCGAGCTTCGTTCGCCCCGGTCGTTCGTTGACAACGCTGAGGAGCCGCAACCGTGATCAGGAAAACCCTTATGTTTGCGTCCCTTGCTACGGTGGCGCTCGCCGCGTCTGCCGAAGCGCGGGATCAGATTCGCATCGCCGGGTCGTCGACCGTCTATCCGTTCACCACTCTGGTCGCAGAAGAGTTCGGACGTCAGACCGGCTACCCCACGCCGCTCGTCGAGAGCACGGGCACCGGCGGCGGCTTCAAGCTGTTCTGCGCCGGCCTGGGTGTGGACACCACCGACTTCTCGAACGCTTCGCGTGCCATCAAGAAGTCCGAGATGGAGGCCTGCGCCAAGAACGGCGTGACCGACATCACCGAGATGAAGGTCGGTTATGACGGGATCGTCATCGCCAACTCCAAGAGCTCGGCGCAGGCGGCGTTCACCAAGGAGCAGCTGTTCCTGGCGCTCGCCAAGACCGTCCCCGTGAACGGCGAACTGGTCCCGAACCCCTACCAGAAGTGGTCCGAGATCGACCCGTCGCTGCCCGACGAGAAGATCGAGGTTCTCGGCCCGCCCCCGACCTCCGGCACCCGCGACGCCTTCCTCGAGCTGGTGATGGAGCACGGCGCCGAGAGCTTCCCCGAGGTCAAGGCGCTGGACAAGGATGCCTTCAAGCAGGTCGCCTTCGCGCTGCGCGAGGACGGCGGCTACATCGACGCCGGTGAGAACGACAACCTGATCGTTCAGAAGCTGGTCGCCACCCCGACCGCCTTCGGCATCTTCGGCTACAGCTTCCTCGAGGAGAACCTCGACAAGCTCAATGGCAGCAAGGTCAACGGCGTCGGCCCGAGCTTCGAGGCGATCGCCAGCGGCGACTACTCCGTGTCGCGCCCGCTGTTCGTGTACATCAAGAACGCCCATGTCAGCGTCATTCCCGGCATGAAGGAATTCCTGACCGAGTACACCAGCGACGCGGCTTGGGGTGACGAAGGTTACCTCGCCGACCACGGGCTGATCCCGATGGACGAAAGTGAGCGCGCGAAGGTCAAGGAGCGCGTCGAGAACCTCATCCCGCTCACCATGTAATGCGACCCCTGTGGGCGGCGGACCGGTTCCGCCGCCCACACTTTTTCGTCCGTTTTCGTTCCGTCATTTTCAGTTAAGGCCTTCCGAGCCATGTCCTTATTGATCGCCGGTCTGCTGACGGTGGTGCTTCTGTCGGGGTTCTACATGGCGCGGGGCCGAGCCCTGGCGTCGGTGAGCGGCCACGCACGCCAGTTGCATTCACGCCCGAGCTTTTACGGGACCTATGTCGCCCTCTGGTGCGCGCTTCCCGCCCTCCTCATCTGGGCGCTGTGGAGCGCCCTCGATGGGACGATCCTCCGCACCATGGTGATGTCCGAGCTGCCCCAGGACGTACTGTCCCAAGGGCCGGAGATCATCGATCTCTACATGCGCAACGTCATCAGCCTCGCCACTGGCGGCATTGCCAGTGCCGACTCCCCGGAGCTTCGCGAACTGGCGGCTCATTACGGCCGCCTCCAGTCGATCGCCAACTGGAGCCTGTTCGTCATCGTCCTGGGACTGGCGAGTGGCGGCCTGCTCTACAGCATCCGGCGCATCCGCCCCGACCTCCGCGCCCGCGTGAAGGTCGAGCGGACGGTCGATTGGATCCTGATCATCGCCTCGACCGTCTCGATCCTGACGACGATCGGCATCGTTCTGTCGCTTCTGTTCGAGGCCATGCGCTTCTTCGACCGCTATCCGGTCCTCGACTTCCTGTTCGGCCTGGACTGGAGCCCGCAGACCGCCATCCGCGAGGACCAGGTCGGCCAGAGCGGCGCCTTCGGCATGATCCCGGTTCTCGCCGGAACGATGCTGGTCACCGTGATCGCGATGTGCGTCGCCGTGCCGATCGGGCTGCTTTCGGCCATCTACATGTCGGAATACGCCGGGCCGAAGACCCGCACGGTCTTCAAGCCGGTCATCGAGATCCTGGCCGGCATCCCGACCGTGGTCTACGGCTTCTTCGCGGCGTTGAGCGTCGCCCCGGTGGTGCGCCAGATCGGCCAGTCGATCGGCCTCGACGTCGCATCGGAAAGCGCGCTCGCGGCCGGTCTGGTGATGGGGATCATGATTATCCCATTCGTCTCGTCACTGTCGGACGACGTCATCAACTCGGTCCCGCAAAGCCTCCGGGAAGGGTCCTATGGCCTCGGCGCGACCAAAGCCGAGACCATCCGACAGGTCATCCTGCCCGCCGCCCTGCCCGGCATCGTCAGTGCCGTCCTGCTGGCCGTGTCCAGGGCCGTCGGCGAAACGATGATCGTGGTTATGGCTGCCGGCCTAGCGGCTAACCTGACCGCCAACCCCTTCGAAGCGGTCACCACCGTCACTGTCCAGATCGTCACCCTGCTGGTCGGCGATCAGGAATTCGACAGTGCCAAGACCCTGTCGGCGTTCGCGCTCGGCCTGGTCCTTTTCGCCGCGACCCTCGCCCTCAACGTGGTCGCCCTTTATGTCGTCAAGAAGTATCGGGAAGCCTATGACTGACATCGGCATGACGGACCAGGCCATGACCCTGAAACCAACGGATCACGCAAAGTCGGCAGCGCGTCTTCGTCGTCGCCATGCTGCGGACAAGCGGTTCCGGTACTACGGCATCGCGGCGATCGGCCTCGCCGTTCTGGCGATCATCACGCTGTTCACCAGCATCGTCGGGACGGGCTACAGCGCTTTCTGGGAGACCACGGTCGCGCTCGACATCTATTTCGACCCGGAGGTGCTCGACCCCGACGGCACGCGCGACCCGGAGGTCATAAGGAAGGCCAACTACGCGACCCTGGTTAGCCATGCGCTCTATTCCCGCTTCCCGGAGGTAGAGGGCCGCGCCGACAAGCGCACGCTGCGCGGGATCGTGAGCGACGGTGCCCGATACACCCTCCAGGACATGGTCATGGAGAACCCCTCGCTGATCGGCACCACCCAGCACGTTACCTTGTCGGCGAGCGGCGAGGTCGACGCCTTCGCCAAGGGGAGCATCTCTCCGGACCTCCCGGAGGCCGAACGGCCGATCAAGGATAATGAAATCGCCTGGCTCGAAAGCCTGGAACAGGCGGGCGACCTCGACTGGCGGATCGACTGGGCGTTCTTTACCTCTCCCGACTCCCGTTCGCCCGTTCTCGCCGGCATCGGCGGTGCGGTGATGGGGTCGTTCTACATGCTGCTGGTGACACTGGCTCTGTCGTTCCCGATCGGCGTCGCCACTGCGGTCTATCTGGAGGAGTTCGCGCCGAAGAACCGGTGGACCGACACGATCGAGGTCAACATCAACAACCTTGCCGCGGTGCCGTCCATCGTGTTCGGCCTGCTGGGTCTGGCCGTGTTCCTGAACACGCTGGGCATGCCCCGCTCGGCTCCGGTGGTCGGCGGCCTCACCCTGACGCTGATGACCCTACCGACGATGATCATCGCCACCCGCGCGGCCCTGAGGGCCGTACCGCCATCGATCCGGGACGCCGCGCTCGGCGTCGGCGCGTCGCCGCTACAGGCCGTCATGCACCATGTCCTGCCCCTGGCGATGCCCGGCATCCTGACGGGCACCATCATCGGCATGGCGCAGGCACTCGGCGAAACCGCCCCGCTGCTGATGATCGGCATGGTCGCCTTCGTCGGTGACATTCCGGGCGGCCCCTTCGACTCGGCCACTGCGCTGCCGGTTCAGATCTTCCTGTGGGCGGACCTTCCCGAACGGGCCTTCGAAGAGAAGACCGCCGGGGCGATCCTCGTCCTCCTCGCCTTCCTCATCCTCATGAACGCGGTCGCGGTCTATCTGCGGCGTCGCCTCGAGCGCCGCTGGTAACGGAACGCGCAACCTTTTGGTGGAGTCTAGTTTGATGGCGCAAGTCCAAGAGCCTGCAATCAAGATGCGGGCGCGAGACCTCGACCTCTTCTACGGGGAGAAGCAGGCGCTCTATAAGGTCGGAATCGACATCCTGGAGCGTCAGGTCACGGCCCTCATCGGGCCGTCGGGATGCGGCAAGTCGACCTTCCTGCGCTGCCTGAACCGTATGAACGACACCATCGCCAACGTCAGCATTGCCGGCGAAGTGACGCTGGACGACGGTGACATCTATGACCGGAATGTCGACGTCGTGCAGCTTCGCGCCCGGGTCGGGATGGTGTTTCAGAAGCCGAATCCCTTCCCCAAGTCGATCTACGACAACATCGCCTACGGCCCGCGCATTCACGGTCTGGCGGAGAACAAGTCGCAGCTCGACGAAATCGTCGAATCGAGCCTGCGCCGCGCCGGCCTGTTCCAGGAGGTTTCCGACCGGCTCGACCAGCCGGGCACGGCTCTCTCCGGCGGCCAGCAGCAGCGTCTGTGCATCGCCCGCGCGATCGCCGTCAGCCCCGAGGTGATCCTGATGGACGAGCCTTGCTCGGCCCTCGATCCCATCGCCACCGCCAAGGTGGAAGAGCTGATCGATGACCTGCGCGAGCACTTCACCATCGTCATCGTCACCCACAACATGCAGCAGGCGGCGCGTGTCTCGCAGAAGACGGCGTTCTTCCACCTGGGAATCATGGTCGAATACGGGGATACCGAGGAACTGTTCACCAATCCTCGAGACCAGAAGACGCAGGATTACATTACCGGCCGGTTCGGCTGAGGAGAGAGGCAGTCATGGCAGAACATACCGTCGCCTCATACGACGAGGAACTGGAGCGCCTGACACGCACCCTTCTGCGTATGGGCGGGCTGGTCGAGACCCAGATCGAGAAGGCCTGCGCGTCGATCACCCAGCGTGACAGCGCCGTCGCCGAAACCGTCATCTTCGGCGATCAGGAAATCGATGAGATGGAGGCCGAGGCGGAGCGTCTGGTTACCCGCCTGCTGGCGCTGCGCGCGCCGGTCGCCATCGACCTGAGGCTTGTGATCAGCAGCCTCAAGATGTCGTCGGACCTGGAACGAATGGGCGATCTCGCCGCCAACATCGCCAAGCGGGCGGTCGTGCTGAGCCAGGTCGCGCCCATCAAGACCCTGTGGATGGTCCCCGACATGTCCATCCGGGTACAATCCATGGTGAAGAACGTCCTCGACGCCTATGTGGAGAAGGACGTGGTCAAGGCACGCGAGGTCTGGCTGGCCGACGAAAAGGTCGACGAGATCTACAACAGCCTGTTCCGCGAACTTCTGACCTATATGTTCGAGGATCCGCGCAGCATCACCGCGGGGGCACATCTGTTGTTCGTTGCGAAAAACCTCGAACGGATCGCCGACCACGCGACCAACATGGCTGAGAACGTCGCTTACATGCTGACCGGCCATCGCGACATGGGTGACCGGCCCAAGGGCGATACCACCGCCCATTACGCCGGCGAGGACGCCCGGTCCGCGGACAACGGCAAGGCGGCCAATGGCTAGCATCGCCGAACGTGGCTCGATCCTCGTCGTCGAAGACGACGAGGCCATCAGCGCACTGCTGTCGTACAACCTGGAGCGTGAAGGCTTCTCGGTCCGCTGCGTCGCGGACGGAGACGATGCCTTGGTGGCGGTCAGGGAACAGCGGCCCGATCTCGTGCTGCTGGACTGGATGCTGCCCACCATCTCGGGCCTCGAAGTCTGCCGTGGCCTGCGCCGCGCGCCGGAGTCGAAGGCGATCCCGATCATCATCCTGACCGCACGCGGTGAGGAATACGATCGCGTGCGGGGGCTGGAGAGCGGCGCCGACGACTACGTCACCAAGCCGTTCTCGCCGCGCGAACTTCTCGCCAGGGTGCGGGCGGTACTGCGGCGGACACGTCCGGCCCTGTCGGAAGAACGCCTCGGTTTCGGCGATGTCGAAATGGACCTGACGACGTACCGGGTCCTGCGCGGCGGGCGTTCGGTCCACCTTGGACCGACCGAGTTCAGGCTGCTTCGCCATTTCCTCGAAAACCCGCGCCGCGTGTTTTCGCGCGAGCAACTTCTGGACGCGGTGTGGGGACCGACGATCTATGTCGAGCCGCGCACCGTCGACGTGCATATCCGTCGCCTGCGCAAGGCACTGAACGCGCCCGGAGAGGCCGACGTCATCCGCACCGTCCGTTCGGCCGGCTATGCGCTCGAGACGGAAACGGCGAGCGCGTCCGCCGACTGACCGGACGTCATCGAACGGGAGGCCCCGGCCTCCCGCTCACGCCCCTTGGGGCGGGATGTCGTAGACCACCTCCACCACGTTGTAGTCGGTGCCGGGGCGGGTTTCGAAGCCGAATTCCTCCGCCATCTGCAGCATCGCCTTGTTCTCGCGCATCACCATGCCGAAAACCGTTTCGTAGCGGCGCGCGCGCGCATAGTCGACGATCCGCCGCATCAGCTCGTAGCCCAGCCCCCGCCCTTTGAGGTCGGAACGGACGACAACGGCATATTCGGCCCGGCGACCGTCGGGATCGCCCATCAGCCGCCCTACCCCGAACAGCGCCGGCCGGTCGTCCTCCATCCCGATCGCGACGAATGCCATCTCGCGGTCGTAGTCGATCTGGGTAAGCCGTGCGAGCTGATGGTGCGGCAGGGACTGGATAACCGCGAAAAACCGGAACCGAACGTCCTCGGGCTCCAGCCGGGCCATAAAGCCGCAATAGAGGGTCTCGTCTTCCGGCCGGATCGGCCGAATCGTCACAGGAAGCCCGCCGCGGAGAGTCCATTCGGCCTCCAGCTCCTTCGGATAGGGCCGGATAGCGAGACGCCGCACATCCGCCGACCGCGGCTCGACCCGGATGCGGGCATCGACGGCGAGGACGCCCTTCTCGTCGACCAGCAGAGGATTGATGTCGAGCTCGACCAGCTCAGGATGATCGACCACGAGTTGAGAGATCTTGACCAGCGTCGCCGATACCGCCGCAAGATCCGCCGGCGGTCGATTGCGGTAGCCCTTCAGCCGCTTCATCACCCGCGTCCGCCCCATGACTTCCTGAGCAAGCTCAGGGTTGAGGGGCGGTAGGGCGAGCGCAGTGTCGGCAACCACCTCGACCGCCGTGCCGCCTTCGCCGAACACGATCACCGGACCGAACAGCGGATCGGTGCTCACCCCGACCAACAGTTCGAACGCGCCGGGCTTCACGGCCATCGCCTGAACGAGGAACCCTTCGATCCGTGCATCGGGTTTCAAAGCCCCGACGCGGGCAGCGATCGCCTCCGCGGCCTCACGGACCGCGTCGCGTCCTTCGAGATCCAGAGCCACCCCGCCGACATCGGACTTGTGGGTGATCTCGGGCGACAACAGCTTCACCGCAACCGGCACGCCGAACCGTTCGGCGGCCGCCCCCGCCTCCTCGGCGGTCGCCGCACGACATGCCGGCGCGATCGGGATTCCGTAGGCGTCCAGGACCGAGGCCGCCTCGTCGGCCGCAAGCTGGCTGCGGCCGGCATCAAGTACGGCCCGGATCGTCCGCCGCACCCCATCCACGTCGGGCACGAAGTCGGTCGACACCGACGACGGCGTCTGCATCAGGGTTTCCTGGTTCCGCCGATGCTGATCGAGATAGAGAAAGGCCCGAACCGCCCGTTCCGGCGTGTCGTAGGTCGGGATTCGCGCTTCCGCGAACATCTGCCGGCTCTCCAGCGCAGCGGTCTCCCCCAGCCAAGCCGTCAGGAAGGGGAGATCCGACTTTGCGGCCGCGGCGATGGTGGCGCGTGCGCCGTCGGTCGAGGATGCGATCGCCACCGGGCAGTTCATCACCAGCACCGCATCAACACCCCGATCCTGACTCACGGCCTCGATCGCGGCCGTATACCGGTCGGGGGGCGCATCGCCGATCAGGTCGATGGGGTTGGCGCGGGACCACGTCTCCGGCAACGCCGCATCGAGCCGGGCGATCGTCTCGGGCGCCAGCGATGCCAGCCGTCCCCCGCCCTCGGTCAGCGAGTCGGTCGCCAGGACGCCGGGGCCCCCGCCGTTCGAGACGATGGCGAGCCGGTCGCCATGGAGCCGACGCGGGGCGGCGAAAGCCTCGACAGCGTCGAACAGCTCGTCGAGCGCGTATACCCTGACCATGCCGGCCCGGCGGAAGGCCGCCTCGTAGACCGCGTCGGCGCCCGCAAGGGCACCGCTATGCGAGGTCGCGGCCCGCGCGCCTTCCGGCATCCGCCCGGATTTGATCACGATCACCGGCTTGTTGCGGGCCGCGGCACGGGTCGCGGACATGAACTTCCGCGCCTCTTTCGCCCCTTCGATGTAGAGCAGGATCGCGTCGACGTCCGGGAGGCCGGCCAGATAGTCGACCATGTCACCAAAGTCGACGTCCGCCTGATCGCCGATCGATACGAAATGCGAAAAGCCGATGCCGCGCGCCCGCGCCCAGTCGAGGATCACCGTACAGAGCGCCCCGGACTGCGACACGAAGGCGACACGGCCCGGAGTCGCGTTGACGTGGGCGAAGCTGGCGTTGAGCCCTATCCCCGGCACCAGGATGCCGAGGCAATTGGGCCCCACGATCCGGGTCAGGGTGGGTCGGGCGGCGGCGAGCATCGCCTCCTCCAGGCGTTTCCCCTCTGCCCGGCCGCCTTCCGAGAAGCCCGCGGTGATGACGACGGCCGCCCGCGTGCCCCGCTCGGCGAGCGGGCCGATCAGGCCGGGAACCGTGGCCGGCGGCGTCGCGATGACCGCCAGATCCGGCGTCTCGGGGAGCGCCCGGACATCGGGATAGGCCGGCAGTCCCCCTATCTCGGCAGCACGGGGATGCACCGGATAGATCGGCCCGGCGAATCCGCCTTCTGCAATGTTCCGCATCAGGACCGAACCCAGCGACCCTTCACGCGTGGAGGCACCGATCACCGCGACGGATCTCGGTGCGAACAGGGCGTCGAAGTTACGGATGGTCATGATGTACGCAGTCCCTGCCGGTCATTCCTGTGATCCTCGGACCTGATACGGGACCCCAACCAAGCGGCTCAGATGCCCGCGTCGAGCGCGAGCACGACAACACGCCGGGGATAGGCTTCACCTGCCCAGCACGTCCTCGGCCGGGGTGAACGGCCGGCCAAGCGCATCGGCCACGGCCCGGTGGGTCACCTCGCCCCGGCAGATATTGAGTCCATTGCGAAGGTGGGGGTCGTCGGTCAGCGCCTGCCGCCAGCCCTTGTCCGCCAATGCCAGCACCCGCGGCAGGGTGGCGTTGTTCAGGGCGAATGCAGAGGTTCGGGGCACAGCCCCAGGCATGTTGGCGACGCAGTAATGGACGACCTCGTCGACGATATAGGTGGGGTCGGTGTGCGTCGTCGGCCGGCTGGTGGCGAAGCATCCTCCTTGATCGATCGCGACATCGACCAGCACCGAGCCACGGCGCATCGCCTTGACCATCTCCAGGGTGACCAGCTTCGGCGCCGAAGCACCGGGCACGAGGACCGCGCCAATGACAAGGTCGGCGTCGAGAACGTACTGCTCGACGGCCTCGACCGTGGCGTAGATCGTGTTGAGGGTCGGCCCGAACTGCATGTCGAGCGCCTGCAGACGCTCGAGCGAGCGGTCGAGGACAGTAACGCGCGCCTCCATCCCCATTGCCATGCGCGCGGCGTTGGTGCCCACCACGCCGCCGCCGATCACCACCACGTCGGCGGCGGGGACGCCCGGCACCCCGCCCAGCAGCACGCCACGACCGCCCTGGCGCTGCTCCAGGCAATGGGCACCGGCCTGAACCGACATGCGGCCGGCGACCTCGCTCATCGGCGCCAGCAGCGGCAGCCCCCCACGAGCATCCGTCACGGTCTCGTAGGCGATCGCCACGGCGCCGGACTCGGCCAGTTCGCGCGCCTGATCGGGGTCGGGCGCGAGATGCAGATAGGTGAACAGGACCTGTCCCTTCCGCAGCATCGCACGTTCCGCGGCTTGAGGTTCCTTCACCTTGACGATCATGTCGGCCGTAGCGAACAGAGACTCCGGCCCATCCGTGACCGTCGCCCCCGCCACGGCATAATCGTCGTCGTCGAATCCGATGTGATATCCTGCGCGCGACTCGATCAGCACCTCATGCCCGTGGTGCACCAGCTCGCGCACACTCGCCGGCACCAGCCCGACGCGGTGCTCGTCGACCTTGACCTCCCTGGGAACGCCGATACGCATGGCTCCGTCCAGTTCCGTTCGCGGCCGCAGCAATGTAGCGGAAGACACCGTCGTTGCAGAGGCGGAAAAACCCACCCCCCGCTGTCCCGCCTGCGGTGCGTTCGACACCCCGAGCTTCGATCGACGGCGCGGCTACGACCTTCACCGATGCAACGGTTGCGGGCTTGTTTTCATCGATCCGCTGCCCGACTCGGCGATGATCGAGGCGCTTTACACGGACGCCTATCACGAAGCCTCATCCGGTTATTTCTCGAAGCCCGAACGCAAGCTCGCCCGGTCACGGGGACGTATCCGGCACCTCGCCCGCTACGTTTCGGGTGGCCGTTTTCTCGACGTCGGCTGCAACGGCGGCTTCATGGTGGAGGCGGCACGGGAGGTTGGCTTCGCAGCGACGGGGATCGACCTCGATCCGGTGTCCCTCGATTACGCCCGCCGCCATTTCCCCGGCAGCACCTACCTGCACACGACGATCGAAGCGCTGGAAGCCGAGCCCTTCGACGCCATCTACTGCTCGGAGGTGATCGAGCACGTCCCGATGGTCGACCGCTTTGTGGCGGCACTGTCCGCGCTGATGCGTCCCGGCGCGATCCTCTATCTCACCACGCCTGATTTCGGCCATTGGCGGCGGCCCAAGGACCTGGAGAGGTGGGACGCCTTCTGTCCGCCCGACCACTGCCTTTATTTCGACCCGGCCAGCTTGACGCGATTGCTGGAGCGCCACGGCCTCACGGTTTTCCGTCGGCGGCTGGCGCTGAAACCGGGGATCAAGCTGCTGGCGCGGAAGACAGCATCTCCCGCCGCTGCCGGCGGGTGATCGCCTGAACCCAGATCAGAAGGCCCAGTCCGGGCAGAGCGGCGACGGTTGTCAGCAGGAAGAAGCCGATCCAGTTGACGGCAAGCCCGGTGTCCGGCGCTAACGCGACACCCGGAACATGGCTGGCGATCGCCGCCCAGTCGACATGCTCGACCAGCCATCCGGCCGGCGCCGACAGCCAGGTCCGCGCAACCGCCATCAGCGAGCTCAACAGCGCGTATTGCGTGGCGGTGAAGGCCACGTTGCACAGGCTGGAAAGGTAGGCGACAAAGGCCGCGGTCCCCATGCCGCCCGCCAGATTCTCGAACCCGATCGTCGCGGCGAGAAGGCCGAGATCGGCCCCTGCCGCCGCCTGCACCGCGAACATCAGGTTCGAGAGAAGCTGGAGAATGCCGCAAACCCACAGCGCCCGGATGAGGCCGATGCCGTTGATCAGCGCCCCGCCGGCCGCGAGCCCGATGAGGGTCGCCGCGAATCCGTAAACCTTGGCGATCTCGGCGATCTCGGCCTTGGTGAACCCGATCTTGATCAGGAACGGGTTGGTCATCGTTCCCGCCAGCGTGTCGCCGAACTTGTAAAGCGTCACGAACAGCAGGATCACGATCCAACCACGCCGCCCCATGAACTCGGCGAACGGCATCACCACCGCTGTCTTGAGCCAATCGAGCGCAGCCGTGACGCCGCTGCCCTGTTCCATCGGTTGTTCCGCGCCGGCTGCGGCGGGCTCCGGACTCACCAGCACCGTCACCACCCCGATCAGGATCAGCCCGGCCATGATCACATAGACAGTCGACCACGGCAGCCAGGTCGCGAGGAACAGGGCGCCGGCACCAGAAGCCAGCATGCCGACCCGATAGCCGAAGACGTACATCGCCGCGCCGGCGCCCAGTTCGCGCTCCGGCAGGCGCTCGATCCGGTAAGCGTCGATGACGATATCCTGGGTCGCCGAGAAGAAAGCGACGGTGAGAGCGAGGCTCGCCGTCATGACCACTTCGGCAACCGGGTCGGCGAGACCCAGAGCGATCAACGAGGCCATCAACGCGAACTGGGCGGCAAGCAGCCAACCGCGCCTGCGCCCGAAGACCCCTGTCAGGCCAGGAAACGGCGCCCGATCGATGATCGGCGCCCATAGGAACTTCAGGCTGTAGGGAGAGCCGACGGCCACGAACAGGCCGATCGTGGTCAGGTCGATCCCGACCTCGGTCAGGCGAATGGAAAGCGTTCCCGCCGTCAGCGCCAGCGGCAAACCGCTGGAAAAGCCCAGTGCAAGAAACGCAAGGATACGAAACCGGGTATAGACGGTTGCCGCCGACAGGATGCGCGCGATCGGCGATGACGGACCGGCGGACGCCGGCTCATCACCCGGCATTCCGCCACCTTCACCATTCCCTTGCCCCGTCCTATCCACGCGATCTCCTTAGCACCGTCCCGGACTCCGTGTCACCTCGGCGTCCGGCGCCATGTGTGCGGTGCCGAGATGCATGTTGCAAATGCACCGGCGGCCTGAAATTGTCCGGCAGGCCGCCGCTGGCGGCAGGAATTGGTTGAAGGAGGATTGCAACCATGCGCAGCGTGCTTTTGCTGCTCGTTGGATTGGTCGTCGGCGCGGCCGCCGTCTATTTCGTGGTGCCGCGCGGCGGGACGGAGACGCCGGCCGTCGCTGAAGGAACCGAGGCGCCTGCGGCGGCGTCGGACCCCGAAGTTCGCTGGAAGATGGGGAGTACCTATCCGGCCACACTGGTCCAGCTCGGTGAGCTCGGCAAACGCATCGAAAGCCAGATCGACAAGGTTTCGGGCGGCAACTTCAAGATCAAGTTCTTCGAACCCAGCGCCCTGGTTCCTGCGCTGGAGGTCTTCGACGCGGTGTCCGAAGGCTCGATCGACGCCGGCTGGTCGACCCCCGGCTACTGGGCCGGCAAGGTCCCGGCGCTTCAGTTCTTCGCCGCGGTGCCGTTCGGTCCCCGTGCTCCCGAATATATGGCGTGGGTCTATTACGGTGGCGGCAAGGAGCTTTATGACGAGCTCTACGCGCGGCACAACATCAAGGGCCTGCTGTGTGCCGTGATCCCGCCGGAAGCGTCCGGATGGTTCCGCAAGCCGATCAATTCGCCGGAGGATCTGAAGGGTCTGAAGATGCGGTTCTTCGGTCTCGGCGCAAAGGTGATGGAAAAGCTCGGCGTCTCGACCCAGCTCCTCGCCGGCGGCGACATCTATCCGGCGCTGGAGCTCGGCACGATCGACGCCACCGAGTTCTCCATGCCGGCGATCGACCTCAACCTCGGCTTCTACCAGATCGCCAAGGAGTACTATTTCCCGGGTTGGCATCAGCAGTCGACGTTCTTCGAGCTGATCATGAACATGGACCGCTGGAACGCGCTGACGGACACCCAGAAGGCGCAGATCGAAACCGTCTGCGGCGATCAGTTCCGCCAGAGCATCGCCGAAGGCGAGTACATTCAGATCGACGCGCTTCAGCAGCTCGAAGACCACGGCGTGAACATCCATTCATGGCCGCCCGAGATGCTCGACCGCTTCCATGCGGCCTGGGACGAGGTCGTCGAGGAAGAATCGGCCGCCGACCCCGATTTCAAGCGGGTCTGGGAGTCGCTCAAGGCCTTCCGCGAAAGCTACTCGCGCTGGCGCGACCTCGGCTACCTGTAAGCCTGAGTGCTGCGACGGACGGCCCGCCCTTCTTCATCGGAGGGGCGGGCCGTTTCTATTTGAGCCGCACTCTGAGTGCGTGCCGGATCACCTTTTTCATAAGCGACGGCAAAGCGTGGTCGCCGAACGCGTCGACCGGGCTCCAGATTCCGTCGATGCTGCCAGCCTGGGAAGTCCGCCCCGCAAGGACCGGCAGCTCGAGCGCGAAATGGGTGAAGACATGACGGACGACGCCGTCGAGAGGCTGCCAATCGACCGACGCCGGCGCCACGCCGCGCGCCTCTGACGTTTCCCACGGCGTTTCCCGCCACGGGGTCGACGGAATTTCCATCATCCCCCCGAGCAATCCCTTTTCCGGCCGCCGACGCAGCAGGACGGCCCCGTCCGGCCGTTCGAGCCAGAAGGCGACCCCGTGCCGCACCGGACGCTCGGCCTTGGCTGCGCGCTTGGGCCATGCCTCGGGCATGCCGGTGGCCCGCGCCAGGCATTCGTCGGCCCAGGGACAGGCGAGGCAGGCGGGGTTCCGCGGCGTGCAGACGGTGGCCCCCAGATCCATCACAGCCTGGGCGTAATCGCCGGGGCGCTCATGTGGCGTGATCTCGGCGGCGAGCGCCGTCAGAATCGGCTTCGCGGCGGGGAGAGGCGTATCGACCGTATGGAGCCGGGCCATCACCCGCTCGACATTGCCGTCCACCACGGTCGCCGGCTTGTCGAAAGCGATCGCGGCGATCGCGGCTGCGGTGTAGGTCCCGATGCCGGGAAGATCGCGGAGCGAGGCTTCATCGGCCGGAAACCGCCCGCCGTGACGCTGGCACACGGCGCGGGCGCAGGCGTGCAGGTTTCGTGCGCGCGAATAGTAACCGAGCCCCTGCCATGCATGCAGGACGGCATCGAGATCCGCTGCGGCGAGCGCTTCGACGGTGGGCCACCGCTCCAGGAAGTCCCGAAAATAGGGCCCGACCGCAGCCACCGTCGTCTGCTGCAGCATCACCTCGCTCAGCCAGACACGGTACGGATCGACCCATTCGCCGGGAAGAGCCCGCCATGGCAGCCTGCGCCGATGGCGATCGTACCAATCAAGAAGACGCCCCGCCCTGTCACCGAGGCGAGGCGGTCGGGCTTTGGTGTTCTTCGTCTGAGCCATCGGTGTCGAAATATCTTACAGGATTGTTGCGGTACCCGAGAAGGACGGCGCTTGAGGCCCGCACCACTGTCACGGATGCCGCAACCGCCAAACGGCAGGGAGAGAGCCGGTTCCCGCGACTTGGTGACGGGCACCGCAGCAACGGAAACAGGTCGCGGGTCGCAGTCGAACAGCCCGAACGGGCGTCGGAGAATATTACACGCTCGAACGTCGGAGAGGACTGTCCCGGTGCGAGGCCCGCCCGCCCCTGCGCGCCATGGTATTGAAATACCTCAAATTTCCTCATATGAGGTACCTCCTTCCGCGTGGCGGTCGTCCAATCGGGGTGGTCCACTTTTTGCCTGTGTTAGCGCTAACGCTAACCAACGAAAAGAGGTCGAGGAACCCCATGTCACAAGTCGCCTTGTTCGGTCGCGGTGCCGCTCTCGCCGCTCTGTCAGCCCTTGCCCTCGGTTTCACGGCCGATGATGCCGATGCGGCGGTCATCTCCACTGAAGCCTTCAGCTACACTGGAAACGTCACCGTCTACGACACGCTGAGCGACGCCCAGCTGGGCATCAATGCACGGTCGGGGCCGCACCCCATCCCGACCGGCGTCAACGGTACCGAGTCGACCCTGCCGAACGCGCGCGACGGATCGCTGTACATCGACACCGGCACCGGCGAGTTCGACTTCCTCACGGCGTGGTACTTCACGCCTCCCGCCCATGTCGGCACCGGCACCGACGGGTTCGGCAATCCGAACAACACCAACACCGGTTTCGTGCAGCTCTACGATACCGACGGCAGCAGCCTGAGCGCCCTGGATATGGGGTGGAATTCCTCCGATACCGAATTCTCGATCCACGCCGAAGGCGCAAATGCGGGTTCAGGCGAATTCGCGCGCCTGTGGCCGGCACCGATGATCGGCGGTGCGGCGGCGCTCTCGTCAGGTGAGTTCCTGGAATACACCTTCGACATGACCCTGTCCTACGGGACCCCGATCCCGGATCACAACACCACCGACTTCCCGACCGACGTGGCGGGTGGTTTCTCGGCCATCTTCCAGAACACCAACACGACGGACACGGCGCTGAACGGCTTCTATGTCGTCGACTTCTCGTTCCAGCGCGACACCTACGCCGAAAGTGCCGGCGCGGTCGCCCTCTATGACGGCAGCCGCGGCATCGTCAGCGTGGTCGACGTGCCGGAGCCCGGCGCGCTCGCCGTGTTCGGCCTCGGTCTGGCCGGGTTGGTCGTTACGCGGCGCAAGCGGACCGCCTGACCACCTTCGCGTGACGCTTTGGGGAAAGGGGGCCAACGGGCCCCCTTTTTCGTGGGCATCGAGTCGCGGTATCGTCGGTCCGGTCACCGGAGCAGCGAGCGAAGGAACGGCTTTGTCTTACGAAAAGCGCGGCAAAGGTCCCCGTGCCGTCGCCGCCATGCTGGACGGCGTCGTCAAACCCGCCTTCGCCAGCCACGGCTTCTGGGAAGCGGCGGTGCTGACCAATTGGGCGGCGATCGTCGGCCCGGCCCTCGCCGCCCATTCCTGTCCGGAGAAATTCGGCCGCGACGGCAGCCTCACCGTCCGGGTCGCCGGTGGGCATGCGCTCGAGATGCAGCATCTGGAACCTGTCGTGCTCGACCGCATCGCCACCTATTTCGGCTATCGCGCCGTCAACCGGCTGATCCTTCGCCAGGGCCCGCTGCCGAAACGGGAGAAGCGCCGCTCCGCCACACCGGCGCCGCTGGACGAGGAACAGAAGCGCCTTCTTGGCGACACCGTCGCCCCGATCGACCGCTCGGACCTCAAAGCCGCCCTCGAGTCGCTCGGACGCGCCGCCCTCGGCCGGCGTCGATGATCCTCCCCCACAACTTGTTGCCGTGCGAGGCCCCCCCTATCTTTGGCAACTGAACCAAAGACGTGGAGGGAAGCGTATGAGGAAAATTCTGTTGGCCGTCTCGTTCGTCGCCGCCTTGTTCGTATTGGCGCCGCTCACTGGCGCGAATGCGGCGGAGGAGAGCAGCGAGCCGTTTCTCGGTGACCCCGACGCTCCCATCACGGTGATCGAATACGCGTCCCTCACCTGCCCGCATTGCGCGCACTTCCACAATGAAGTCCTGCCGGAGATCAAGGAGAAGTTCATCGACACCGGCAAGGTGAAGCTGGTATTTCGCGACTTCCCGCTCGATCGCTTGGCGCTCGCGGGTTCGGTCGTCGCCCGCTGTGCGCCGGAAGACCGCTTCTTCCCGCTTCTCGGCCTGCTGTTCGAGAAGCAGACCGAGTGGGCCACCTCAGACGATCCCCTGAGCGAGCTCGTGAAGCTCGCGCGGATGGCGGGATTGAGCAAATCGGAGGTCCAGGCCTGCCTCGATGACGAAAGCCTGCGCGACAGCGTCATCATGTCGCGCATGAACGCCGAGCAGCAGTACCAGATTACCGGCACGCCGACATTCGTGGTCAACGGCAAGACCTATGTCGGCATGACCGTCGATCAGATGTCGGAAATCGTCGGAGAAATGGAGTCCTGAGCCGTTGGGCGCCGGCCGGTTCGGCCGGCGCCCACACGGTTATCTCAGGAAACAGCGCTCAGATCAGCGAGCTGAGCGCCACTTCCGGCCGAGCGCCGATATGGCTGATGACCTCGGCTGCCGCGATACCGCCGATGCGGCCGCATTCGTGAAGGTCGCGGCCCTGGGTCAATCCGTAGAGGAACCCGGCGGCATAGAGATCGCCGGCGCCGGTCGTGTCGACGACCTTGGAAACGGGCGCCGCATCGACGACGTGAACTTCGTCGCCGCTCAGCACCACCGAGCCCTTGGCGCTCCGCGTCAATGCAGCGATCTCGCAGTGGCCGCGGATGTGCTGGAGCCCCTCGTCGAAGTCGTCGACTTCGTAGAGCGACTTGAGCTCCTCCTCGTTGGCGAAGACGATGTCGACGCCATGATCGACGAGCTCCCGGAACTCCGCGCGAAAACGGTCGACGCAGAACTTGTCCGACAGCGACAGCGCCACCTTGCGTCCCGCCCCCTTGGCGATGTCGACGGCCTTGCGGAAGGCCTCCTTCGCCTGCGGGGGGTCCCACAGATAGCCTTCGAGATAAGTGATCTTGGCCGCCGCGATCATGTCCTCGTCGATGTCGGCCGGGGTGAGCCCGCCCGAAGCACCGAGGAAGGTGCACATCGTGCGCTGGGCATCCGGAGTGACCATCACCAGACAGCGGGCGGTCGGCAGTCCCTCGGTCGCCGGGGCGGTGTCGAACTTGACCCCCAGAGCGCGCACGTCGTGGGCAAACACCTTGCCGAGCTCATCGTCGCGGACCTTGCCGATGAAGGCGGTCTTCGCCCCGAGCGACGCCAGACCGGCGATCGTGTTGGCCGCCGAGCCGCCTGAAATCTCGATACCGGGCCCCATCTCCCCGTAAAGCGCCTGCGCCCGGTCGGCATCGATCAGCGCCATCGTGCCCTTGACCAGATCGTGCTTGGCCAGGAAGGCGTCGTTTTCGTGACTCAACACGTCGACGATCGCATTGCCGATGCCGGCCACGTCGTGCAGAGCGGTGTCTGCCATGCCGTCTCCTTCTCATGATCTGTCCTTGGAAGCGGCGCAGTATACCGATGCGCGTCCGGACTGCAAAAGCAGGTAGGCCTCTTCTATATTGCGCGCCATTGGCACTAGGCAGAATTTTTTCTATATTCTTCCTATGGCATTGAACATCAAAAGCGACGAAGCAGACCGCCTGGCGCGGGAGTTGGCCCGCCGACGTGGTCAGTCCATTACAGCGGTCGTCACCGATCTCCTGCGAACGGAACTGGAGCGGGAGAAGCGCCGCCAGCGCTCGGAAGGTACGGCCGAGCGCCTGATGGCGATCGGTGGGCGCTATGCGGCGCTACCGGTTCTCGACGATCGGAGCGACGAGGACATCCTGGGATATGACGAGATGACGGGCCGCTCGTGATGGTCGTCGATGCCTCGGCGGTCATGGCCATTCTCCAGCAGGAACCGGAAGCGGCCCGTTTCGCCGAACGGATCGAGGCTGCGGATATCCGTCTCATTTCGGCCGTATCGGTGCTCGAAATCGGGATCGTCGCCGAAGCCCGACGCGGCACGGTCGGCGCGACCGAGGTCGACACCTTCCTTCTGACCGCCGAACTCGAGATCGTCCCTTTCGACGGTGAGCAGGCCGCCATCGCCCGCAATGCGTTCGCGCGCTTCGGCAAGGGGCGCCACGCGGCGGGGCTCAATTTCGGGGACTGCGCCGCCTATGCCCTGGCGGCGAGCCAGGGTCTGCCCCTTCTCTACAAGGGGGACGACTTCGCGGCCACGGACATTCCGGCCGCCTGAGATCGGCCCAGGGACAACACCCTTTCCGTCTGTGAAGGGGACGGCGATCCCCCAGTTGTGCTAATCGATCTTCGCTTCCGGCGCGACCGGGGAGCCCATCGCCGCCGCCACGAAAGCATCCTCGCCGGATGGCGTGGCACCGGCCGGAAAATCCAGACAGACGAAGGGCGGGGAAACGAATGGACGAATTGCTCAAGCGGACTGCGACCGATGTCGTCGGCATGCTGCGGAAGAAGGAGGTCTCGCCGGTCGAGCTGATCGAGGCGTCCCTCGCCCGCATTGAGGCCGTCGAGCCGCAGGTGAACGCCCTGCCCACCGTCTGCGCCGACCGGGCGCTCGACCGCGCGCGCAGCATGCGCCACCCGGCCGAGCCAGGGCCCGGCTATCTGTGGGGCCTGCCGGTGGTCATCAAGGACCTGGCCGACGTCGAGGGGGTGCGCACCACCTACGGCTCGCCGATCTATGCCGACAACAAGCCGGTACGCTCCGACCTCGTGGTGCAGACCCTGGAGAAGAACGGCGCGATCGTCCTCGCCAAGTCGAACACGCCCGAGTTCGGCGCCGGCTCCCAGACCTTCAACGAAGTCTTCGGCACCACCCGCAATCCCTGGAACCTGAGCAAGACGGTGGGCGGGTCCTCGGGCGGCGGCGCGGCGGCGCTGGCCACCGGCGAGGCGTGGATCGCCACCGGCAGCGATCTCGGCGGCAGCCTGCGCAATCCCGCGGCCTACTGCTCGGTGGTCGGCCTTCGCCCCAGCGCCGGCCGCGTGGCCCACGGGCCGTCGGGCCTCCCCTTCGACATGCTGCCGGTCGACGGGCCGATGGCACGGACGGTGGGCGACGTCGCCCTGATGCTCGACGCCATGGTCGGCCAGCATCCGCACGATCCGCTGTCGCTGATGCCGCCGGCCGAGCCCTTCCAGGCGGCGCTCTCCGCCCCCGAACGGCCCCTCCGCGTTGCCTTCAGCCCCGATCTCGGCATCGCCCCGGTCGAGCCCGAGGTCATCGAGATCTGTGCCGCGGCTGCCCGCAAATTCGAGACGCTCGGCGCCACGGTCGAGGAAGCGTGCCCCGACCTCACCGGTGCCGCCGAGGTGTTCCACACCCTCCGCGCCTATCTGTTCGCGACCGGCAAGGAGGCGCTTCTGGAGCATCGCGACCAGTTGAAGCCCGAGGTGATCTGGAACATCGAGGCCGGCCTCAACCTGTCGATCGCCGAACTGTCCGAGGCCGAGCGCCAGCGCGGCGTCCTCGCCGAGCGCATGGCGACCTTCCTCGACGACTACGACCTGCTGCTCTGCCCGGCGGCGATCCTGCCGCCCTTCGACGCCACCATGCGCTATCCGGAGAACGTCGCCGGCGTCCATTTCGACAGCTATATCGGCTGGCTGATCATCTGCGCGGCGATCACGCTGACCGGCGCCCCGGCGATGTCGGTTCCCTGCGGCTTCACCAAGGACGGCCTGCCGATCGGTCTGCAGATCGTCGGCAAGCCGCGCGGCGAGGCCGCCTTGCTCGCCGCCGCCGCGCGTTTCGAGGGCGCGACGGGTCTTGCCCAGGGCGTTCCCATCGACCCGCGCCCTGGCAAAGCGGCCGCATGATCGTTTCCGCCTTCCTCCGCGCCTTCGAGCAGCTTTCCGACCGCACCATGCGGTCGGTGCTGTGGAAGGTGCTGCTGATGACCATCGCCGTCTTCGCGGCGCTGTGGACCGGCACCGGCTGGGCGCTGTCGGGCATCGAGTGGTTCCAGACCGGCTGGCTCGACACCGCCACCGACTGGGTCGGCGGCGCCGCGGCGGTGGTGGTGGCGATCCTGGTGACCTGGGTCCTGTTCCCGCCGGTCTCGACGATGTTCATGGGGATCTTCCAGGACGACATCATCGTCGCCGTCGAGGCCCGCCACTATCCGGGCATCGCGCCGGGGCAGGAGGTCTCCCTGGGCGGTGTGATCGCCTCGACCGCGAAGCTGCTGCTGATCACAGCACTCCTCAACTTGCTGGCGCTGCCGCTCTATCTGCTGCTGCCAGGGCTCAACCTTCTCATCTTCTATGTCCTCAACGGGTATCTGCTCGGGCGGGAGTATTTCGAGGCCGTGGCTCTTCGCCGCTTCGACCCGCGCGCCACCAAGCGCCTGCGCAAACGCTATCAAGGGCGCGTCTGGCTGACCGGCGCCGGGATCGCCTTCCTGTTCTCGATTCCCATCCTCAACCTCCTGGCACCGCTGGTCGGCACCGCGGCGATGGTCCACGTCTTCGAGAGGACGCGCCAGACGACTGGGTAATCCTCATTGCGAGCGACCGTAAGGAGGGCGGCAATCCAGCAGCGTCCTCGCAAGCGGTTCCGGAGTTTCTGGATCGCCACGGCCCTTCGGGCCTCGTGATGACGGATTCAGGCGATGGTATCCGCCTTCACCGTAGCCACCTCGACGGTCTTGTCCTTGTAGCCGCAGAGGTCGCGGACGATGCAGGTGGGGCAGTCGGGACGGCGGGCCTTGCAGACATAGCGGCCGTGCAGGATCAGCCAGTGGTGGGCGTCGCGCTTGTAGATATCGGGGACCACACGTTCCAGCCCCTGCTCGACCGCCAGCGGCGTCTTGCCGGGCGCGAGGCCCAGGCGGTTGGCGACACGGAAGATGTGGGTATCGACGGCGATCGTCGGCTGGCCGAAGGCGGTGTTGAGGACCACGTTCGCCGTCTTGCGCCCGACCCCCGGCAGGGCTTCCAGCGCCTCCCGGTCCTCCGGCACCTTGCCGCCATGCTGCTCGATCAGCGCCTTGCTGAGCAGGATGACGTTCTTGGCCTTGTTGCGGTAGAGGCCGATGGTCTTGATGAAGTCGCGGACCCGCTCCTCCCCCAGCGCCACCATCTTCTCGGGCGTGTCGGCCGCGGCGAACAGCGCCGGCGTGGCCTTGTTGACGCCGACGTCGGTCGCCTGGGCCGACAGCACCACCGACACCAGCAGCGTATAGGGATCGTGGTATTCGAGTTCGGTGGTGGGAGTCGGGTTGGCAGCGGCCAAGCGGCGGAACAGTTCCGCGATCGCCGCCTTCGTCATTTTGGGCATGAGATGACACCGGCATTCGAAGGAGCTGCATAGTACCGCATGCGACGATGGTGGCTCGATCTTCGAATCCGGACGATCGGGAGGGCTCCGGCCAGACAGCCGCAACCCAGATCCATATCGTGATTCCATTGTGCATCACGGAAACGGCACCTTTACCCGAGCCGCTCCAACTCCATATCATCCAGCATGTCCGAGATTGCCGCGCCTTTGCCCGAACCCAACAGCGCTGCGGAGCCGCCTCTGTTCGACGCGGTTCTCTATCCGCACCGCTCGCTGGGACGGCGCGGGTTCCGCATTTTCATGAGTGCGGTCATTGCGGTGAGCCTGGCACTGGGCGGCGGATTCTGGCTGATGGGCGCATGGCCGGTCTTCGGATTCATGGGCCTGGACGTTCTGCTGATCTTTCTGGCCTTCCGCAGCAACTACCGGCATGCCCGGTTGAGCGAGACCGTGCGGCTGACGCGGGAAAAGCTGACCGTTCAGCGATTCCTTCCCGATGGCCGGGTACGGGCCTGGGATTTCCAACCCTACTGGCTGCGGGTCGAGATCGACCGCCCGGAGGAGCACGATTGCCAGCTCTCGATCGCCTCGCACGGGCAGAAGCTGATCATCGGCTCGTTCCTCTCACCGGAAGAACGGCTGGATTTCGCCAAAGCATTGCGGGAAGCGCTGTCGCGCTGCCGCTGTTTTCCGGTGCCGGTGACCTGACGCATGTGGGACCCTCGGGCCCTTCCCGAGAGGTCCTGATACGATGACAGCACCGGATACCGACCGCACGATCTGCCATCCGCCCCTATCTCCACTGCCATGATGAAGGAAGGACCGTCGTCGCAGGGCCTCGCCCTGCTGCTGCTCGTCGTGCTCGGCGTTCTGTGGAGCCTCTCCTATGTCCTGATCAAGGTCAGCGTGCCGACGGTGCCGCCCTACACCATCGTCGCCGGCCGCATCGTCATCGCCGCCGTGCTGCTGCTCGTCTACGTAAGGGCCATCGGTGACCGGCTTCCCCCATTCGGCAAGGCCTGGGTCCTAATCGCCGGCCTCGGCTTCTTCGGCAACGTCCTGCCGTTCTCGCTGATCTCCTGGGGGCAGCAATACATCGACGCGGGGCTGACCGCGATCCTGCTGGGCATGGTGCCGCTGTTCACGATGCTGATGGTCCAGCTCGCGACCAGGGAGGAGCGGCCGAGCCTTCACGGCGTCCTCGGCATCCTGTGCGGGCTGTCAGGCCTCGTGATTCTGATCGGGCCGGATGTGCTCGCAGGTCTCGGCGAGCACGCCCTGGCGGAACTTGCAGTGGTGACAGCCGCGTCGAGCTATGCGCTGACAACCGTGCTCGCACGCAGGATCGGCACCGGCCGTGCGCCGGCTTCGGCACTGGTCATGCTTCTCGCTTCCGCGATGATCGTCCCGGTTAGCGCCGCCGCGGACCGGCCATGGGCGCTGGAGCCGTCAGCCGAGGCCGTCGCCGCGATCCTGTTCATGGGCGCGTTCAGCACCGGGCTCGCGACGATCATCTTCTTCCGGCTGGTGGCGATGCGGGGCGCGACCTTCACCTCGTTCGTGAACTACCTGATCCCGCCCTTCGGTGTCGCCTGGAGTGCCCTGTTCCTCGGCGAAACCCTCGACGCTGCCGCCGCAGGCGCCCTGGTTCTTATCATGGCGGGGGTAGCGCTCGCCAACCGGAAGCCGAGCCGCCGCGCCGAGGCTCAGCCCGCCAACCCCAGCACGTCGCGCATTCCGTAGAGAGCCGGCTTTCGCCCCTGCACCCAGAGGGCGCTACGGACGGCACCGCGAGCGAAGATCTGCCGGCTCGACGCCTTGTGGGTGAGTTCGATGCGCTCGCCGGGACCTGCGAACATCACCGTGTGGTCGCCGACGACGTCGCCGCCGCGCAGCGTGGCGAAGCCGATCTCGCCCCGCGGACGCGCGCCGACCTGCCCGTCGCGGGCGCGGCAGGCGACCTCGTCGAGCGCGACCTTGCGCCCTTCCGCCGCAGCCCGGCCCAGGGCCAGCGCGGTGCCGGAGGGGGCGTCGACTTTGTGATGGTGGTGCATCTCCAGCACCTCGATGTCGAAGTCTTCGTCGAGGACACCCGCGACCTGGCGGACCAGAGCCAGCAGCAGGTTGACGCCGACGCTCATGTTGGGCGCCCAGACGATCGGCACCGACCCGGCCGCACGCTCAAGCGCCGCGGTCTGCTCCGCATCGAGCCCGGTGGTCCCGATCACATGCGCGGTCCCGGCCGCGGCGGCCAGCGCCGCATGCGCGACGGTCGCGGCGGGAGAGGAGAATTCGATGACCGCGTCGGCGGCTTCGAAGAACGCTTTCGCGTCCTCGCCGATCACGACGTTCAACGCGCCGACCCCGGCCACGACCCCGGCGTCCTGACCCAGGGCCTCATGTCCCGCGCGCTCGATCGCCGCGGCCAGCCGGCACCCCTCGGTCGCCGTCACTTCCTGGACGAGCGCTCGTCCCATGCGTCCAGCCGCTCCGACAATGCCGATCCCGATCTCGCTCATCCGTCCATTCCTCCCACGAAGACGCGGAAACAGGACTCATTGCGCCGCCGATGTCAACGCGACGGCCGCAGCGAAACGAAACGCTCGAACGTTGCAGACAGGGGCGTCCGGCCCCTGACGAAACAACAGAGGATCATCCGATGGCCAACTTCACCGTTCTGCAGCGCCACGCGCCCGCTGCGGCCGTGGTCATCTGCCTTGCGCTGATAGCCGGCCTTGCCGAAACCTCGGCTCGCGCAGCCCAAAGCGACAACACCATTCAGGTTCTCGAAACGGAGGCCTCCTACGAAGCCTGCGTAACGCGATGTGCCTTTACGGCGCCGGTTAGGGAATGTGTCGGTGATTGCGCGCAACAGCATGACGAAACGGCCCCGGCGGACAGCACGGCGGTGATGGACTGCATATCGGACGCCGAAAGCTGCTCCACCGCCGCCGATGCATGTCTCGCCAAGGTCGAAGACCCCGCCGCCTACGAGGCATGCCTCGAGTCCGACAGCCATTGCCGGGAAGCGGCAGAATCCTGTTTGTCCGAAAAGGACGGCGGCAGAGCCGCCGCCGACACCCCCCAGGCATCGGCAGGATAACGAGACGATCGAGCCACTTCCGGCCCCCGCCAGAGCGGTGTTCGCGGCGAGGTCCGGACGGCGTTCCTAAGCATACCTGCGATGGCAGGCGACGTTATCGCATCAAGGCGGCGAGACCGGGAGCGAGCGCCGCCGCTATCGCATCCGCCACCACCCGATTGCCCTGCTCGCTCCAGTGGATGTCGTCCGCTCGGTAGCCGGCGGCCGGCGCCGCCGACAGAACGTCGCGAAGATCGAGAAACGGAATCTCCGCCTCAGCCATGAAGGCCACGAGTTGCGTCTGCGGACGGGCGAAATCATAGGCCGCCTCGTCCAGATCGAACGTCGTCAGCACCCGGCGACGGAAAGACGGGTCGATCTGAATACGGGCCGGCGCCAGCACGACCATCAGGGATACGCCGGCCGAGTTCGCCGCCGCCGCGATGGCCGTAAGCGCGGCTTCCATCCCGTCATAGCCCTGGCGGACGTAGCGGGCGGGATCACGCGCGTATGTCGGCAGGGCGTAGTATTCGTTGCGCAGGAAAGGATCGGCCTGATCGCCGCCTTCTCCCAACAGGTCGCCGAGCGTACGGACCGCGGCACGTCCCATCTTGAAGGCATAGAGGTATTCGGGCGAAAGGCCGATGGCGAACGGCTTGGGCAGCATCCGTACGGTCCCGAACCACAGGCGCGTCGAGAAGGCGGCGTTCGCCTGGACGATGTCGTTGCCGACATAGACGGTCACGATGATGACGTCAGGGTTCTGACCCGCGCGCACGAGATCATGGCGGACGACAGCGGCATACTGCCACGGCGATGCTCCGGGAATGCCCAGATTGCGCACCCGGCTGCGGATGCCCTCGGCGGCGAGACGCTCGCCCGTCAAATGCGGGAAAACTTGCGGATAGGGGTAGCTCCCGAACGTGAACGAGTCGCCGACGAAAGCGAGATACGGCATGTCGGGACCGGCTGCCGCATCCGCCATGCCGTCGTTGAAACCCTGAGCATTGGTCACCACCGCGCCATGGCGGATCGACGGTTTCGCCCGGTAGCCGACATCGGGGTCGGCCACATAGTCGGGCGCCGCCTGGGGCAGGAACGTTGCGAGCCGCAGGACGGCCTCGAGCAGCACAAGGGTGATTGCGGCAACCGCGAGCCACGAGAGGATGCGTTTCACGGCGCGGATGGTAGCCCCTGCCCCTTCGGTTTGTCGCTTGCGATCGACACGCATTCCTGGGTTTATGCGGCGATGATTCGAATCGACACCACGCTCCCATGACCGAGGAGACACGGGACCGGCTGCCGCTGACAGGATGGGATCTCCTCATCATCGGCGTGCTGATCGTGGTGACGGTATTGCTGGCGGGCGGCTTGCTGCCCGACGACGCCCATACGGGTCCAGCCATCGTGCCGATTCTTGGGCTTCAGTCGGCAATCATGGTCGGCGCCGTCTGGGCTGTCGCCATCTGGTGGCGCGGCGCATCCTGGGCGTCGCTGGGACTGCGGCCGACGACGCTTCGCTGGTGCGTCCGCGCAGCCCTGATAGCCCTTCTTACCGTGCCGGCAGTCTCGCTGATCAATCTGGGGGTGAACGCTCTCATGCACGAGACGTTCAGCAATCCGCAGGTCGAGTTCGTCGCCGGGGTCGGCACGGACTGGATGGGCCGCCTCGGGATGATAGCCGTGGGTGGGATTGTCGTCCCTGTCGTCGAGGAGATCACCTTCCGCGGGCTTCTTTATGGTTGGCTCCGAGACCGGATCGGCCTCGTCGCAGGCATCATCGTCAGCGCGCTGATCTTCGCAAGTATCCACGCAATCCCGCCATTGATCCCTGCACTGGCGCTTCAGGGAGCGGTCCTCGCAATCGTCTATCAGAGAAGCGGCTCGCTGTGGCCGCCGATCGTTCTCCATGCTGTGTTCAACTCGATCATGATGTTCGGCTTGTTTGCGGCAATGGACTCGGGCGCCATCCCCTCAACCGCTTTCATCCACCCTTAGACATACCCGAGTGCTCATAGCGGCCATTCCTGAAATCGAGCAAAGATAAAGTCAGGCGAGCATATATCGCAGTACCGCACCTTATTTTTCTCCATCCTCCACACGCAACGTCGGCGCTCTGCAGTCGTTTTATTACAGACTGTTTCAAAGAAGGAGAATGACGATGCGTAAGTTCATGCTCGTTCTTACTGCCGCAAGCCTTCTAGGCCTGACGGCTTGTGGAACGTCCAAGACCGACCGTGCTCTTTCAGGCGGCGCCCTGGGTGCCGCAGGCGGCGCGGCGCTCGGCGCCGTTACCGGTGGTAGCGTGGCCGGTGGCGCGCTCCTGGGGGGCGCCGGTGGTGCGGCGGCCGGTGCACTGACCGACAAGGATGATGTCGATCTGGGCGATCCCGCCTGGGATTGATCCCGACCATCGGATTACCCAGTAACCGCACGGGGCGGGGCTCAAAGAGCCTCGCCCCGTTTTCACGAAAAGACCTCGCCAAATTTAGAGCATTAGGCGGGCCCGAAACTCACCTCTAGTTGGACTCGAGCCGACGCAGATCGTCCTGAGCGTCGAAATTATAGGGATCGAGCGCGAGCGCCTGCCGGTAGTCCGCGATGGCGTCCTCGGTCGATCCGAGCGCCTCGCGCGCGGCGGCGCGGCGAAGCCATGCCGAAACATTCCCCGGTGACAGGCTGATGGCCGTGCTCAGCGCCGCGTCCGCCTTCCCGTAGTTTTTCGTCTCCAGGTAGACCGCTCCCAGCGTGCGGTGGAAAGCTGCCGAGTCCGGCTGAAGGTCGATCGCTTTCCTGCAGTCGGCAAACGCTCTGTCGACCTCGCCCAGCCGCAGCTCGGCCTCGCAACGATTGTTGTGGGCCTCTGCGTAGTCCGGAGATATCGCGATGGCGTGATCGAAATCGGCGATCGCGCGTTCGAAATCCTGAAGGTCGATGTAAGCGCTGCCGCGATTGTTGTAGGCGTTGGCGTAATCGGGCTTCAGGCTGATCGCCTTGTCATAGTCCGCCAGTGCCTTGTCGTAGAGCTGCCGGCGATTGTAGATGTTGCCCCGGTTGTTGTGGGCAACGGCTTGCTCGTCGGAAATCAGTTCGCCGCTGTCAATCACCAGGGAATAGTAGTGGGCGGCCATGATGTAGTCGCCGTCGGCGCCAGCTTCGTAAGCCCGCTGGAAGTCCTCTTTGACGCCGGCTCGAACAGGCAAGGATGCCAGCAGAGCAACTGCGGCAATGGCGGTCATGGCGGCCTTGAAACGATCGATGGAAGCCCAGCCCTTCATTCGGCCCCTCCATGGAATGGAAGGGGGCTGCACTGAGGGAATGGTCGTCGTAGGTGCAGCCCCCACCCCAAGGCACGCGCCCAATCGCGCGTGCCTTCAGGAGACAATGAACGGAAAGAGGCGGCGCCGGTCCGCGTGCCGCCTCTTCCGGTCCGACGTTCTCAGGAACGACGCGCCCGACCGTCGGGGCGCCGCAGCATGAACAGGCCAACCAAGCCGGCGGACAACATCGCGAGCGGCGCCGGCTCTGGCACCTCGGAAGCCGCCTCGACGAATTCGAGCTGAATGTCGAGGGCCGGCTCGCCGGTAATCGCGGCGGTGACAGCCCCTACGGAACTAAGGTCAGCCCCGCCGTCACTGCCCGTCGGGGCAAATGCGACAAATGGAATCGAGAAGACTTCGTCGTCGACATCGGCCGGAATGGCGAAGGTCGCCTGAGAGACCTCGGTTTCGCTGGAATAAACGTCGAAGGTGATCTCAGCTTCCTGGTCGCTGGCGAAGACGCCGAAACGAAGGTCGTCATAAATGGAGAAGTCGAGCCCCCCGAGACCGCCGGTATCGAGGTCGCTGCTTCCATTGCCGTCCCACTGAATGGCGGCATTACTCGACACCACGGTCGGGTTGTTGAAGCGGAAACGCTCGTTACCAGTCGAATTCACCAGCGCTTCCGACTCGCCGCCGCCGGCACCGACGGTCAAGACGATATCGCGCGTGCCCCCAAGGGCCTCAGACGCCGCGACCGAGTCGCTGGAGCTGCCAGTTCCGGTCTGCGTGACCGACTGGCTGGTGATGAAATCATCGATGAGCAGTATTTCGGCTTGTGCCGCCTGCCCCGCGAAAAGAAGCGTCACACACGCTCCGGCAACCGCATATTTCATAATGGCTCGCTCCATTGCTGAATTGAAGCCATTCCCTCGACAATGAAACGGCGCGATGCCGGTAGCGGTTCGCCTCCTCTATCGAAATTGTCGTTGGCCGCCGGAAACAGGCGAGGCCGTTCAGACCCCGCCCACCATCGTCGATACGGCGAGCGCAAGAACGAAAGTCGTTCCCAGCCCGACGATCGCCAGGGTCGCCCACTCGATCCGCCGCATCCCCACATCCATGTAGTGGGCTGCCGTAGTCGGCCGACGGCGACTGCCCCTGACTTGCTGCAACATTGCTCGCACCCCTCAAACGACCCGTTCGGTCACAGGACTTATTGAACAGGCTGAAGCGGCAGGGCGTTCGACCGCATTCGTGGGGCAAGTGCTTTTCTTTGGAGGTATAGACCTCGCCGAACGGCGAATGGTGGCCGGCGGTCAGTCGACGATCGCCTGCAGCACGAGGGTCTTGAACTGGTCGATCGCCCGCAGAAGATGCCGGCAGGACTGCATCATGAAGACGCCGGTCAAACGTTCCCGCGGATCGATCCAGAAATAGGTGCCGGCGTTGCCGGCCCAGAAGCATTCGCCTTCCGAGCCCAGCAAGGGAGCGATGACGGTCGATGTCCGAGGACCCGGCCGGCGGATGCCGAAACCGAGACTGAACCCGTGCCCGTCCCCCGGCAGCCACCAAGTACCGCGATCAAAAAAATCCCCGACCACGTCGGTCAGCATCAGCTCGACCGTCTTCCGGCCGAGGACCCGTTCGCCTCCGAGCACTCCCCCGTTCAGGATCATCTGGCAGAAGCGCGCATAGTCCCGCGGGGTGCTGACCAGCCCTTCCCCCGCAGCCTCGAAGCGGGGCGGACGGCTGACGTCGATATAGGGCAGTTCCGCCAGTTCGTGATCGTCCGGGAAAGGCTCGACGACGCGATCGGCGGGCGCATGGAAGCCGGTGTCGACCATGCCGAGCGGCCCGAGGAGCGTGTGTTGGAGGACGAGGCTCAGCGGTGCCCCTGAGACCACCTCAAGGAGATGACCCAAAACGTCCGTCGAACGACCGTATTCCCATACGGTCTGCGGTTGGTGTTTGAGGGGCAGCCGCGCCAGCCGGGCGACAAGCTCTGCGTTCGTTGCTTCTTCGTCCGGGATCCCGGCCCGCCGATAGGCGGCATCCAGAGGAGTCGCCCCGAATACGCCATGGGTGAAGCCGGCGGTATGGCGGAACAGATCAATAATACGGATCGGACGCACCGCCTTCTCGGTCCGGAGGGCATCATCGTCCGGATCGATCAGGACTTCGAGATCGGCGAAAGCCGGGAGATAGTCCGTGACGGGGTCGGTCAACTTCATCCGCCCCGCTTCGACAAGAGCCATCGCCGCCGCGCTGACGATCGGCTTGGTCATCGAATAGATGCGGAAGACCGAATCCGGGCGCATGGCGGCGCCTGTGATCGGGTCCTGGAGGCCCATCGTCAGATCGAGAACGGTTCGGCCGCCCCGCGACACCACGGCGGAGAACCCCGGTATGGCTCCATCGTCGACCCAGCGCCCCATCACCGCCTTGATCCGCCGCAGCCGAATGGGACAGAAACCGGCCGCTACGGCGACGCCCCGCGCGGACATGTCCTCGGATGTCGATTCGGCAAGATGCAGGGTCACGGCAACCTCCACGCGCAGCAGAAGCCCGTTATACGTGTATTATTATAATTTTACACTTACTGGTTGTCGCCACTCCCGATATCCGCCGACGCCAAAGGCGGTTGCGACGGATCGTGCCCCGATTCCAAGTTTCGCGCTGTGCCTCGCGGCTCCGATCGGCCAAACTGCGGCGGCAAATGTCGAGCTTCCTCCGTTCCTTCGTGCGCTGGCTGCTGGCGGGCGCGGCACTCCTCGCCATCGTATTCACGACGGTATCGGTCCAGCGCGGAACGCGGACCCCGGAGTCACCCCTCGCCCTGCCACCCTTGGTGATAGGAGACGGCGGCGACCGTCAGGTCATTCACGTGGACATTGCCTCGCCCGACTCGATCCAGACGGTGCGCAGCCTTCCCGTGACCGCCGACGGATCGATCATCGCCTGGGTCCAGGACAATCAACGACGCCTGACGCCGCCCTTTCTGATGATTCTCGCGGAGCGGCTATACGGCTACGATCGCGAAGCGGCGGCGGTCTGGTATCACACCGGCCTGATTCGCGGACGCTACGATGCGTCCCGCTGCACCGATCGTTCCGCAGATCCGGCCCTCGAAATGCTGGTCGCCCTGGCCCCCGATATCGCCCGCTATCTGCGGGCCCATCCCGTTCAGTGGGCGACGGCAGCCGAACAGGCCATCGACAGCACATTCGCCGAGACCGAGCTCAGCTCTCCCTGGTGGATATGCAAGCACGCACTCGCCGCCCTGCGGGCCGGCGTCCGCGGCGAAATACCATCGGATTGGATGCGTCCCGAAGAAGACTGGCCGGAACTGCGTGCGCTGGCGCTTGCCGACTATGGCGACGACGTTCGGGACGTCGTCGTTGCCAACCCCGTCACCGGCGCCACGGAAGGTGACTCCGAGCGCCTGGCTCCCAGCGAAGACGTCACCGACGACCAGTCAACGAACTGACCTCAAACGAAGCGATCGACGGCCGTGGGCTGCTTTTCGGAGGCTTGGCGAAGGGCGTCGAGATTGGTGCGATAGACACGCCTGGACACGATATGGACGACATCCTGTGGCGTGAGATCGACGGAGGGAAGCAGGACCGTGCCGTCGCCGCCGGCAAAGCGGCTTCCTGGATTGAAAAGCAGTACCGAGGTCGGATCGCGTGGAGCAAGGGAAACCACGACATCGTCGGGAAGCGGCGTCTGATCGCCGTCCGGCCGCTTGACCACCTCCGCTTGTTGCGTCGCCGTAGGCTCCGCCTCGGTCCGCCCGACCGTGCGGTTCCCTCTCGCCACCTCCACATTTCCGGCGGCCTGAAACGGAACGACAGAATTGCTGACCGAAATCGGCATGATTCATGAATTTTGCAATTCAGTTTCAGGATTCAAGATGTCCATGAAAACGCTATGGGTATTCTCGAGCCGCCCGCCCGCAAACTTTGTTCGCACCTCCATGCCGAGCTCGAACGTTTCTTAGCTGGCGGTCATAAAGGGGCGTTTCGGCCTGAACTGGCCCGAGAGATAAAACTTTATTTGATTCAAAAGCATAGGACTAAGCAGCTTCGCGCCGTCGCGGCATGGGGCGATCATGATTCGGGGGAACGCCATGCGGTCCGAACTCGTCGAATTCGGAGCCTTGTTCTGTTTGGGGATCGTGCTCGTCGCCCTGTTCCAGGCCGTCGCGCGCCCGAATGCGAAAGCGATTCTGCTGGTTCCCTTGGTGCTTCCGGTGTTCCTGTGGGCAGCGATCGGACACCGAATGGGGGCGTCCGAGATGCCGGACGCCGCGGAAGCCCATTTCCTCAACATCGCGAGCGCACCAGTCGAGCGCTTTACCGACACGAGCGCGCTGTCGCCCGAATCGACACTGACCGCCGTCCCCCGACTCTCGCCGACCGCGGAAGCAGCCTCCTCGCCCGCCGAGTCGGAGATATCGCTGGATTACGGCGCACTCGGCGCAAGCGCCGTCACGCGCGGTGACCAGAACGGTCGGTTTTTCCTGTGGTTCCTCTACTCGGGCCTCGACCCGTTGCAACTCGAACAGGCCCTTGCCGAGAGTTGGGGCCGCTTGGCCGAGGATCCCGTCCGCCAATATCTGGTCTTCGGGCCTCAGGTCGGTCGTATCGACTGCTATCTCCGTGACGACGATGCCGTGTTCCGAACCGGCGACGTGCTGCTGATGCTGAGGGCGATGGGCACCGCGCGACCCGAAACCTGGCCCGAGGTTCTGCGGGACTCGACGATCTGCACCGCCCCGTTCGACCACACCATGCCGGCCATCAATACGCTCTCCCGCCTCGCCCAGCTCGGCCAGGACGAAGGGATCGTCGTGGACGACGACGGCGTCTATGTCGGGCTGGCGAGCCGTGACAGGATCGTGAGCCAGCTGCTCCAGGCCCTGACGGCAGCCGCACCGACCGCCCCCTGAGGGACCGGTTGGACCGGCGTCGCTGGCCCTTCGCCAGTCGCACCCCACATTAGATCGAGTAACCGTCGGTGGCGCGACACATGCCGCATGCGAGACCGGTCCGACGGTCCGGAAACGGGGACGACCCTCATGACCGAAAGGTTTCACGCCGGATGGGTCACCGGACTCGGCAGGCTTTGCGTGCTGAGTGCCGCAATCGCGGTGTTACTGTCGACGATGCCCGAAGTCATTCGCTGGGCGTCGGCACGGAGCCTCTATCTGACCGGTTACGGTCTGCTGATCGGTGGATACCTGTCCCTGGCCGCCCTCTATCTGGGTGCAAGCTGGGTCGTGAGGGGATTTGCAGGCCCGCCCCATATCCGCGGCCCCCGCAACGGAACCGAAGAAGCCGGGAAAGTTCACGCCTTGCGGCGTTCCGGCGGGAGACGAACGTGTTCTATGTAATCAACGCAGGTTCCGCCGCCTCGGCGATCTGTTAGACTTCGACAAAAGTCAACACTGATTGGGCAGGGAGACGAGAGATGAACATCACCACCCCGGTGAAGGCGCGGGAGACGGAATACGACGCCGACGCGGAATGGGACCTTCGCGTCAAGCTGGCGGCGGCCTACCGGCTGGTCGACTATTTCGGCTGGACCGAGTTGATCTACGGCCATCTGACAGCGCGGGTGCCCGGTCCGGACATCCACTTCCTGATCAACCCCTACGGCCTGAACTACGATGAAGTCACGGCGTCGAACCTCGTGAAGATCGACGTCGACGGCAATATCGTCGAGGACAGCCGCTATCCGGTGAACTATGCGGGCTTCGTCATTCATTCGGCGATCCACATGGCGAACGTCTCCGAGAACAAGTGCGTGATGCACACCCATACCCGCGCCGGCATGGCGATCGCCGCCCTGCGCGAAGGGCTGCAGCAGATCTCGATGACCTCGAACCCGTTCCACAACCGGGTCGCCTATCACGAGTATGAAGGCCCGAGCCACGATCTGGCCGAACGTGAGCGCCTGCTCGCCGACCTCGGCAACAACCGCGCGATGATCCTCCGCAATCACGGCCTGCTGGTCGTCGGGCGGAACGTGCCGGAAACCTTCCTCCGCCTCTATCAGCTCGAACGGGCCTGCCAGGTTCAGGTCGACGCCGCCGCCGCCGGGACGCCGATCGTCATCCCCGACGAGGTCGCGGCCGAATCTCAGCGCCAGATGGATGCCTTCTCGGCCCGCGAGACCAACCAGGGCGTCGGCGCGCTCGAATTCGCGGCGCTGATGCGGAAGCTCGACAAGATCGATCCGAGCTACAAGAACTGATCGCCGTCTCTCACGGGACCGGACCTCAACGGTGTCGGCGACGACGTAACCGGAGCCAGTTGAGGAAACCGGTGCCTGAGAGAAACAACAGACCTATCGCGGCCGCATCCATGAGCCATGGCCCCCACGGGCCGAAGATGCGTCCGCTGTGCAGGTCGAGGATGACCCGCTCCCAGGGAAGGCCCTCGCCGCGGTAAGCGGCAAGGGCCTCTTCCATGGCCGTATCGGGCAGCGGCTCGGGTTCCGAGGCATCAGGCACATGCGCCGCCGGCGCCCAGCTCAGCAAGGCTTCGTCGGCGGCGAAGGCTCCGACGTTGGTCGTAACGACCAATCGGCCGCTCTCGCTGCGGCCGACAGCGTCGATCCGCCCCGGCAGACCGCTTCCGGCCATGCGCTCGACGAGGGCACCGTCCGAGGTCAGCAGAACGAGTTCCAGGGGCGTGGCCACGACCAGGAGGCC
>MDTD01135175.1_pt1 | contig 37855 bp, 34 predicted proteins | sample 811221 | NCBI WGS metagenome assembly MDTD01 (sample SAMN05326646, study PRJNA326480) | marine metagenome | isolation source: seawater | place: Pacific Ocean: South West | collected 2011
AATAATTTTTTTCCACAACTTATTGGTATACAAATCTAACTCTGGTAATATTGTAAAATGAATTGCATTTTTATTGTTTTCTAAATATTGAATAAATGCTGAAGTAGGACCCACATGAAAAGAATGATTAATTTTAGAATGAAAATTAAATTTCTCTTTATAATCCAAAATTAACTCTTTAATTTTACTTTCTAAAATTAACTGTTCTTTAGATTCTAACATCTGTGGATGTTTTTTAATATCAAGTAAAGGGAGAGATTTTTTTTTTTGCAATCTAAGAAAATTTTCTATTTCAATTAATAATTTAGATAAGTGACTTATATACATTGCAAAAAAAATTGAATTGAAATGAAATTTTGTCATTTTTTTTTTTATTCTAACTGAGTCAATGATACTGATATCTTTTTTTTTCCAACCTAAATATTTTACAAATAAATCTCTTTGTGAGTCTCCAGATAAATAGATCATATCAGGCGACCCATCACGTTTAATAAAATTTAAAGGTAATGCAGGTATCATGGAATGAATAAAACCAATTGAAGTAATGCTCTTATATCTTTTCTTTAAGTTTTTTATTACAAAATTCTGAAATGGTTGACCCTCGTATGGTAGAATTATTTTAGATACTTCATTTTTATCTAAAAGAGAGGATAAATTTTCATTCACAATTTCAGCAAAAACAGTTTGTGCCGAGAAATAATGAAAAAACTTTCTTAATGAAAAAATATTTGTAAAAATTAATTTTGAAAATGTTTTTAAAAAAAAGATACAATTAAACTTTTTTTTATTATAAAGAATAATAACATTATTGGGAATTTTTTTTGGTAATATCTTATCTAAATAAATCAAAAAAATAATTGTTTTTTTTATTTGATTAGAATTGGAATTTGTAAATCTATCATAAAATAATCCGTTAACAAAATCTGATCTTCTTCCCCAAGTAACTAAGATATTTTGAAATTTTTGATTTTTTTTATTAATCAAAATATAATTTGAATATCTTGCAATAGAAATTATGTGAGTAAAAATTATAAAAATATATTTTCTTAAAAAATTCTCTGTATTTAACCAATATATAATTTTAGCATATCCAGGGGTAGGTGAAAAAGAATTTAGAAAACAAAAAGCACTTTTGCTTGTATCAATATTTTCATTTTTAATTTTTTTTAAGTAATATTTTGCTTTTTTTATTAAAAACAGCTGTTTTTTCTCTATTAATTTTATCATTGGGATATTTTACACTAATACTTATTCACCACCTGAAATATTTAAAACTTGATTGTGTATCAAAGTATTTCTTTCAGATGATAAAAATAATATTTTTTTTGCGACTTCACTTGTTGATGCTATTTTTTGAGTTGGGATTAATTTTACTCTTAATTTTAAATTCTTTGAGGATATTTTTTTATGTATTTTAGTATCAGTAACTCCAATCTGTAAAACATTGTAAAGTATATACTTTGCATGTTTTCTTTTAAATTCATTTGGTATGAATTCATTCATAAATTTAGATAATGAATAATAATAAGTTTTATTTCCTCCTCCAAACTTCGTTCCAATGGAACTTGATAAAAGAACTCTACCCCATTTTTTTTTTATCATATTTTTCATAATAAAATTTATAAAATAAATATTTGAAATAAAATTTACATTTAAATGATCATATAAATTTTTTAAATCAATTTTATTGAAACTGTTATTTTTTAAAAAACCAGTTAAAGAAACAAAGCTATCTACATCTTGAATTATTTTTTTATACCTACTTAAGTTTAAGTGATTTATTTTCTTTAAATCTAATTTAAGTAATTGAATACTATCATTATGATTTTTTTTTAACTTATTTAGTTTTTTTGAATTTTTATTATAATGAGCAACCACATTCCAATTATCTACTAAAAATTGTTCAACTACCTTTAATCCAATATCTGAACTTGCGCCTAAAATTAAAATTTTTTTTTTTTTCATTTTACTTGATTAAAATATTCAGAATTTTTTTTACCCATAAATGTACCTTCCACATCACAGACGTCACAAGGTTTAAAATTTCTTTTTGAATTATTAAGATTTTCCCTAATTTTCATAAACTTTTTACTAAACCAAATATCCAAGAATTTTTCATTATTTAAATTACCTAAAATTATTTTTTTTCCCCAATCATGCGGACACATTAATACATCTCCCTGATAATCTAAAAAAAAAGTGTAGGAAGGTATATAACAAGGTTTGTCTAAAGGATCTTTTAAACTTTCTATTTTAAATTCTGCATTTTCCATCAACCCAGACCTATTACTTAAGGTAATTCCAAAATCATTATCTTCCGACAGATATCTGTGTCTTACTATATATTCTTTCTCGTTGAGATTTGCTTCTTTGCATAACAATTCAAATTTTTTAGCATCATCTTCTCCATCATAAACACTAATTAATATTTTATTCAATCCGCTCGTAAACAACTTTTTTAATCTAATTGAATTTAAAACATCTCCATTAGTTACCATTTCAATATTACTATTATGTAAATTTTTTCTAGCCATCTTTATCAAGTCAAAAATATTTTTATCTAATAAAGGCTCAACAAAACCACTGTATCTTATAGTTCCTGAATAGTTTAATTCTTTTAATTCTAAACAAAGTTTTTCGTGAAGTTCATTTGATATAAATTCTTTTTTATCAATAAAATTAGGATCACTTCTGGGGCAAAAAGAACACGTTCTATTACAAGTTCCAGACTCACTAATTTCTATTTCTGTAGGTAATGGTAAATCCTTGCCATTAATATTTAAAAGCTGAATTCTTCCCTCAACACTTTTTAATTTATTTTTTATATTTGGATCTAAAATTTTTTTTTTTTTGTTGTTTATCATTATAATAAAATTCTTTTTTATCCTCTTTCTATATATAAGATATTTTTTATTTGTTGTAGTAATATATTATTTTAGACATTCTGGTAATTTTGTTTGATCAAATTCGTAAATTTTTGCATCATAAAAAGAACCAGTATTGAATGGATTTCTTCCGGCTAATTTACCAGCTTTTTCCTTCTCCTTAATCAGCTTACCTCGACAATGGTAAACTTTTGTATCAACTTCATCAGACAGAACTAAAATTTTATTAACTTTTTTATCTTTAAAAAATTGAATGAAAATTTCAGATTTAGGATTTGTAAAATCAATATAATTCAACATTACGGCATTATAGGAGACTGCGTTGATTAAAGAAAGAGATCTGTGGTAGGATAATAATACATCTTTCTTTTCATCAATATTAGCATTCACCCATTTCATTAAAGTATAACCATTAGCATTTTGACTCATAACTTTATCTCTTAACTTATATGTTAAAGAACCTGGAGTTAGTTGATAAATAAGAAAGGAAATTAAAATAACTGAAATAACGTATTGAAATTTAATAAAAATAGTAAAAATTTTTTTACAAAAATCATTTCTAAAATTAAATGACATTAACATAAATTGTAAGATTAAAAATCCAGGAAACAAAAATCTAGATGTTGCCTGACCAAACATTAAAACAATCACAAAATAAGATAGGATTAACATCAAAATTATGTAATTTTTATTTAATTTAAATAAAACAAAACTTAAAAAAATTGGTCCTATAATTGTACTGATCGATCCAAGACTTTGAGGGATTAAAATCCAGACAGGCAAATAACGACTCCCACTAGTTATTTTTCTAATAGCTTCACTCATGTTGTCATAGCCTGGAAGATTAATCGGCATTGGAGACTGAAAATAATTGTAAAACGGAGTTTCAAAATTTTGGTTAATAAAATAAAAATCTGGAACAATAAAAATTACAAATATAATCAAACTAATAAATAAAATTTTTTTATAATTTGAAGTAGTGCATGATTTATAAAGTGTTGCTAAAAAAAGAACAACAGAACTTAATAAAAATGAGAATTTTGAGACAAAATTAATTACTAATAACAAAGTTGAAATAAAAAAATTTTTTACATCTAAAATTTGTTTTTTTTTCAAATTGTAAAACATTGAAAAGACAAATAGTAAATTAGCTATTTGCATTAATTGTGGTTTTGGTGACGTAAGAAAAAAAACAAAACAAGGAGTACAAATCACTGAAAATAAAAATAAATTATTTTCAGTTTTCCTAGTATGCATGAAGGTTGCAATTATTGATAATAAACCACCAAATTGAACCAAATTTCCAAATTGTTCCGAGCCAAGATAAAATCCTATTGCAATTAAAATTTCTCCAGCTCCCTCGGCTTTTATATGTAATGGCAGCAACTCATTTGAAAAAGATCCATTAATTAAAATATTGATAGCTGATAATACGTGATAATCTAAAGAGTCAGCATGTGTAATTGGAGCAAGGCACAAAAGAAAATACAATGTTACTATTAGTAATAAAGATTTTTCTCTTTCAAATACTTTATATAAATTTTTTGAAATAACAAAAAAATATAGAAAAAAAAATAATAAAATTATAGTTACAAGAAAAAATACAAATCCTTTTAATAATTGAAATGAAGTTAAAGGAAATAAAAATAAAATTATTAAATTTGAGCCAACTAATGGGGAATGTAAAATAAAGTATTTATTTAAATTAATTTTTAAAAAAAATTTTATTACAAAATATCCTAAGCCAAAAAGTCCTAAAAATAAAATTATACCTATTAAAGTGGATAAAAATGGATGAAATAAATATTTTTCATATCCAATATAAGAATTCATTAGAAAATTTTATTTTTTTTACTCTGATATTTTTTTAATATTTTTTCTGCTTTTTTTACATCTGATTTTTCATCTACAGCTACAGAATTTGAATTTAGTTTGACCATTTTAATTTTTATTCCTAAGTCGAAAAATCTTAAAATTTCAATGTCTTCAATATCTTCAATTGGACTTTTTATTTTTTGTTTTGAGAAATTATCTAACTGTTTTTTATTGAATGCATATATACAGACTTGTTTATAAAAATTATTTTTAGTTTTTTTTTTTGTACCAGGAATTATTGACCTTGAAATGTAAATTAATTCACTTTTTAAATTCATTACAACCTTGGGAATATTTTTATTTGATGGATTTTCATATTTATGGATTTTATCATATCCACATATAACATGATTTGGATTATCTAGTTTTGCTTTAATAACCTTTTTAATATCAGATGGACTAATTGTTGGTTCATCACCTTGAACATTAATAAATATATTTGCATTTATTTTTTTCGAAGCTTCTGCAACTCTGTCAGTTCCTGTTAGACAGCGCTTGGAGGTCATAACGGCTTTATAATTATTTCTTTTTACAGTATCAGAAATTTTTTTATTATCAGTAGCAATATATAAATTTTCTAAACCACAAACTTTAACACATATATCTGCAACTCTTAAAACCATCTCTCTTCCTAATATTTTGACTAATGGTTTACCCCTATATCTAGATGAACCATATCTGGCGGGTATTATGATTTTAGTTTTCAAATTATTTTAATTTATAATCAGTTTTTGTAAGTGATCTTATATAGTTTATATTTAATTTTTTTATAAAAATATTTATCATGTTTTGGGTAGTATCAGTATAGGGATCATCTTTTTTATATCCATCAAATCCGGCTAAATATATTTTTTTAATTCCAGCAGATATTGCAAAACATAAAGAATAACCAATAATTAAAGGCTCAGGTAAACTGCAATTTGATTTTCCAACTTTTATTATGTCTCTTTTATTTAATTTCAAGCCGAAGTTTAATAATTTTTTATTCTTCTTTTTAAATTTATTAAAAATTTTTTTTGGTATATTTGCAGCTGGTAAAATTAATGGATCATTATTTTTTATATGAAAAATGGAGTCTGTAATTAATCTAAGTGGATGGCTTGCTATTCGAAAATAATTTTTGATACCAATAAAATTTTTAACTTTATTAGTATAAAGCACGGTTAATTTCTCTTTTAAAATTAAGTTCTTAATTTTTTTTCTCTTTTCATAAGCAGTCTGTCCAGGCCCAATGATAAGAACCTTCGAGTTATTTAAAATATTTTTCGGTATGATCTCACTAAATTTATTTTTCTTTAAAAAATAACCAATAAAATACATATTTAGTGGGTTATATTTTTTAACATTAAGTTTTGTAAGCTCTTTTATCATCAATTCAATTTCATTTTTTGTATTTTTTTTATTAGCTAATATTTCTTGAATATATGTTGGGTGTATTTTTTTTTTTCCAGCATATTCATAATATTTATTGGTTCCCCATTGATATTTTTTTTTTAATATCCTAAATAAAATCATTAAATCTTTTTCTAGTTGTTTATATTCAAAGACATTAAATCTATTTTTTAAAATAGTAGATATTAAGTCCTCTGTTTTTGTATTTCCTGGACCTCTGCCCATACCCAAAATAGTTGAGTCAATCCAACTTACTCCATTTTTGAAGGCAGTTTGACTGTTGTTTAAAGCCAAACCTAAATTATCATGTGCATGTATTCCCATATCTCCTTGCCAACTTTTTTTGATCATTTTAGAAATATTTTTTATATCGTTCGTTTTCAGACAGCCTAAACTGTCAGCAAAATACAATACATCTACTTTTTTTTTCTTTAAGTAATCACAGTAAATTTTAATTTGATCTAATCTTATTTCAGAGATCTGCATTATATTTACAGCAACAATATATCCATTATTTTTAAGCCAAGTTATGGCCCCACCAATTTTAAAAATATCTCCAATATGTGTCGCAAGTCTTACAAACTTTATTTTATTATTTCTTTTTTTAAAAAAAACACTTATGTCATGAGATTTACCAATGAACTCACTCGAATTTATCATGACTCCTAGATTCACATTTTTTGGAACATTTAATTTTTCTAGAAATTTATCCTCACATTTTCCTGTAAGACCAATTTTTTTATCTTTAATTAATGATTTAAAGCCAATTTCAATATAATTAATATTTGATTTTGATATTAATTGTAAATATTTATTTACAAAAGAAATATTAAAATTCCAATTATTGTAGTATCCGCCGTCTCTCAAACTACAATCTAAAATATTCAATTTCATTTTTTTAAACTTTTCTAATGTTATAAATTCTCTTTATATAATGATTCATGATAATTTGTTTAAATTTTTTAAGACTGTATCTGATGGATCTTCTTTTTTTAAAAATGAGTAATTGTTCATAAAACTATCATCTAATTTTGGTGGAAAATTATAAGTATCTTTTAAGATATTTTTGATAGCATTATTTATATCTTCTAAACTATTAAAAATAAAAACCCTTTTAGAGATTTGTTCTTTTTGTTGCTCAGAAAATTCAAAATTTTCGCTTTCTTGTAATAAAAATATATATGCCTTAGTATTTAATGCATCAAGCAAAACGGTAGAAGGATAATCAATAATAAATAAATCAATATCATTTAAAGCTCTCTCCATATTACCAAATTTAGTAATAATTTTTTCGTACTTTTTAAATTTTAAAACTTCTTTAAAATGATAATCATGGGGATGGGGTTTAACAAAAGTTTTTATTGATGAATTTAAATTTTTCAAATATTCTAAAATCTTTATTTGATTTTCTAAATATTTAAGTCCAGTTTTGTTTCCATAAGGAATTGTAACCCAATTGTCTTTAAAAAAATTGGAGATATACATTATTGAATTTATTTTTTTTGGAATTTTCAAATTTTCAAACTTTTTAAAAATATTATATTGTCTTACAGAACCAACTGATATTAATTTTTTGTTTGATTTTTTTTTTGAAGAATTGAAATAATCTAAATTTCCTTTTCCATAACAAAACATTATATCACCATACAAATATTCCGTATATTCTGAAATTGGTCTTATATAAGATCCGTATCCTGCTCCTTCAGTATATGTAATAATTGGAATATTGTGACTTTGAAAAGCTTTTAGCATACATTTCAAATTTATACCTAAATTAGTTGAACCTGTTAAAACAAAACTGATTTTTTTTTTTGAAATTGATTTTTTTATATAAAAAAAATTATTTATTGACTTTGGGATTTCGTATTCAATATAAGATTTGAGATATTCTTTTATTATTGGGAAATAATTTTTATTTTTAAAATCAAAACCTTTAATAATATCATTTTCATTATTAAATTTATTCCAAAAAATTTTACATTTTTCATAAATTTCATAAGATGGATTCATTTTATCTTTATTAACGAAAAATTCTTTAAAATTATTTTTCTTTAATGTAATTCTTAGATCTTTTAAATCATGACCATAAGAAAACATAACAAATTTTTTCTTTTTTGAAGGATATAAGTTAATCAGGTATTTAAGGTTATTTTTTAAAAACCTAAATATTGAAAAATTATTCTTTAATTTTTCTTTATTTTTAAATTTTAATTTTTTAGAACTAATTTGAAAAATATTTTTTTCATCAAATAAATTTTTGAGAATCAGACTAAATATATTTAAATTTTCATTAAATGGGTATGGTTCTCCTTCAATCTTATCGTTATTATCAAAAAAAAAAATGTTATTTTTTTTTATATTTTCGTGATTTAAAAAATTTTCTAAAATTAAGATTTTTGCTGTGATTGTATCTATAAGAAATTTAAGGAAATAAAAATTATAGCTAAATGGGTAAACATTTATTTTCTCTAAATCATCAACTTCTTTTCGTAAAAATTTATCAATTTTACTACACAATAATTCTAAAACCTTAAAATTATTAAATCCTAAATCATTTAAACTTCTATTACTTGTATGTTCATCTATCAATGAGCAGTTAATATTATTTTTTTTAAATTCCAATAAAGCTTGTCTTGATAAAGCACAAAAGTAATAGTTATCTAATTTATTATCTGTGATATATTTATTAGCTGTTTGTAAATCATCAAAACTATTAACCAAAAATATATTTTGTGACAAATTATTTTCTTGTTTTTTCATACTGAAATGTATTTAGAAAAATTTTTCTAATCTTTGAAATGCTTTCCAGAAACCTTCGCCTTTGTCCTTATGTCCTTGCCAAACTTCAGGAATAAATGTTGAGTTAGGGCAAACTTCTTTCAATAAGCGACCAAGCTCTATAAAATCAATTTCACCTTGATTTATTTGTAAACCCTCACCATCAACACCTTTTGCATCAGCTATATGAAGGTGATCACTAAATTTTCCTACTTCTTTTATGTAATCTTTAAATGACCAATTGAAATGGTTACATGCTAATTTGGCATGCGAAATATCAAGGCAAACTTTAAAATTATTTTTTTTACAAAAATCAATTATTTCTTGAGGGTGTACAAATAAATTATGGAAACGTTGTCCACCAAAATGCCATGGAAATGGTGGCATAGTTTGAGGTAATATTTCAATGTCTTTCTGGTATAATTCATTCAAAGATTTTTTTAACAAATTATATTTTTTTGTTCTTTCTTTTTGGTTATATTCATTATCAAGTGAATAACCCCCTACATTAACAATAATTTTTATTTTATTAGATTTTATAAAATGTTTTTTTAACCTTTTAGCTACTTTAATTATTTTTTTTAAATTAATTATCGAAATTTTTCTATATTTACTATCATCTGAACAAAGATCTAAAATATGGTCATTTGAAAATAATTCAGGAGCATGTACTAAAAAATCTAAATTATACTTTTTCTTTAAAAATTTACTTTCATCTAATTCAATATCTTTATAACTCAAATGAAATTCAATAAAGCTGAAGTTTGATTTCTTATTTAATGCATTTATATCGTGATATCTAACCGGTATACCAAAAGGTCTATTGAATACATATTTTTTCGGATAAATTTTTTCACCATTTAAATCTGACTCATATAATATTTCGCCAGATTTAATATTTCTATTAGCTATTTTTCCTAGTAATTCATTTTTTTTATTAGGCTGAAGTCCTTTTCCAGGACTTTGCACTACCAACATACTCTCTTTGAAAATTGATCCTTTTCTAACATTTTTTTTTACGAATATACTTTTACCCAAAGTTTCTCTATTTATCATTTCTCCTTGGCTTATTGTTCTGCCGTTTGTTTTTCCTAAAGACTCTTCTACTTGTCTTATGGCCTTAATCATTTTAGAAAGATCATTCGGCATAATACTAACTCTATGATCATTACCTTCCATTTTAGTGTCTAATGTAAAATGTTTCTCAACAATATTGGCACCTAATGCAACACTAGCAATTACAACATTGATACCTCTATCATGACTTGAATATCCAACTGGACACTCACCAATTTTTCTCAATGAATTCATATAGTTCAAATTTATATCTTTAAAAGGAGCTGGATATGTAGAATTACAATGTAACAAACTATATTTCGATCCTAATGATTTTAATAACTGCACTGTTTCAATTATCTCAACTTCTTTACTCATGCCAGTAGAACAAATCATTGGTTTTCCAGTTTTGCTTATTGCTTTAAGTAAATCATAATTTGATAAATCTGCAGAAGCTGTTTTATATCCTTTAAGATCATATTTTTCCAATGTATCGACACTAGAAATATCCCAAGGAGTGCATAATGGAATTATCTTTTTTTTTTTACAATAATCAAAAGCTTTGAACATATTTTCTTTTGATAATTGAAATTTATTAAGTAGATCTAAGGTATATTGCGAACCTAAATCTTCTTTTTCATCAAAAACATTTCCTTTATTTGAATATAAATTTTTCATGTTTCTCATCTGAAATTTAACAGCATCTGCCCCTGCTTTTTTAGCTTCATCAATTAACTTAAAAGCGTTATTAATACTTCCGTTATGATTATTTCCGATTTCTGCAACCACAAAACATGGCTCACCAGTTCCTATTTTTTTTTTATCAATCTGAAATGAAGGTGATTTATTTGTTGCGATAGCAATACATCTTTTTCTTATGTCTAAAATTGGCAAAAAGGAAATAGATTTATTTTCTAAGAAAATATTTTGTATTTTCTCTGGTTGATCTTTTTCATAAGCAAATAAAGCATTTTTGTTCATTATATTTTTTATTGCATTTTTTAAATTTGGGTTTTTTTGACTAATTAACCATCTCCTGATATCTCCATCTGTCAAAACACCTCTAAAAATATTTGAATTATTTACACAAACAATCATGCCTTGCTCATTAAGTTCAATTTTTGACAATGCATTCTTAATTGAATCTTCATCTAAGATTGTATATTGCCTTATTTCTTTAATAATTATCATCTATTTCCTAATTCCTTTTGGTCTATATTTAACTCTAGTTTTTTTTGCATGCTCTAAATTTTTTTCTAATGTATAAAATCTGTCTCCAACATTAATACTCTTAACAATATTTTTATTATTTATATCTATTACTTCCTTTATAAGTAATGTGTGACTTTCTGAGTTTAACCCTACCACTATCCATTTTTCATCATTTCTTAACACTAGTCCACTTACAAATGGGTGATTTGAAGTTTCTCCACTATGAATTTGCACTTTTTTTATCCTTACCTTTTTTTTATTTATCATTGTCAGCGAACCACTATAAGGATCATCAAATGCATTAATAAATCTTTGTAAATTTAATGGGCTTAAATTCCAATCTACCCAACCATTTAAATCTGAATTTAATCTTGGATTATAATTTGATAAATATGAAGATTGTTTTTGTAATGCAAATTCATGTCTTTTAATTATTAAAGTGATAAATTTTTCATAAAAGTTTTTTAATTGTGAGTTGTAATATTCATAAAAATCTTTTGGAATTTGACAACTATTAGGCAAAATAGATTTTTCATAAAAAATTATTGGTCCGTTATCAACTTTTTCATCAATTAGATGAATTAATCTTATGCTAATTCTATCTCCTCTTAATATTTGCCATGAAAAAGGAGTTGCTCCACTATTTTGAGGAAGTCTGGTAGGGTGGAAATTGATTAAATTATTTTTGAAAAACTTATTAATCGATTTACCACTAAAAATCCAACGGGATCCCATTGATATAAATAATGTTTCCTCAATTTTATATTTCGAATTTATAAATTTTCTAAACTTAGAGTTGATCTTATCAAATTTGGTGAATTTTAAATTTTTACTTATATTTTTTGATTGTGCTGGAGAGGTAATTATTTCAGAATAAATTCCTTTTTTTTTATTAATACTTATTAAATCTTTAAAAACATCTGACTCTCCTAAAAAAACCACATTTTTTAAATTTTTAATAAAAAATCTACCATTTTTAATCATTACAAGCTTTTTTAAATTTAATTAATTAAATTATGAATTTTATCTGCTATAGTTTTGTAATCCTTTAATGATCGTTTCAAAAATATTGGTATTGCAATAGCAGTTGAAAGAATATCTTTGGTTTTTTTTACATGTCTAATTTGTTTTTTTGGTAATGCTCTATTCCAATAAAAAGCACAATGCCATTCCATTGCATCAGGTAAATTCTTTGTACCGAATTTATATTTTTTTAAAATATTAATAATTTTTTCTCTTATGTATTGATTTTTTTCAAAAAGTATAAAGGTATCATATATGCCTTCACTATTACTTGGACCATTTCTAATTTGAAATTTTTTTGACAAGACTTCATTTAATATTTTGTACCTTTTTTTATTATTTTTAATTACGAAATCTAACTTTTTTAATTGTTCTTTTCCTATTGCACCTTGCATCTCAGTAATTCTGTAATTAAATCCACATATCGTTGATGTATCTTTGCCTCTTGGAAGTTTAGGGTTATTTTCATGACCATGATCATGATATTCACGTGCATATTTTATTAATTTATTATTATTAGTAAGCAGCATTCCACCTTCTCCGCATGTTATTGTTTTGTGAAAGTCAAAACTTGCAACACCCATTTCACAAAGAGTTCCAAGATACTTATTGTTATATTTTGCTCCAAATGCCTCACAATTATCCTCCAATATTGGAATTTTTTTATTTTTAGCAATTTGGATAATTTCTTTCATCTGGGCTGATATCCCTAACATATGTACTGGAACGATTGCCTTTGTTTTTTTATTTATCATTTTTTTTAATTCTTTAGGATCCATATTCAAAGTATCATTAATATTTGTTAATATAGGCTTAGCTCCAACATCAAGTATTGCCTCTATCGTTGCTATAAAATTAAATGCCTGTGTAATTACTTCATCACCAGGTTTTACCCCTAAAGCCTTCAATCCAATTTTTATAGCGGCTGTCCCACTCGTTACTGCCAACGTATTTTTAATTTTAAATTTTTTTGCAACATTTCTTTCAAATTCCCTTACATGAAAATTTTTTCTCAATTTGTCATAACCATGCGCAAATAATATACCACCTTCTTCAAATATTTTATTTAAAGCTTTTTTTTCCTTAAAATTTATAATTTCCCATCCAGGCATATTTTTTCTATTTTACCAAATAGATCTTCCTCCATCCATAACAATATTCTGTCCATTTAAAAATGCAGATGCATCTGAGCACAGAAATTGTAGCACAGAATGGTATTCATTAGGGTACGCCATTCTACCTAAAGGAATCAATTTTTTGATCTTTGAAACAAATAATTTATCCTGACCTTTTTCTGAGACAGCTCCTGGCGAAAATGCATTACATCTTATATTTTGTTTATTCCAATACGTTGCTAAATACTTTGTTAATCCTATTAAGCCGGTCTTTATAACAGGATATGTTACTGGTTTAAATTTTTTTTCTCCATTTCTAGTAGTGTAAATTCTATGGTCAGGGGTAATTACAGAATATTCTGAAGCGATATTAATTATAACTCCTCCCTTTTTATTATACTTCATGTAATTACCAATAATCTTTGAACATAGAAATGCTCCTGTGAGTCCTACTTTTATTTCTCGATTCCAAGCATCTAAAGTGAAGTTTTCTAGATTAGTATTTTTTGAGCTAAATTTGTTACTAAATTTTGGATTTAAACATGCATTATTAACTAGGCAATCAACTTTAATTTTATTTTTTTTTAATTTGATAATTACCTTTTTAATCGATTTCTCAGAAGCCACATCCATCTTAAAACATAAAATATTGAAATTTTGATTAATTTTTTTTAATTTTAATTTATTGTTTCTTATCTTACTGAGATCTATATCGGTCATTACAACTGTAGCCCCAACTTTTAATAAAGCTAAGGAGTGTTCATATCCAAGAAGTCCTGCAGCACCTGTAATAATTATATTTTTATTTTTTAAATCAAATTTTTCTAGTTTCATAATTTAAATTTTTATAGTTTGACCACCATCTATTACAAAGTTTGAACCATTGATAAATTTTGCATGTGGTGATATTAGGTATTTAACGAAATTTATAATATCCGATCTTTCTCCGAATAAATTTGATGGAACTGTATTTTTTATAAGTTTTTTAGTTGCATTATAATTTTTTTTTAGCTTTTTATCCCACACAGATCCTGGAAATAAAATATTTCCTGGAGAAATAGTATTTATTCTCACACCTAGAGGGGCTAAATAATGAGATAAACTTTTTGCATAAAAATTTAAAGCAGCTTTAGCTGTTGAATAAGTTATTGGCGCTCCCTTAATTAATTCGTTACCACAAATTGAGGATATACAAATAATTGAACCTTTTGACTCGACTAAATTCTTTTTACTATTTTCTATAGCATTTGTTGCTGAAAAAAAATTTTGGTTAAACATTTTTACCCATTCATCAAAAAACTCTTTATTTGGCGCACAAGATTTACTTTCTCCAACATTACAAATTAAAACATCCAATCCTTTTAAAATTTTTATTGCTCTCTTTACAGTTTTTTTTGCATCATTTGGTTTGGAAAAATCACCAATAACAAAATTTATTTTTTTATTCTTCTTTTGAAGTTTTTCAAAAACTTTTTTATTTCTTCCAGTGAAAACTACATTGTGTCCATCTTCTAATAGACTTTCTGCTAACGAGTATCCAATGCCCCTGCTAGAACCTGTAACTAAAATTTTTTTCTTAATCATAAATTTTTAATTTTTAATATTTGTTGGACAATAATCATTCAATAGTATAATTTTTTCTTCAACTTACAATATTTAAATATGATTACAAACTACCGTCACACTGGCATAGTTGTTAGCAATCTCTCAAAGTCTAAAAGGTTCTACTGCAAACTCTTAAATTATAAAATAATACAAAATTTGGTAGAAGAAGGAGATTATTTCAACAAATTAATAAATGAAAAAAATTTAGTTGCAAAAGTAATCAAAGCACGTCTTCCTGACAATGTGGATATAGAGTTATTAGAATTTAAAAATTTAAAGAAAAAAAAAATCAAAAAACCCAGAAAATACACACCTGTTGGTACTATGCATCTTTGTTTTACAGTAAAAAATATTGATCATCTCTATAAAAGATTAAAAAAAAATAAAATTAAATTCTTCTCTCCACCTTTAAAATCAGATTACGATGATGTAAAAACATGTTTTTGTTACGATCCAGACTATAATTTAGTTCAGTTTGTAGAAGGTAAGCGTATTAGAAAAAAAGTCTAAATAACAAATTTTTAGTCAAGTTTCTGCTCCTTTAATTGTTTTTCATATTTAGAAATTTTGGTCAAATCATATTTAGAATTTTTATCTTTAAATTGAAAAGTCCAACCTAATCTTTTATTTTTACTTTTGTTTGGCTTACTCCCGTGCAGAACTAAACAATGATGAATAAGTAAATCACCAATTTCTAAATGTGTATATTTCTTTTTAAATTTTTTTAAAATATCATCATTTTTTATCTTTTGAGAACTACCTTTTGCAAAAGATTTTTTATGTTCAAATACGCCAAATTTATGAGAACCACTAAAGTAAAATACAGCTCCATTTTTCTTAGATGCCTCAGAAAGTGCAATCCACATTGTGAGACCATTATTTCCTTTTACATTCCAATAAAAATTATCTTGATGAATAGGCACTGGAAGTCCAATCTTTTTAGGTTTTGCAAAATACTCACTTGCTCTTAATTCAGGTTCTTTATTGTGTAAAAAAGTTTTTACAATATTGCTTATTTTTGCTTTTTTTGAATAATTTTTAACCCATTTGGAGTCATGCAGCCTATGAAATGAATTTATTTCTGAAAACTTTTCATTTTCAAGGGCAAAATTAATATGTCTTCCTTTATATTTTAAAAAATTTTTCTTTAAAAAATTTTTAATATTTTTTTTTGCTAAATTTACTTCCTTTTTTGTTAAGAAGGATTTAATTATCACCCAACCATTTTTTTTATAATCATTATAATGTTTATTATAAACTTTCATAAATAGTCCTATTTATTGAATCAGCACACGATAATTTAACAACTTTTGGGTTTTTTTTATATACTTCGAGAATATCTTTTTGTGTAACATTTTCTAAGGTTTTTCTTAACAAGCCACCAGCAATATATTTATCTAATTCATCATTTTTAGGTTTTCTTAAAAAGAGTTTTAATAAATTTCTTTTCATATCTTTAAATTTTCCTTGCAAACAATTCAAAACAGATAATTCATATAATAATCCCTCATTTTTTTTTGAAAAAAAAATTAAATCATCTTCTAAGATTTTCAAATTTACTTCCCTCAAATTATTTTTTTGAAATTTTTTTTTCTTATTGTAAATTTTATATAGATAATTAAGTGAAGTTGGGTGAATTTTTACATTCAATGCAATTCTTGGTATTTCAGATTTTTTTGTACTCGAATGAGGAGTCATTCCATCTAATATAAGAATATTATTTCTTTTAAGTTGATATGGCTTCTGAAATTTTAAATTTTTAACGATTGAAGGTTTTATTGCATTTGGGTAATTATCTTTGTTTACGTAAGTTGGTAAAATTCTAGATTTTTTGTAATTTTGAGGAATAGCTAACAAGCTTGAATTCTTAAAAATAGGAGTAATTTGGAAATAAAATATGATTACAGAAGAGCTTCTAAATCCATTATTTGATAAATCTTGATGTGGTGGAGTTGGTTTATAATAAAGATCATCACTTAAGATCAAGCTATATTTATTTAAGTTATTAATTTTTGGATTATGAAATCTTTTTTTATCATAATCTTTTTTCCATTTAAATTTAGCTTGGCAACTAACTCTTATTTTTATATTTTTCTCAAATATATAGTTAATAATTTTCTTAATTTCTGGATATATTATTTCAACAAATTTTTTTTGGTATTTTGATCTAACACCAGAGTCAATTTCTTTTATATCATCAATTTTAAGATACTTTACATCGTCAATTTTATTAAAGTTAATTTTTTTTTTTAAAATTTTACAAAAGAGAATATCAATTTCTTTATAGAAATTTTTATTTTTGATAGATTGATAACTTATTCTTTTAGATGAGTTAAAATGTCTTTTAAAATTAATCATTATATTTATATTTAATTTTAGTAACTTTTAATTTTAATATTTAAATTTCTCAATTTATCTAAAAATAACTCGTTGTTTTGATTATAACTCATAAAGTTTTCTTGTAAGTTTTCTTTAAGAATTTTCCAATCGTCTAAAGAAATATTATTAACAAAATTTAAAATATTCAATGTTTCATCTTCTTTACAATCATTAGTCCAGAAATCACCCTTATCAGATAAATTTGATGGCCATGCAAATTTATAATCATTTTTTATCTTATGTTGATTATACTTAAAATTCCTTGAACATAGTGCAGCTGTCGGTTTTCCTCTTGCAATTGCTTCATAGCCAAGAGTTGAACTTATAAATACAACAAACCTACATTGATCAATTTTTTTATAAGACTCATATGCTATATTACTTTCTAAATATTGCCAATCTTTATCACCAATAATTTTTTTAAAAAATTCAATTTCTTCATTTTTGAGCTGTCTATCATTGTTGAGTTTGCCTAAAATTTTAAGTTTTAAATCATTTTTTATGGCAAATTCCTTAATTATAGGAAGAAAGAAATTTTCTGGATACCAATAATCTAGTGGATTGTATTTAGGATTAAAAATATTTTGAGATGCAAACTCCGAAATAAATATAATATCTGAGTTATTATTACTAATAGAGATTGGAACTTGGTTATTTCTAAAAGAACCAATAACTATTTTTTCACCTTTCAAATATTTGGAATAAAAATTTTTAGCAGGTTCACTAAAGACACCAAAATAATCAATCTCAAAATTATTTTTATCTAATTTTTTTTCATCAATTATTTCAAATACATCATGAGCATAATTTCTATAACCATTTTGAATTAAAAATACTGTAGTATTTTTTTTTAATTTTTTTTTAATTTTCCATAGAAAAGTATTATTGTCAGAAAAACTCAAAATTATTTCTGGAGATACATAATTTATTAAATCTATTAAATAATTATTTAGATTCCAATTATAATTATGCTTAAATAAACTTCTTAATAAAATACTTATATACAAAATACATTCTCTTACATTAAGAATATAATAATCATTATCATGAAGTATTTCTTTGAAAATATGTGCACTCACTTCATCAAATATCAAAATTTTTTTTTTCTTTGGTGAAAAAAATTCGAATTTTGAATTTTTAATCAAATAAAAAATCTTTAGAATTTTTTGTAAAATTTTTTTAAAAATTTCTGCAAATTGCATAATCATTTAAAATTAGAATGTCTAAATCAGATTTTTTAAAGGTTTGGATTGCTTGACTGGCATTTTCCACTATTGCATCTCCATGTAAATTGAAAGAAGTATTTAAAATTAAAGGTACTCCTGTAATTTGTTTAAACTTTTTAATCAAATCATAATAATCAGGGTTTGATATTTTTTTTAACATTTGTGGTCTTGTTGTTTTATCTGCTGGGTGAATAACTGCTGGTATTTTAGGTATAAAATTTTTCTTAACATCAAAGGCCATTGTCATAAAAGGAGAATATATTTTTTTTGGATTAACAATAATCTTATTTACATCTTCAAAAAGAATTGAAGGTGTAAAAGGCATCCAGAAGTCTCTGTATTTTATTTTTGAATTTATTTTTTCAACTGAGTCAAAATTTCTTGGATCAGCTAGTATTGATCTATTACCAAGTGCTCTTTGACCAAATTCCATTCTTCCTTTACATCTAGCAATTATCAATCCCTTTGCTAACCACCTTGCTATTTGTAAGTTTTTTGGATTTTTTATAACTTTAAAGTTTTTACAATTTCTCTTAATTTCTTTTTGTATTTCTTTATCATCAATGTAAGACCCTAAATAGATGCTATCTAATCCTGGAAGTTTTTGTTTTGGATGAAATTTTTTACTCGCCATCCAGGCTGCACCAATAGCAAGTGAACCATCACCTGAAATTGGTCCACACCAAATTGATTTAATTTTTTTATTTTCACTTAGAGTTTTTACCGCTTTAATGTTTTGAGCTACTCCACCGGATAAAATTATATTATTTAAATTAAATTCTTTTATACAGTTTGAGATCCATTTATTTAGGAAATTTTCAGTATACTTTTGTAAACCCCACGCGATACCATCAAATCTCTCACCTTCTAAAAATTTTTTAGAAGTGCTGTAAATTTCTTTAATGTGTTTACTTTTAATAATTTTGTAATTTTGAATTTCATTAAATTTTTGAAAAAAATTTAGAGATTTTTTTCCGTGATATTCAGAACCATATGGAGCTAATCCCATCACTTTGTACTCATGCTGACCCGGTTTCATTCCTAAAAGTAGTGTAATGTATCTATAAAGTCTCCCAAGCATAGCATCGTTAGTTTTATATTTTTCTTTAATGTTAAAACTATTAGATGTTGAAATTGTTGCTGAGCTATCATCACCACCACCTTCTATAGTTATGATTAAATTTTTTGTTTTTTTTTGCACTTGAGATAACAATCCATAGTATTTATGACAATCCTCGTGTCTAAAAGTAAAAATTTTATTTTTACTTATATTTAATTGTTTTGATATTGTATCTCTTCTTACCTGATTAAAAATTGTAGAAAATTTTTTATTTTTTGAATTTTTTGCTTTTTTAACAAATTCATAATATGGATCTTTTTTTAGATTTTTAATTTTATTTTCCCAAATTTTAAAATCATCTAATTCGTCAAGTTTTTTATTGTCCAATAATTTTGGCTCCCAATAGAATTTACTCTGCTTAATCCAATCATTAACAGAAAAATTTGAATTTGGCTTGTAAAGTGTCTGAAATAGACCATTTTCAAAACCTGCTAAAGCAACTATATCAATTTCGGACTTTTTAATTTTAGAAATTTTAAGTACTTTCTCAATCGATTTTTTTGGATAACCTGTTTCTGATTTTACTCTGGTCAATCTTTCCTCAGAGATACATGCTAAAATTTTTCCATCTTTAATTAAACATGCGTGAGACTCAATACTATCTGAAATTCCTAAAATAATCATAATGTCAAAAATTTATAGTGTTAAAAAAGATTTTTGTATTAATTATATAAAACATTAGACTTTTTTTGCAAAATTAATAAATGACTCAATAAATTTTAGTCCATTTTTCCCACTTTTTTCAGGATGAAATTGACAGCCTATAATATTATCTTTTAAAATTATAGAATTTATTTTTGTTTTAAAATATTCACAAGTACCAACAATATATTTTTTATCATTAGGTTTTGACTCAAAAGAATGTACAAAATAGAATTTTTTATTAAAAATATTTTCAAAATAACTTATAGAATTATGTGAACTTTCAAATCTATTTACCTCTCTCCATCCAATATGTGGAAGTTTAAATTTTGAAATACTTTCATCAATTTGTATCTTTTCTACAGGTCCATCAATAATATTGAGACCATTATTTTCACCAAATTCATAGCTTTTAGTCATAAAAAGCTGCATTCCTAAACATATACCCAAAACAGGTTTTCCCGTTTCAACAAAACTTTTTATTTCATCAATTAAATTTAAATCACGAAGTGTTTTAACTGCAGGCTCAAAAGCACCTACCCCTGGCAAAATTAAACATGAACTATTTTTTATAATTTTATAATCACTTGTAATATCTAACTTTACTCCATTTTTTTCAAAAGCCTTTGTGATACTTAGTATATTTCCAATTCCATAATCTATTATCGTGAACCTCATATAACCTTTTATTAAATATCTAAGAATTTTTTAATATCTTTAATTTCGTATCTTTTGTAATGTAAGGCATCTGCTATACAAATTGCATCGACATTATTTTTTATATCGTTTAAATGTTCTAAATCACCCATTCCACCACTTAATATAAGTGGAATCTTTGCTACATTGTAGGCCTCTCTTGCCAATTCAACATCAAAACCTTTTCTCATTCCTTCTTTATCAATTGAGGTTAGAAGAATTTCACCTGCACCAATTATATTTATTTTTTTTATCCAATCTAAAACATTAATATTTGTTTTTTCTCTTCCATTATGAGTATATGCATACCATAGTTTGTGAGATATATTTTTTGCTTCTATTGAAACAATAATATTTTGAGATCCAAATTTTTTTACTAATTCTTCTAATAATTGATTATTTGTTAGTACTGCTGTATTTAAAGCTATTTTATCTGCACCATTATCAAACATTCTTGATGCATCATCAATACTTCTAATACCACCACCCACTGTAATTGGTATAAATATATCCTTACTAATTTCTCTAATTGTTTGCTCTAGGTTATTTCTACCATAAAGTGTTGCAACTACATCCATCAAAAGAAGTTCATCAGCATTTTGATTATAATAATTCAGTGCAAATTCATTGGGATTTCCAAGGACTCTGAGTCCCTCTAGATTTATTCCCTTTATTAAATTTCCACTTTTGATATCTAATCTTGGTATTACTCTTAAATATTCCAAATTAATAAATTGTTTTTCTTAATTCCCATTTATTATTCTTAAATTTCCAAATATGTGGAGATCTAAATTTATTGCATAAATCTAAAAAATAATCTTTTTTCATAATTGGTTCCTGAAATAAATTCATAATTTCTGAAAAATTTTTTTTATCTATCGATAAATATTCAAATACCTCTTTTTCGAATCTCTCAGGGTATTCGCCATCAAATTGTTCAACTAGTCTTATACCTTCCTCACGTGTTATTTCACCGTTTCTAATTTCTTGAGCAGCATCATAGGTGGCTCTACCTATTCCAAATTTTATAAAAGTTGTATAGAAATGCAAATCATCCATTTTATCATCGATTGACACATACTTACTGTATGTGCCGGTTGTTCTTTCAGGAGATGGAACAAAATTACCTTTTTCTACAGCAAAATAGTAACATTCTTGTGGATGCCATTTCAGATAATAACCTAAATACTGAACATTTGTTCCTGAATTAATATACTCTTCATTTGTTATTGGTAGATATGGTGTCAAATCTTGTAATTTGATTTTGTATTTTTTTATGAGTTCCTTTACATTTACACCTGAAATAATTGAATTATCATTATTATCGGTAGTAAAATACTTATTAGGCTTTGATGGATTTTCAAAATCATCCTTATTTCCAAATTCTGCATTGGTATCACCATAAAATACAAGTTTAATATTGAAATATTTTGCAGCTGCTCTTATTGGAAAGTGGTTTTGACCCATAATAAATGGTTGAAAAGGGTGAAATATATTTTCTAAAGCTAATCTGGTCAATAATCTATGGGCTCTCCCATTTGGAGTAAATAAGAAGTTGTCTAAACCACTGTGTATCCATGATTGAAAATTTTTCCATCCCCATGATGTATATATGTGTGGAGCCCAAGTAATTGTAAGCGGATTCATGTTGTATTTATATTTAAGCATGTAGGATACATAGAAACTATCTTTTCCTCCTGATCCTGGAATAATACAGTCGTAACTTCCATCTTTTGATCTATATTTATCACAAATTTCAATTAATTTTTTCTCACGTTCATCCCAATCTATTTCCTTTTTTCTTTCAGCAATTTTACAAGCTGAACAAACATTTTGTTCTCCTAATTTTAACGTATTTTTTTTTGTTTGTGAATTATGACTAAATTCTAATTCAGATAATGGTTTCTGATTTGAGTATGTACAAGAATTACAGAATATAATATCTTTATTTAAACCATAAAAAGTTTTTGGTTCTAAATTATTTTCTTGATAATCTTTTAAATTAATTTTTTCCATCTTATAAATCTAAAATTTTTTTAATAAAGCCTCACATACTTCAAGATCATCGTAATGGTCTATATCTACAGGCCATGTTCGATTTAATCGAAAAAATTGAGATTTATTTTTTATTACAAGTTTTTTATATTTTAAAAAAGTTTGAATATCTATTATGTAGAAAGAACCATCTATAAAAAAAAAATTATTTGGAAAATTTTGTCTTTGATAAGAGTTTTTTTTTGGTTCTCTTAAATATTTCCAAACATTTTTTTTTTTCTCTATAATTTCAAATGGATGCTCCCTAACTTGTGTTACACTTACTAGACTTTTTAATTTTTTTTTAAAAAAAAAACTTAAAGCACTTTCAATTTCTTTTTTTTTTCTTAGTGGAGATGTTGGTTGTAACATAATAAGTGTCTTAAAATTTTGATTATTTTTATCCAGCCAATTTAATGCATGAATTATTGCATCTACTATATTGCTTTTTGAGGTACTAAGATAATTAGGTCTTACATAATCAATTTTGAATTTTCTTGATTTTGAAAAGTTGATAATTTTCCTGTCATTTGTGGATATAAAAGGGAATAATAAATGGTCTAAATTTTTCACCAGTTTAAGGGTGTGCTCAATTAATGGCTTATTTCCTACACGCACTAGATTCTTATTTTTAATTCCTTTTGACCCTCCTCTTGCGGGAATAAATGCTAGTACTTTCGACATTATGTTGAAAGAAATTTTTCTAAAGTTACGAATTTAATAATTTCCATTTTTTTATTTATTATTGGAATTATAGGTACAAGATGTTTTTTGAAATATACTGAGGCTTTAGACTGATTTTCTTTAGTTAAATAAATAAATGTTTTATTCATTATTATCTCAGCATACGTTTCCAGATTTTTTTTTGCTAAAAGGGCTCTTAAAATATCACCTTCACTTATAACACCGATAATTTTTTTATTTTTTAAGACAAATACAGTTCTGTGAGTATTAACTAAAATTTTCTCTATTATTTTGCTCATTTTATCACTTGATTGAACAGTAAATTCTTTTTTTGAAATCATTTTATATTTTTCTTAATTAATTTATCATCAATTTTGGTATTAATTAAAATATCTACTATTTTTTTTGAGGATTTACCACTTCCATAAGGATTTTTTACTCCCCTAATTTTCCTTTTAAAACTATCTAAAGAAAGATTTCTATATGCTTTAAGAAGATTCTTTTCAGTAATTCTGCTAACCGAGATTACATTTTCTGGTTTTATTCTGTCATTTTGTCTTCTTCCAACATTAATACACGGTACTTTAAATGAAGAGCTTTCAATAATACCTGAGCTAGAATTGCCAATTATACATTTTGAATTTTTTAATAAACTTAAATATTCTTGACGAGGGATATTTTCAAATATTGTATCTCTTGTATCTCTAAGTTTATAAAATTCTGATTTAATAATTTCTGATCCTGCATCATTATTTGATGAAATCCAAATTTTTGGTAAATCAATTTTTTTAAGAAATTTCATAAAAACATTAAATTCTTTTTTTAAAGAATTTATACTTTCTACAACTGGATGATAAACAACTAATAAATATTTTTTTGAAATTATTCTAATTCCATATTTTTCAAATAAAAAATTATTATTTTTAGGAATATACCCTTTTAAATAAATATCGTCTAATTGAGGTGCGCCTACTTCTTTAATTCTAAAATGTTCTTCTCCAAACCTTTTTAATCTATCAGTAGCATCTTTATTAGAGGAAAAATGTAAATGTGAAAATTTACCAATTGAATGTCTTGCTAAACCATCAACATTTCCAGATAATTCACCAGCTTGAATATGCGCAACTGGTGTATTTGTATAAATTCCTACTATACTAGCAATTAGTGTTTCACTTCTATCTCCTGCAAGCAATATCCAGTCAGGTTTAATTCTTTGAACTGTATCTGTAAAAGAATTAAGTAATACACCCATAGATTTAGTTGAAGTAAAAACATTATATCCATCCAAGGCCATATAAATTTTTTCATCTACTTTAAATCCCTCTTTTTCAATTTCTTTAACAGCCATTCCAAAACCTTCAAGTAGCAACATATTAGTTGCACAAATCTTAAAATTTATTTTTCTACTCTTTAATTCTTTTAAGATTGGTCTTAAGTAGCCCCACTCACCCCTAGATCCTGTGAAAATAAGTATCTTCATTTACTTGAAATCTTTTTTTGAAATCAATACGTTTTGTTTAATATCTCTTATTGCAGTTTTACCTATAACTTTATCCATAAATCTTGAAGGAATTCCGGTACCAGGCCTTTTTGACCAAATATCACCTTTTCTTATAATTGTATCTTTTTTAATAAATTTTGTAGAAACAAGACTTCGGTGAGCCCATGATCTAATTTTAATTTCTAGTTTTTGGACCTTCTTTTTATTACCTAATGCTTTTTCAAGTAATCTGGTTTGACTAATTAAATTTTTTAATTGTTTAAAACTGATTGAAACATCTCTATCAGGACCATGATTTAAATTATCTAGATATACATGTTTTTCAATTATTTTTGCTCCAAGTGTTATGGCTGCTAAAGAAGTAAAAATATCATTAGTATGATCTGAATGACCAATAACAGCACTTTTGTATTTTGATCTCATGTCAGTTATGAAGCCCAGATTTAGATCATTGTAGTTAGGCGGGTATTCACTCGTGCAATTCATTAAAGCAATTTTATCTCTAAAATTTTTTATCATAAGATCATATATCATATCTATTTCTTTAATTTTGGACATACCTGTTGATAAGATAATTGGTTTATTAAATTTTTTCAGTTCTTTAAGAAATGGAGTATCAATGAATTCTCCAGATCCTATTTTAAACCAATCTACACCTATTTTATTTAATTCATAGGCAGCTTTTAGGCTAAATGGTGTACACAAATATTTAATTTTAATTTTTTCACAATATTTTTTTATTTTATAATGGTCTTCAATTTTTAAAGAATATTTTTTTAAAAATTCATATAAAGATATTTTAAAATTTTTAGATTTTGGAACAGTCTTAAGCATTTCTTCATCTGGTAAATGATGTTGAAACTTAATCACATCTGCACCAGCTTTTTTAGCAGCATTTACCATTTTTATTGCATTTGTTAATTTTCCAAAGTGGTTATCACATCCCTCAGCAATAATTAGTGATCTATTTTTTGTTAAATTTTTTAAGTTAATAGACATATTATATCAAGTGTATATGAGTTTAAACCTCAGCTTTACTTATAAACAATTTGCGTTTTTTTTTAATAAAAATCTTTTTTTTTATTTTATATATCAGAATTAATTTCATTTATTTGTTGTATTTCACCATTATTAAATTTCAATATTTTATTACATAAATTAAAAATTTTATTTTCGTGAGATATTATTATTATAATCTTTGATTTATTTTTTAAACTTTTTACAGTTCCAAAAAAATTTTCTAAAGCGGATTCATCTAAGGCAGCAGTCGCTTCATCAAATATTATAATTTCTGGCTCTCTATACAACGCTCTTGCTATTGCTATTTTCTTTTTTTGTCCTCCAGAAATTTTTTCGCCCTGCTCTCCAATTTTAGTTTCTAAACCGTCATCAAATTCACTAATAAAATTCGATAATTGCGTTAATTCAAGTACACTTCTTAATTTTTTTTCATCATAAGGATGTCCAAATATGATATTTTTTTTAATTGTGTCAGATAGAAAATAAGGATTTTGAGGTACATATCCTATCTTATTTCTCCAACTAGTATGATTCAAATTTACAAACTTGTTATCAATTAAAATTTCACCATTAGTTGGTTCAAACAATCCTGATAAAATATTTACAAAAGTACTTTTTCCAGATCCATTTGGTCCCTTAATTCCCAAACAATCACCTAAATTTATAACTACATTTGCATTATTAATAGTATTTAACTTTTTATTGAAATATTTAAAATTAATATTTTTCATAATTATTGTCTTTTTAAATTCAATTTCAATATTCAAATTATTATTTTTTTTATTAAATAAGTTATTTAAATGCTCAATATTTTTTAGTTCTTGATAAACTTTATTGATTGCTGGTAATGCATACCTAATTGAAATAAGCGTCATTGATAATCTATTGGCAGATGGCATAACTCTTAAAATTGCAACTCCAAACATTGCAATTAATGAAATAATATATGTTGAAGAGTAGTTGTATAGGTTTAGGTAGATAATTATTAAACTTACTGATAAAACCACCAAAAACTCGAGCCATAATCTAGGATACTGAGTTATAATTTGAATAAACTTTGCAGAGTTTGTTAAATTGTAATTATATTTGTAATATTCCTCGTAAACTAATTTTTCTAGGTCATAAATTTTAATTTCTTTTATGCCACCAAATGTATCTTGAATTGCTTTAATTCTTCTAGACTCACTTTTTTGCCTAATAGAACCCCAATCATTGGTCTTTTTTTTTGTATAATTTAAAAATAGTAATAAAAAAAAAGCAATCAAAAAAAAAGTTAAAATAGTTATTGAAAAATTTACAAAACATAAAAAAATAAATATTGAGATTAAAACTGAAAACTCAAGCAACAATGTAAGTAACTGATTAACAGATGAAACTGTTAAACTAGCTTCATTTGTAACATTTCTTAATATTTTTGATGTCTCGATATTACTTAAATACTTATAATTTAGGTTCATATATTTTAAGTAGAGTAAATTCGAAAGTGAAAGATTGAAATTATTAATTAAATCTGCCTTTTTGAAAATAAGAAAAGCATAAACAAGATTTTTAATTGCAAACAATAACAATAGTAAAGAAATAAAATATATTGTGAAATATCTACTTTCTAAATTTGGAAATATTTCTAAAACAAAATCAACATATTCACTTGAAGAAGTAGGATCTAACAAGACAGTGACCGTTGGAACTACAAAAGATATGCTAAGAGTTTCTAAAAAAACACTTATTAAAATCAATGTAAAAAGTAGAAAAAATTTACTACGTTCTGAATATGAAAATATATACTTAATCTTTTTTAAGATTTTTGTTGAAGAATTTAAATAATTATTCATGAAAGTGTGATAGTTGTAATTTAGTATTAGATTTAATATCTTTTTTTACTCTTTTGCCCAAAACTTTATTTAATTGATTAGCTTTAATCCCATCACCAGGTTTTTTAAAATCAAGATCTTTTAAAGAAATTTTTTTTCCCTTATAAATAAAATTTTTAGAGACTATACTTTTTTCAAATACTTTTTTCATATTTGAATACTTTTTCAGGTTATTTTTATCAATAGGTTTTTTTTGAATTTTCCAAATTTCTTTAATGGTTTTACACAAAAATTTAAAATCTTTTGGCTCCATCGAGAATTGAGCATCACTTCCATAAAGTTTTTTTGATAATGTAAAGTGTTTTTCAATTACTTTTGCACCTAATGAGGCAGCTAAAAATGAAGCTGAAAAACCTAAAGTGTGATCTGAGTATCCAAAATCACAATTAAATTTTTTTTTTATTTCATGAAATATATTTGCTCCAACATTATTTATCGGGCATGGATATTGAGAGGAGCACTGAAGTATAATCAATTTTTTTTTTTTGAATATTGATACTGCACTTTTAATTTCTCTCCAATTGCTCATGCCAGTTGATAATAAAACTTCCTTGTTTGTTTTGGCTATTTTTCTTAACATTGGCAGATTAGTTACTTCACCAGATGGAATTTTGTATCTTTTTACTTGAAGTTTTTCTAATATATCGACTGCTTTTGAACTGAATGGTGAACAAAGAAATTCAACATTATTAATTTTACAATGATAAATAATTGATTTCCATTGTTTAAAAGAAAATGATGTTCTCTTAAAATATTCGTATCTAGACTCATTTGTAAAATATTTTGGAGAAGGAGCATTTTTCAGTGTTTCTTCGTCTGGAATATGCATTTGAAATTTTACTGCATCAGCTCCAGATTTAGCTGCAACTTCAATAGATTTTTTGGCTAAAGAAATAGATCCATTGTGAGTTGATCCAATCTCAGCAATGATTGTTTGTATTTGGTTCATTTTTTTTTAAATTTTTTTGTAATTTTTTTGATACCAGGTAATACATTTATCAAAACCCACTTTAAGATTTGTAAATTTCTTTTTTTTAATAAGTGAAATTAATAAATTATTATTACCATGAGTTTTATAAACATCTGCTTTTTGGAAAGGTACTTTTTTAAAATTTAATTTATATTTTCTTTGTTTAATTAAGTTAATTAAAAAAGTTAGTTTTATTGGTTTGTTGGAACAAATATTTAAAATAATATGATTTTTAATCATTTTTATTTTTAATAGTTGTATTAAAGATGTGGTAACGTCATTTATATAAGTAAAATCTCTGTAATGATTTCCTTGATTATTTAAATAGAAAATTTTTTTTTTAAAAATTGCCTCTAGCAATTTAAAAATTACCATATCTGGTCTTCCCCATTCTCCATATACAGTAAAAAATCTTAGTCCAATTAATTTCATTTTATAATATTTTGAGAAAATTTCTGCTGTTTCTTCATTATTTTTTTTTGTTAAACCATAAAAATTTATTGGTTTTGAAATTTCATTTTCTTTCAAAGGAAAATTTGATGAATTACCATATACAGAGCTTGATGAGGCGTAAAAAAATTTTTTAATTTTTTTATCTTTACAAATCTCTAGTAAATTAAAAAATGCTACAGTATTTGAGTCGAGATATGCTCTGGGTTCTTTAATTGAATATCTGACACCTGCTTGAGCAGCAAAATGAAATATATAATCAAAATTTTTTTTTTTTAAAAAAAGAAGTAAGTTTTTCTTTATTGTCTATATTTATTTTTTCAAATTTAAAGTTGTTATATTTTTTTAATTCTTTAAGTCTTAGTTTTTTTAATTTTACTGAATAATAATTATTTAAATTATCTATTCCATAAAGTTTTGCAAATTTATATTCATTTAAAATTTTTAAACATAAATTAAAACCAATAAAACCAGCAGCACCTGTAATCAAAATTTTCATTATTTATAAATTTTTAAATGCAAAATAAAATTTGTTATTTTTATCGTTATAAAATTTCTTAAACATATCGTGATTTGTTAAAATAAATATTTTTTGATATCTATTTGGAATAAACTTTTTCTTTAAGTTAATTTTTTTATTAACAGTTATATATGGATCAAATGTTTCAAGATTATTAATTTTTTTTTTTACCAATATGCATACTTTAATAGCTAAAGAATTTCTTAAATCTGAGACATTTGGTTTATAGGTAAGACCTGCAATCAAATATTTAAATTTTTTATAATTTTTGTTCATCCTAATATTTTTAATAATCATATTGGCTAAAAAATGTGTCATAGAATTATTAGTTTTTCTTCCAGCTAAAGTTACTTTGGTCGTTTGTCCTTTTTTTTTTGCAATATGTGAAAAATAGTATGGGTCTACAGGTAAACAATGACCACCAACTAAACCTGGTTTAAATGGTAAAAAATTCCACTTTGAAGATGCTAACCTCATTACTTCATTGAAATTTAATCTGTTTTTTTTACAGAAAATATAAATTTCATTCATAAAAGCTATGTTCAAATCTCTTTGAATATTTTCAACAACTTTCGCTGTTTCTGACTCTTTAATAGATTTGGTATAAATTAATTTTTTTCCCAAATTTTTGTAAACCTCTTTTACTATTCTCAAATTTTTTTCATTATTAAAAGCAACTATTTTAGAAATTTTTTCAAGTGTGTGATTCTTGTCTCCAGGATTAATTCTTTCAGGACTATAACCAATAAAAAAATCTTTATTTACTTTTAATTTAGTATATTTTTTAAGTACATTAATACAATAATTTTCTGTTAGACCGGGGTAAACTGTGGACTCAAGAATTATTATATTTCCTTTTCTTAATGCTATCCCTAAATTTTTAAGAGCAACATTTATTAAACTTAAATCTGGCTCATTTTTTTTATTAACTGGCGTTGGAACCGTAATAATATAAAAGTTAGAATTAATAATTTTTTGTTTATTGTAAGTAAAATAAGATTTATTTTTTAATTTTAAATCTTTTCTTTTAAATTCATAATTTGTATCCCTTTTTTTTTTTAAATCTGTTATTCTTTTCTTACTAATATCGAAACCACATGTTTGAAAAGATTTGGATAGTTTAATAAATATTGGCAGGCCTACATATCCAAGCCCTAATATGCATGGCTTTATCTTAATATCATTTTTTTTCATAAATTCTTTTCACCATATTAAAATCTTTGATAGTGTTTATATCAATTGACTTATTTCGACCCATTTTAAAATCTAATATTTTTCCACCGATTAAAAATTTTTTTAATTTATTTTTTTTTACAATTAATATAGATGGGCCATTTCTTAATCTTGGGGTGCTAAAATTTTTTTTTTTTTTAAAACTTAATAATTTACCGTTTGAATACATAATTTTTAATTGATCTGAATTTTTATTTGCTTTGGTTGTACTTACAAGACAGTCAATATCTTTATTTTTTAAGATTGAAAAACAAGCTTTATCTATATCCTTAAAACTTCTAAGTGGTGAGGTAGGTTGTAACAAAACTAGATATTTAAATTTAAATTTTTTATTTAAAATTTTTTTATTCTCAAATTTAATTAAATTGTACATACTTGTTTTAGAAGATGCATATTTTTTATTTCTATAACTTGAGAAATTAAAATTATTTGTAATACAAATTTTTTTTATAATTGGACTATCCGAAGAAATATATATGTGCTTTATAAATTTACTTTTTCTTGCAGCCTCTAATGTGTGTACTATCAAAGGTTTCCCACCAATTTTTTTAATATTTTTATTTTTTAATCTTTGAGAATTTTTTCTAGCAGGAATATAAGCCAAAAAAGACATATTAAGTATTAATAATAAAAATTAAAAAGAATTAGTTTTTTGAATTTCAATTTTTTTAATTTTTCTTAATATTTTAATAATTTTTTTTGATGAATTACCATCACCATACATATTTTCACTTCTATAATTACCTTTATTTAATTGCTTTAAAACAGATTCAGATATTTTGTTCGCCTCATTTTTTACATCAATTACATTTTTGCCTCTTAATCGATTATTCTGTCTTGTACCTATGTTTACTGCGGGTGTGCCAATAAATGAACCTTCTCTTATTGCACTTGACGAATTTCCAACTATACAAGCACAATTTTTCATAAGCGTTAAATATAAATCAGACGGGATATTCTTTAAAAATCTAATATTCTTAATCCTTTTTTTTTCTCTCCATATTCTTATTTGTTTAGAAATTTTATCACTACCTGCATCAGTATTTGGCCATAAAAATATTTTCTGAACATTTATATCCTCTAGCGCTTTAAGAGTTTCTCTAAAGTCTTTTGTTGTTTTTAAATACTCAGTTGTTACAGGGTGTTGAGATACTATTATATATTTGTTTTTAAAATTAATTTTATCTCCAACACCATGAGTGTTTATAAAATTTTCTGACTGATTACTTAAGTTCTTTTTTAGTATTTCTTTTACAAGATCTATCCTTGGACACCCAACTTTAAAAACATTTTTTTTATTTTCACCTAATTTTATCACTCTTTTGTAAGAATCACTATTAGATACAAAATGAAGATGTGAAAATTTACTAATAGCATGTCTAATACTTTCGTCTATTGTTCCTGTTATTTCACCACCCATCGTATGAGCTATAGGGATGTTCATGTATGAAGCTGCAATTACTGAGGCCATAATTTCATGTCTATCACCTACAACAAAAACTAAATCTGGTTTTAATTTCAAGAATATTTCTGGCAACTTAAGTAATCCAATACCCACAGTCTGAGCCATGCTTCCTGGTTGATCATCGTTAATATTCATATCGACTCTGTAATTAATCTTAAATCCATCTTTTTTGATTAAATCAACACACCTGCCTTGGTTATCAGTTAATGCTGATGCTCCTGCAATAACCTGAATATTAAAATATTTATTAGATTTAACCTCCTGCATAAGCTTTTTTATGCTACCATAATTGGCTCTAGACAATACTGTAAAACAAATATTTTTTATCATTTTAAAAAAACAATGCTCCGCACTATGCAGATATTGTTATACCTGCACTAAGTTTATTTATAATAAATTTAAATAGATCGAAATAGGTACTTATTTGTACTTATTGTCGTTTCTATTTTGCCTAACGAAATTCTAATTTTATTTTTATTTCTTGATATTATTTCAAACATCATGTTAGCAAATGGACCATCAAGAAATTTTGCTTTAATCATATTTTCATTATAAAAAAATTTTTGTGTAAGATAACCTTCCTTATTTTCAAATTTTTTGCAGTATTCTAAAAAGTTTTTGATTTCTATTTGATTCCAATTATTCGTCAGAAAGTATTTTAAGCCTTTTGTAAATGATAATAGATTTAAAATTTTTTTATTTGAAAAAATAGGATGATAACAAAACATATATTCTTCTAAAATATTTTCTTCAGTAAATTTAATCTTATTTTTAAAAATCTTCTTATATTTAATTTTAGGTATATAAAATTTAATATTTCTATCTAAACTTTTCTTTAAATTAATTTTTAGAAGATTTAGTTCACTTCGCTTATATTTACAAACTACCCACATATTTATTTATCTAACTCTTTCTTAAGTTCATCATACTCTTTCATTTTTCTTTTCATGAATTCTAAAGTCAATTTAGTTTTTATTTTTATTCCTTTTGGAGTGAGTGTATAAATATAACCAATTTTATTTGGGTTTTTTTTGAAATTTTTAATTTTTACAAGACCTTTATCTTTCAATGATACCAGGCAATAATTAAGTTTTCCTAAACTAAATCCAAGTTCTTCAGCTAGTTTCCTTTGAGAAAAATCTTTTTTGGTATTTAATTTTCTTAAAATATCAAAATGGTCTTCGTTGTTTGATGTCATAACTATGTTCAATTTTTGAACATTTATAACGTTCAAACTTTGAACAGTAAAGAGATTTTTTCTAATTTGTTATTTTATCAATAGAATCAACTAAATTTGATATCATTTTGTCTTCTGGAATAGTAAATTCATAAGGAATTACGTTGGAAGTAATTATACCGTAATTACTTAATATTTCTAAAAATTCATTTAATTCATTTGTTACAGTTTGTTTATCTTTTGATAACAAATTAAGTGTAATATTTTTTATTTCCTCAATATCTTTATTCAAGACCGATGGAGTAGACTTGCATAAGCTTGCCCAACTATGCCCAAAATACATACCTGGAGTTTTAAAATGTAAAATGCCTTCCCAAACATTTGTGCCAGTGCAAGAAACATTTAATTTTGAATTTTCTAATAAAGCTGAAGAGGAGAATTTAATGTCTACAATTTTTACTTTATTCAATTTTTTTATTTCATCATAAAAAGCTAAATCTCTAAAATGTTTTTTTCTTAAATCTGGAAAATTATCATTTAACTGCCTCGGATGTTCTTTAGCGTATATAACATAATCATCAGGTAGAACCTCATTTAAAATTTTAATTGGAAGGAGTTGATTTGAATAATGGTCTGATTGTGGATCTGTTGATCTTTCTGGTTGATAATGAAAAGCAAAAAAAACATATTTTTTTTTTAAATCTGGGACTTCTGAGATATTTGAAATTCTTCTTCTTAATTTTGCTTTTTGAATATCTCTTAATATCATTTCATATAGATACTCATAAAAATTAAGATTAAAGTAAATTTCTTTAAATTTTTTTTTCATCATATAAAAAACTTTAAATAAATTTAATCTAGATAAAAGATATTTTATTGGAGCTTTATATAAATCGATATGTTTTATCTTATTTAATTCCAATGCTCTTCTTTCTTTAGCAGAAAGTGTCTCAATTTGATCAATTTTTTTTTTAGATAATATCTCTTTTATATAATTTAAGTTTTCGGAAGAATTTTCCTTAAATTCAAAATAAATATTTTCTTTATGTAATTCAGTATCTAATAACATATAATTACTTATTGAAGTTGATTTAAGTATAGCAATTTTAATTTTTTTTTTCTTTGCAATAAAAAATGGGATTATATCAAATGGTGAATGAGGATGAGACTCAAATACTAACAAGTCAAATTTTTCTTTTTCAAAATAAGATATCCAATATTTTAATAATTGATAAAAATAAGATTGTTTTTTATTTTGGCTAATAGGTTTGATGAACTGCCTATCCGAAAGTTTATAAAATAAGACTTCTAGTTCAGCAAACTGTTTTAAAATATTGTTTGTTAAAATAAATTCTGTTTCTAATTTAAAAGCGTTTTTAAAAAAAAACTTCTTCTCTGATAAAAATTTATCTTTAAATTCAAATTCTTGATCGCTATTTAAATTTCCATATAAAACCACTTCGTGTTTTTTGTTAAGTTCCTTAAATACCTTAATCATAAAAATATCGGTAAAATTAAAAAGAATTATTTTTTTCATTTATTAATATTATATTTATTTATAGCTTTAAGATAATAATTCATTTCTTTAAAAACTCTATTTATGGCGCTAACTCTACCAATATTCATTAGACCTATTTTATTTTTTTTTATGAATTGTAATTTATTTTTTAAGTTTCCTTTTTTTAATTTTGTTGCTTCCATACATATAGAATAATACTTTTTATAATAGTTAAAATGATAATTTAATATCTTACTTGTGTTAGATTTAAATTTAACTTTAAAATTTTTATTATTTTTTTTTGCAATTATATATTCAAAAGTATCATAGCCCTCAATTTTCGTATTTATAAATTTAGAAATTTTAAAATTATGTTTTAAAAGTAGATTCACTAGTGAATTTTTAGTAAAATATCTATTCGTAACATAATTATAATATTCCAGAGGTGATCCCTTTAACTGATCCGATCTCCACCTTAAAAATAAAATTCCATTTTTTTTTAGAGTTCTATTAAATTCTTTAAATGTCTTATTTATATCATAAGCATGTTCAAATGAACCAAGCGATAAAATTACCTCAAAAAAATTTGATTTATATGGTAATTTTTCTCCATACCCATATTTTACATTTAATCCTTGGTTTTTCGCATGTTTCACCGAAGGTTTATGAGGATCAATACCATGACAATTCCAATCATTTTTTAACCATGGAAGTAATGCTAATCCAGTAGCAGTACCATGATCTAAAAGTTTGCCATTATTCATCTTCTCAAGAATTTTATTTAAAAACAAATACACACTTTCACCTCTTTTTTTCTGAAATCTTAAATATTTTTTTGTGGGATTTGTTGTTTTGAATAATGACTTGCCATATTCCTTTTTAAAAAACTCTTTGTAGAAACTATCTGGGTATCTAGGTGATAAATATTTGTGACCACAATTAGAACAAATCGATATTGGTAAATATCCATATAACCCTGGTTTGTTACCTGTTTTGCCAATATTTTGAAAAACTATAGATTTATTATTTTCGCATATTTCACATTTTATACTTTTTGATTTATATTTTTTTTTTTTAAATATTTTTATGTATTTAAGTGGTTCTTTAATTAAAAATTTCATTTAATAGCTAAAAACCCAATAAAATTCAAATATTGAGTTATTGGGGTAATGTCCTTAAAGCCAGCTCTTTTAAGGAAATCAATATTAGCTTGTATTGTATAAGGTTCAAGGACACCTCTTAATGATTTTTCTTTATCTAAAATTTCGACCGAGTCTAATTTATTTTTTTTTTTGAAATCAAAGTATAAAAAATTGAATATATCCTGAAATCTAGCATCATTTCCTCTAATTTTTTCAAATAATATAAAAGAACCTCCCCAATTTAGAGATTTGTAAATCTTATCGTAAATTTTTTGTCTATGTTTTGGTAATATAAATTGCATGGTGAACATGCTTACAATCATATCTGCGTTAGTGAAGTTTACTTTTACAATATCTTTTTTAAAAAAATTACAATTCTTTAATTTTTTTTTCTTTGCAAATGATATCATTTCTTTTGAATTGTCTAATCCAATATATTTAGCTTTAACTTCCTTGTTACTGTTTTTTACCTTTTCTATCAAAGCTCCTGTTGAACAACCCAAATCATAAAAAGTACCTCCATCTTTTAGAAAAAAATTAGATAATGAAACAACTAAATTTTGACTTTCAATATAATGAGGAACAGATTTTAGAATATGTTGATCAAAATTTTTCACAACTGAATTTCTTTTAAATGTCCATTTTATTTTTTTTGAAGATATTTTTTTATCAAATTTCATTTTAAAAATGAGGTAATTAAAATATTGAATACATTTTATTAACTTATAAATCAAATAAATTAATTAAACTTAATTAAGCTTTTTTAATTCTTTTAATTTATTTACCTGATAATACCTAAACCAAATGAATGAGTTTTGAAAATTCATATTATTTTTATCTTTTAAATATAAATGCTTTATACCTTTATTTAAAATTGTAAATCTCACCGTTAAAAACTAAAATAAATCGATTGTTTGTATCGACCATAGGCATATTCGCATTATCTGAAAGATCTAAAATTTTTAGTCTGTTAAAACCTAAAAAAACATTATTAGAAATATAAAAATTTGAAGCATCAGGGCCTCTATGGTCTATAATTTTTAAAAATCTATTATAATATTCTTGTGAATTTTTGAGCTTATTGCTGTTAAAGACTGCTAGTATACCACAAATATATAAGGGAGAACTGTTTCGATTTCATAAAGAAACTTTAAATAATAATTAAATTTGAATAACTATTTTTTATCAAAAAAATTTTTTTCAGTGCATAAATCAAGCCAATTGAGCTATTAGTACTGGTCAGCTACATGCGTTACCGCACTTCCACACCCAGCCTATCAACGTGG
>MDTD01115294.1_pt1 | contig 37789 bp, 30 predicted proteins | sample 811221 | NCBI WGS metagenome assembly MDTD01 (sample SAMN05326646, study PRJNA326480) | marine metagenome | isolation source: seawater | place: Pacific Ocean: South West | collected 2011
ACCCCAAACCACTTTTAATACATTCCAACCAGAACCTCTAAACTCTCTTTCAAGCTCCTGAATAATCTTATGATTACCTCTGACAGGACCATCTAACCTTTGAAGATTGCAATTTATGACAAATATCAAGTTCTCTAAACTTTCTCTGCCAGCTAAGCCAATGGCGCCTTTAGATTCTGGTTCATCCATTTCACCATCACCACAAAAAACCCATACTTTCCTATTACCCCTTTCTATCAGTTCCCTTGCAGATAAATATCTCATTACATGTGCTTGATAAATACCCATTATTGGACCCAAACCCATTGAAACAGTTGGAAACTGCCAATAATCCGGCATCAGCCAAGGATGCGGGTATGAAGATATTCCTGGCTTATCTACTTCTCTTCTGAAATTATCTAAATCTCTTTCTGTTAATCTGCCCTCAAGAAAACTCCTAGCATAGATTCCTGGAGAGCAATGGCCTTGAAAATATATTAAGTCTGCTTCGCCACTATCATTCCCTTTAAAAAAATAGTTAAATCCAACATCATATAGTGTTGCAGCAGAGGAAAATGTTGAAATATGGCCTCCAAGATCGTCTTCAGATTTATTAGCCTTTAGGACCATTGCTAATGCATTCCATCTAATGTATGAACGAATCTTACGCTCTAGGAATAAATCACCAGGCATTCTGGCTTCATCTGTAATAGGAATGGTGTTTCTAAATGGAGTTGTTAAATTAAATGTGGGTATTGTTCCTGATGCAGTTAGTTTAGATGCTAATTCACTGAGTATTTCTGAGGCCCTCTGAGACCCACTCTCATTGATAACGTTATCAATAGCCTCTAACCATTCTTGAAGCTCGTAATCTTCCGTTATTTGGTTATTTTTACTCAAAATTAATTCCCTTGTAGTTTATTATAGGTATATTATTTGAATAACCCCATACTAAAGAGGCTAAATATGCGATTTGCTTACCATCCATCCATGTGTGACCCATCATTTTATCTAGAGCTTGGAAAAGCCGCTGAATCTGCTGGCTTTGATGTCATAACTTTTCCAGATAGCATTTGTTATCCTAAAGAATGTGACTCTACTTATCCTTATAACGACGATGGTTCAAGAGAATTTCTTGATGGTGTTCCTTTTCTTGAACCATTCAGTATTATTCCTGCTATAGCAGCAGTAACATCAAAACTTGAATTCTCTACATCAGTTTATAAGCTCGCACCTAGACAAGCGGTTACAACTGCAAAATTTGTAACTACCCTTGGCGTGATGACTAATAATAGATTTCACTTTGGCATTGGAGTAAGTCCATGGTATGAGGATTTTCTTGCAACTGGAGAGCGCTGGGAAAAGCGGGGAAAAAGAATGGATGAACAAATCGATATCTTGAAGGGACTCATGGATGGTAACTACTTTGGGTATAAGGGGGAATTTTACGACATACCAGAACTAAAGCTATGCCCTGTGCCAACAAAACCTGTTCCTATACTCATTGGAGGCCACTCAAATCTTGCATTAAAGAGGGCTGCAAGAATTGGTGATGGTTGGATAAGTGCTGGAATAACTCTTGATGAGACAGAAATTTTTATAAATAAGATAAACAAATACAGAGAAGATTATGGAACACTAGATCATCCAAATTATCAATTTCAAGTTATGGGTGAAGCGGCATATTCTCCTGATGGAGTTAAGCAACTCGAAGATTTGGGGGCGACCGAGGTTATTGTGGCCTTTAGAAACGCCTATGAGGGGGGGCCAGACGAAAGAACGCTTGAGAGCATGATTGCAGAAATAAATTGGTATGCTGAGGAGGTTATTAATAAAGTGGTATGAGTTGGTCGGGATGGCCGGATTTGAACCGACGACCACCACACCCCCAGTGTGGTGCGCTACCAGACTGCGCTACATCCCGCAACTTTAATTATTATATAACTTTTATTAATGCTGAAATTTAATATTTAAACTATCAGCATTATCTTCCTTAACAAATGACTATAAAAAGCTTGCAAAAAACGATTTTCGACTTAAAATCAACCTTCTTGAAGAAAGGGTACATTTTTTTTACACATCAAAGATGTTGCCTTTTTTCAATATGTTGGAGATAATACGATATCTACAGAGATAAAACCTTAAAAAAAGGGGCATAAAAAATGGCAAAAATTAAAAACAAATTAAATTACTTGCTAGCACTAGTTGCTACTTCATTCAGTTCAACTGCTTTTACTCAAGAAGATGCTTCTTCTGCTGAAGGTGATGCTGATAAAGCTAAGTCTGAAGCCACAGGACAACTAAGTGCAGGAGCCATTGCGGCTGCTGTAGCTGCTGCTGCTGCAATTGCTGCTGCAGCTGATGACGGAGATGGGGGTACACCAGCACCAACACCAGCACCAACACCAGCACCAACACCAGCACCAACACCAGCCCCTACACCCGCACCTACACCCGCACCTACAATTATTGTTGAAGAAACTGTGACTAATTTAGTTAATACAACTACTAATACCACTACGACTACAGATACAAACACAACTAGTGCAGTGAATACAACAACTACTACTGATACAAATACAACCACTGAGTCATCAACAATTACAAGAACAGTTGCTACTCAAACAGGTAATCCATTTGATACATCCTTAACTGAAAACGCTACATTGATAACTGAGAATGACGGTGTTGCTGAATTTGGTCAGGCTTACTACATTGAAATACCTCTTAACAATGCGGATATCGAACTAGAAGTTGAAATTGAACAAGATATTGAGACAATGAAAGAAATAACTGTGGATGTTGAGGTCGAAGTTGAAATTGAAGAACAATCAGTTGTTACATCAACAGCTCCTGCACCATAATTAACCTTTTTTAGATATTAAAAGGGAGCTTCATGCTCCCTTTTTTTTGCATTATTAAAACTTATTTGTAAAAGAAATCTACTTCTACTTTAGATCTATTAGGATGAATTTTTTGAGTTGTCTTGTAAACAATATTACTTTTAATTTGATATTGATTTTTTCCTTTGAATCTAAGCTTATAAGAATGAAATGATTCAACACATTTATTTTCAAATTTCTCTGTTGTTGCAGATTGAACAAAATAAGCTTTAGATGGCTCTAATAGCATGTAATGATATTCATTAGTAACACTCTTCTCACAACTAAAAGACTCGTAATTATCTATATAAAAGTCAAAATCAGTACCTGCTGCTTTGATAATCTTACCTTCAAAGGTATAGATCTTTTCGTCTGTTTCTCCTATCCATTCAAAAATATCATTTTCTAAAATCTGATTTAAGGACATTACAGATACTCGATTATCCACTTTTATGCGAATAAAAGAAAACTTTCTTGAGTTTATAAATTCATCATCAATCTCAATATCATTTCCTATAAAGTTAGATCTTATTGACGGCAGAAGCTCATCAAAAGTTATCCCATTACATGACGCAATAAACAAAGTAAAAAATATTAGATAGTTTTTTTTAATCATAAAAATCATCAATATCCCTATTTAAATTTAGTTTTTGACCTTGCTCACTAACACCCCAGAGATGAAGAGAATGATTAAGATATGCAGCTCCATCCCTAGTGATTGGTCTTAAGCCATATCCAGTATTTCTCTTTGAATAACTTTCAAATAAGGATTCAAGTGGAACATAAAAATAAAATCCCTTATCAAAGCTCCCTTCACCAAATTCAAATTTCGATATATCAGTTCTAGCAAAATAGGCTCCAATCCTTAAACCACTTTTAAATCTTCTTGAAAAATCAAAATTGATTCCAGAGTCTTTAGCTAAAAACTTACCTCCTTTAATTCTAAAAATGACCTGTGATCTTGGTTCTTTGTAATATAAGTTTATGTGTCCAGTTAGTGTGGAGTAGTCTCTTGTTCCAAACATCATGTCAAATTCTCTTTGCTGCACCTGCCAAAGTTCTGCTCCGATACCATAATTACTACTAAAGGGCCTATATAATACTTCACCCCCAAACCCCATAAACATCATTTCAAAGATACCTGCGGATATTTTTGTATAGATATTTTTTGTTGGCTTAGAGAAATAGTTTAATTGAATTTGATCAATGCTAAATTCCTTTGAATTTTTAAGATACTGAACTATGTCTGTTCTTACATGAGGTAAGACACTGTCCGACGCAAGCTTTAATCTATCAAAGTTATCAACTAAACCATATGAGATCATTGTGGTTATATTGGTTTTTTTATTTAGAAGTGTTTCAGATGCATACTGTAATTTTATGTTACCGAAATAAAATCCATCAGGACCACCAATTTGAGATTTCACAATTGGTCCTAATCTCCAGAAATGAGCTGGATAGTTTACCTCTGGCTTAAACTTATACATATCGGGTTCATATTCAAACTCATTGAACCGTATACTCTTTGCAGCAACACTATAGTGCTCATTTTGTAGTGATCTTCTGAAAGAATCACGATCAATGGAAACAGTATGCATTCCCATGCCAGCATTTATGTTAGAAATATTAAAATTTTTAATTTTTGGTGGAGAAATATCATCCAGCACTCGCAAGACTCTTCCTGTTGATCTCATCCAACTTTGATGTGCAGATTGAGAATAAACGATTGATAATTCATCTCCATCGATTGTAGCTCGCTGCAAATAGAAGCTGTAATCTGCTAAATATTTTAATGATGCTTTATATAGTAAATCATCATTTTTTGCGGTGATTTTTTGGATTGTTTTTGCATTTTTGATTGGCTCAAATCTATTTTTTTCTTTAAGTCTTGAATTTTTTCTGCCAAAATCTCTATGCAAAGAAAAACCTAATGAAACTGTATTTCCTTTTGCAAAACCAAGCTTTAAGTGAAAATTATTATTAACAGGATACAGTACTCCAAAGTTAAAACTGCTGTCAGGTTGTCTTACCGGTTTAAAGGCATACTTAAATGAATCTCTTCCAAAAGGAAACCCCTCCCTTTTGTAGTTTGTTGAATCATATTCAACTCTAAGTCTAGTTCCAAAGAAATTAGGTATCGTATATTCGATACCTCCAAAAAAATCTATATCGCCACTAAAAAGATAATCAAAATTTACATCGCCTCCTTTTGTATCATCATTTTTAGTCCTTGTTTCAAACCTACCATCAATTTTTTTTAAAGGGTTAGAGAATCTATCATTTGACATTGATCCCCAACCAATACCAAAAGTTATATCCAGGTTATTAATTTTTTTTGATGCCACTAAATATTCTGATGCAAAGATACCTGTACCCGCAAGATCTCTGAATCCTAGTGCTACTTGGGGAAATATATTACTTTCTTTTAGAACCCTAAATTTAAAATCAAAACTTTTATCCTTATATGTTTGATTACCAGAAAATAGATAAACATCGCTATATAGAGCATTTTCTATATCTGTATATTGATATGAAGCTTCCAACCATGAGAATGGATAGGCAATTATTGATAGTCTGTTATAGGGATCAGTTGATGAAAACCCTAAAGCAAGTGAGCCTTCTGAAAAAAATCTTGCAGTAGGTATTTGAATTAATCCAGTAGTACCATAATTACTTATTGATGGATAATCACTATTAGGGAAAATGTAATCATTGATACTAGCGTACGCTGTTCCTAAAAAAAACGAGGTAAGAACTAGTAGAAGCTTATTTTTAAAATCTTTATACAAGACTTCATCCCCATTAGTCATCAAAGATGTTTAATTAAACCAGCTAATATGCTTATCTTGCCTCAATTAGTCGTTAATGCTATTCAGAGAAGCAAGAGTTAATGCAAGACTGCTTAATATTGGTGAAACAGTTGCTGCATAATTTATACCCTTCAATCTACCTATATCTCTTGGTGCATAAATTATAGAACCAGGATAAAGCTCAATGTTCTGTGGAAAAATTGCATTTAGCTTATAAATTTGTGTTTTTCCATCTGGGTCAACAATTATTAATTCTTTAATTGCAGTCTTTTTAACTCCACCGGACAAAGAAAGATAATCTGAAAGGTTTTTGGTAGGATCAAATATAACTGTTGATGGGTTATTAAATTCTCCAAAAACATAAACTACCTTTGATAGAGAAGGAATATAAATTTCGTCTTTATCTTGAAGGTCAACATCAAGGTAATTATTTTTAGAAATAAGATCTAGGTTGAACTCAGTGATAATTCTGCCTGAAAAAGTTTTTGATTTTAATTCTTCTGAAAGCAAACTAACTACTGATGCATCTATAGAGGTATTTGGAGTGCCTAGGCTAGAAACAATAAAATTAATAGTCTCCTCATAATTTTTTTGGGCATATCCGTATTCTTTATTGAGTACATTCTCTCTAAATAAAGCACCGCCTAATATGTATGCATTGGTTTTGTAGCCACCTGCTCTCTTAATGACATTTGAAAGCGTTTCTCCGTCTCGGACTGTATATTCTCCTGGATTCACAACTTCGCCTCTTACAAGTACTGTTTTTACTTCATCAGGGGTTGTAATCAATAAAGGGACTATCACAGAATCCCTGGGTTGCAGAAGAAAACCATCAACACTATCTATTGGTGTACTAAGCTTTCGAGTTGTTGCTTCATTGATTCTTTTAATATTTACTTGCTTATAGCCAGCAAAGTCTTGTGATGTCCCGCCAGCGAATCGAATTAAATTTCCAAGAGATTCTCCATCTTTCATCTCAAAAATTCCTTGGAAATTAACTCCACCAGTTATTGCTACAGTATAGTTTTTTGGATTAACAAATATTATGTCGCCAGATCTAATAAAATTGAAATAATCAGTTTTGCCATTTACAAAAGTATCATATAAATCAAATTCTAAAAGTACCTTATCAGACCTTGAATGAGTAACACTTCTGTAAGATCCATTTTCATTTATTCCACCTGCAACATTTAAAGCATGCAGGTAATTTGAGTTTGCCGATAAAGTATATACTCCAGGATTCTTAACATATCCAAGAATAACTACTTTAATATCTTTTAATTCAACCAAGGTTAGGAAAACCTCTGAACCTAATGATTTTTGTGAAATAAATTTTGAAATTAATTCATTAGCTGATTTCAATGATTCTCCACTAATAAAAATCTTGCCATATTGAGGAATTATGACTGTTCCATCTTTTTCAATTCTTAATTTAAGAGTTTCGGTTTCTGAGGATAAAATTGTAATTTCTAGTTTGTCTCCAGGGCCTAAAATATAGTTCTCATCAATGTTTGGAAGATCATAAGGAGAAAAAGTAGTTTGAATTGATGAAAAGAAATTTGATCCAAAAATAGGTAACTTGTCACTATCCTCATTAGTTCCAAGTCTTGATCTAAGCTCGTCAACTTGTAACTGAAGATTTTCAAGAATAATTTTTTGTGATTCAAGTGAAGTGTCAAACCTAAAAAGTTCTTCATTTTCTCTTGCTTCTTGTGTAGCTTCATTATTTTCTTCCAAAAGATCAGCTACATCAGGTGGTAAGCCCTCTAAAAACTCTGAATTAAGAATTATTTCGCCTTGTTGTGCATAGATGGGAGATAAAAAGCACAAAAATGCAATAGTAAATATAAGGCTAAAATAATGTAATTTTCTGAGATTGTTTATCATAAGAATAAGAAGTAATATAGCACCACATTATATAATATTTATATAATTTAATCGCTAAAAGAAGCTACCAGAGAAAGACCAAATTTAAAACTTAATGCAAAAAGTTCTAAAATTAAAAATTTCAGTTATTGGGCTTGGCTATGTTGGTCTTCCTCTAATGTTTGAGCTTTCAAAGAAATTTAATACTGTTGGTTTTGATATAAATCAAAATAGAATCATTCAATTAAAAAATGGACATGATGAAACAGGAATGCTTGTTAATAAATCTCTTCATAGAATTAAAAAAAGAGTTACCTCAGATGAAAGAAAAATACATGATTCTAATGTCTACATTATTACTGTTCCTACACCAATTACAAAGGGAAAGGCACCTGACCTTAAACCTATAAAATCTGCTACAAATTTAGTCTCAAAATTTCTTGAAAAAGGTGATCTTGTTATTTATGAGTCTACTGTTTATCCGGGTTTAACCGAAGAAGAATGTGTTCCACTATTAGAAAAATCAGGATTGGAGTATTTAATTGATTTTAACTGTGGATATAGTCCTGAACGAATTAACCCTGGAGATAAGAAAAGAACTATTAGAAAAATTAAGAAAATTGTATCGGCATCAAGCAAAGAATCTCTGAAAGTTGTAAAAAATATATATAGTCAAATTATTGATGCGGGTATTTATGAAGCACCTAGCATCAAAGTTGCTGAAGCTGCAAAAGTTATTGAAAACACACAGCGAGATGTAAATATTGCTCTAATTAATGAATTTAGCATTTTATTTAATCAGCTTGGAATCCCCTCTCATGAGGTCTTAAAAGCTGCAAAAACTAAGTGGAATTTTCTACCATTTGAGCCCGGATTGGTTGGCGGACATTGTATTGGTGTTGATCCATACTACTTAACCTTTCAAGCTCAAAAAAATGGTTACAATCCAGAGTTAACACTTGCTGGAAGAAAAATTAATGATTCAATGCACCTAAAGATTCGTGACAGAATTATTAAAAAAATTAAAAGAAATAAAATTAAAAATCCTAGGGTCTTAATTCTTGGCATTACATTTAAAGAAAACTGCAATGATCTCAGGAACAGTAAGAATATTGATTTACTAAAATCCTTTTCGAAATTTAATGTAGTATATTCAGACCCTTACATTGAAAAAAAAATAGATAATGTAAAAGGGAATTTTAAGATTTTTTCAAAATTAATCACTGCAAAAGATAAATATGATGTAATAATAATCACACTTCCTCATCAAGACTTCATTACCTCAAAAGCAAAAATAAAAAAAATTCTGAGTCCAAAAGGTATGATTTTTGATGTAAAGAATAAAATTTTTAAGGCAGGTAAGAATATTGAAACCCTATAAAATTGTAGTCACAGGAAGTCATGGGTTTATTGGATTCCACCTCACAAAAAGATTACTTGAACTAAAATATGATGTAGTAGGAATTGACTCAGTCAATAATTATTATGACGTTAAACTCAAGGAAGATAGAGGTAAGATCCTTCTAAGTTACTCTAATTATGAATTTTTAAAGCAAGACATTTCTAAAAAAAATTTCATCAACATTCTTAGGCAATTAAATCCAAATCTAATAATAAATTTAGCTGCGCAAGCTGGTGTGCGACATTCGATTACTAATCCTGAAGATTATGTAAAAAATAATGTAAGTGGTTTTTTAAATATTCTTGAATATTGCAAAAATGCTAAAAATTTAGATAGGCTTGTTTATGCATCGACAAGTTCAGTATATGGTGGAAATGAAAAATCTCCATTTTCTGAAAAAGACTCTGTTGATCATCCTTTGCAATTTTATGCAGTTACAAAAAGAACTAATGAACTCATGGCACATGCGTATTCATCCTTATTTAATATTGAAACTGTGGGCTTAAGATTTTTTACAGTATATGGTCCATGGGGACGCCCTGATATGGCTCTATTTAAATTTACAGAAAATATATTAAATGACCGACCTATAGAAGTTTACAATCATGGGAAACATATAAGAGACTTTACTTATGTTGATGATATTGTTGATGGTATAGTCTTAGTCTCAACAAATAATTCTCCCCCTTCATCTAAAATGAAGTTACCAGATAGCTCATCAGCGCCATTTCATTTGTATAACATTGGTGGTGATGATCCTGTCAATTTGGAGATGTTTATTGAAGAGATTGAAAAAAATCTTAATAAAAAAGCCGAAAAAATTTATCTTCCACTACAAAAAGGCGATGTTGAATCAACTAAATCAGATGTCTCTAAACTAAGAGAACACTTTGGTTACAATCCGAAAACCAGTGTAAAAGAAGGTATTAAGAAGTTTATTGATTGGTATATTAAATATTATGATATAGATATCTAAGAATGCCGTTCAAGATCTGAGAGCTTATTTAACGAAACAGCTTCATCTGCACTTGCAATGTTAAGTGCTTCAATAAGATGACCTCTTTTAAAAAGATGATTTACGATATATAAAAACCCATGTTCACTTGAAGAACTACCAAACTTACCATCCAATTCTTCTTCGAGTGCGCTGATAACGATTTCATTGTTAAACATAAAAAGTCCGATATCTCTCTCTCCTCTTTCAATCTTAATATCTTTGGACTCCCTCGTTTCAATAACATTGGTAACGAAGCCACTTTTGTTTCTTACTACTCTTGTATAGGCGTAATCTGTAGTCCTCGAACAGAAGGTAAAAATATTTTTATTTTTTTTATGTCGAGAAATCATTTGCTTAATAGTACTTAACCTAATAAAAGGTATATCTCCCCAAATAAGAAGTGTATTTTTAAATTTTTCTGAGTGACTAGAGTTTTTTAGCTGAAGCACAGCATCACCCATGCCTTTGGGTGAGTTTTGTGGAATAAGTTTTAAACTAAAATTATATTTTCTCAGAAATGATTCAAAGAGATCATTGAATGTTGGGTTGATAATTAAAAAAATGGGTTTATTCAATACTGTTAAGTTATCAAGTATCTTCTTCAAAATAGGAACACCATCTATCTCATAGAGAGTTTTAGGATATTTCAGACCTGATCTTGTTCCCAATCCAGCTGCTGCAATTACACAGCAGAAATCATCAGTCATTCTCAAAATCCTTAGCTAATTTACCAGAGAGACCTCTATAAATAGCTTTATAAAAATAATGTGAATTAGGTCCCAAAATTAACGATATAGACATCGTGAGCCTATCTCTTAATGCAATTCTAATCAACAAAAGAACTATTGAAATAATTTTTCGGGTATTCGGAAAATTAAAGTGCTTCTCAAATAAAATAAGATTGTTTTTAAGTAAATAATATATCTTTTTTATGTTGTAAGGTCTTGAACTTACATCTGGATGAAAATGTTTGGCATGTATTATCGTATATATTGGAGCAAATTTTCTTAACCTGAAGAAATAATCGACCTCATCGCCATAAATATAAAAATCTTTATTAACATTTCCAATATTTCGAACAGCTTCCAAAGAAATTAAAGCTCCATTAAAAAGATGAGCAAACGGATAGGTATCAATAATTTGATTTCTAATTAAATCTTTTTTTGATCGAAATTTTCTCTTAAATCCAAATAATTTTGGGTATCCATATTTATCAAGAATGGGCAAGTTAAATACCAATTTATTGTGATCATTTTCATTCAAAACTATTGATGAGACGCAAGAAAGCTTATTTCTATGAGATTGTAAAAATTCTGTAAGGACTTCTAATGCCCTTGAGTCGGGATATCCATCATCATCCATTAGCCAAATAAAATCAAAATCATTTTCTAGTGCAAATTTAATTGCTCTGCTCCAACCTCCCGCAGAACCTAAATTTTCTTGAGTTATAACATCCATTGCTTGATGCCTTGATTTAAGGTCATTAAGCATTTCCATGGTGCCATCTGTTGAACCGTTATCAATAATGAGGGTATCAAAACCTTTACGTGTTTGATTGTCGAGAGCGGATATACATCTTTTAAGAAGATTTTTACGATTATGAGTTAAAACAGATGCCAATATTTTCATTGAAATTTATGCCGTGAAATAATTCAATTTATGAATAATCATCTTAGATTGGGCTAATAATAATTAGATCTTTTCTTCATAAAGCTTGATGGCCAAATTAACTAAAAAGTCACCATCATGCTTTCCCTTTTCATTTGTAGATTCAAACTTATCTAGCACTAGCTCTGTTGAAATATCATTAAATCCCTTTGGATCATAATCAACATAATTTGACTTTGAATTATCATTAGAATTATTTACAAAATTATAATCAAACAAGTCTTTGTAACTGTAGTTTCTGTTATCCGATAAGTTAAGATATTTAAAAGCTCCCTTTATGTAATCTGATGCATCATATGTAGGAGTCTCATAATCGGCCCCAATATTAGTTACAAAAATTTTTGTAGCATTTTTGTTATCAGCAATTTGCTCAGCTAATCCTCTTGCTAGATAAGTTGGATAAAGTGAGGAATGTTGAGTTCCAGCAGAATAAATAATTATATTTGCTTGTTGAAGAGCTAACTTTACCTGAGGAGATACCTCAACATAAGAATTGTGTAAGTCTAGATACCCCCTTTTTTCTTCAAATGAGAAAGAATCAACTTGATTATTTGGAGACTTATCAAGAAGAAAAACCCGTTCAATTTTTACATTGGATCTAAGCTCTACAATGTCTGCTTCACAATATAATATTTCTCCATTCTCTCTTAATCCGACCAAAGTTTTATTTTCAACACTAGTAGGTAGAACTTTTCCTCTTAGCTTAAAAATTTTTTCAATTTGTTCTGTAGCAGTTTCAAGGTTCCTATTAAAATAAAGATATGCACCTGCATATATACAATTCATTATTGAACAGTCATTGAAATTAAATTTTTCTTGATTGTGTCTGCCAATCAAATTTATACCATTTAAGAATTCATTCAAAAAAAGTTTAATAGCTGAGCGAACCTTTAAATTTGAAATCTTAGTTCCTGCTATCACTTCATTTTCCTTAGTTACAAATCTGTTAATTTGATTGAGAGCATCGTTGTAATCAATTTTTTCTGGGTATCTATACTGAAATAGTGAAATGTGCTCATCATAATCTTTGTTTTCTCTAGGCAGCATAAGTTCTTGAACTTTTCTAATATCTGACGGGCCTAACATTCCAAAAAATTTCCTAATTTCACCTGTAGACTTCCCATCATCATAAGCATTTACAACGGATATAACATTACAATACTTATGCTCAAGAAGTTTTGGAATAATTGTTCCAGCACCTCTTCCACCATTTAAGATAACTACATTTATCATAAATATTTTGAAAACATTTTTTTGTAAATCATGTGATACTTTTCCACCCCTTGGTTTAAATCAAAAAACTTTTTTGATTTGTTTCTAATGCTTAATGAATCGATTTGTATGTATTTATCGATATTTTTAGCAGCTTCTAATAATTCATCTTTATTATCATGATTTATGATATCACCTCCATTAATCAACTTAATTATTTTTTCTGTATCTCCAACACCACTAGATGAGATTACTGGAATGCCCATAGCAAAGTATTCAGCTAGCTTTGTTGGTGAAGCTGCTTGACGAGCATACGAAGGCTCTATGAAACTAAGGCCAATATCAATTATAGATAAATATTTTGGTACATCTTTTCGGTGGGAAGAAACAGATTTAAATTTAGACATGCTTAATTCACCAAGATATTTATCTTTTAGAAGGGAAAGTTCTTTTAAATCGTTTGTAATAAATAAAAACTCAACATTTTGATGCTCAAGATTACATATTTCAAAAAATTCAAATAACTTATCAACTCTATACATTTTCCCAACTGAGCCGATGTAACCAATAACAATTGAATCTAAAGAGATTCCAAGATTGTTTTTTATCTCATTCGTGTTTGTTAACTCATTCAAATTAAAATGTTTGTAATCAGCACAACATGGGATTACTGTTATGTTCTTGTGAGATTTATTGCTAATCGAAATTATTTCACTGGTTACTATTTCTGAAAGGACAACAACATGCTCAGCTTTCTCTAATAATTTTCTTTCAAGAAATTTCATAGCCCTATATTGGATATTGTGTGAATATTTAGAGGTATCCCAGCTGCCCTTATCAATTCTCTCATCTGCCCACAAACCTCTAAAGTCAAAAATATAACTTATCGATGAAAAAAAGTGCACCAAAAAAGCAATCATTGCTGGAACATGTCCTCTAGCATGAATAAATTTAAAGTTATCTTTTCTAACGAGTGTCAATATTTTTATAAAAAATTTAATTAAGTCCCAAATTTTTCCCTTGAGCTTTGGGTTTGATGTAAATCTTAGAAAATCCCAGTTAATACTCTTGCTTTTTAGGTCACTTTTAAGGCTTTCTATTTCAGCCTTTGTATGGATGCTCTTTTCAAAAGAGACAATATGCATGTGATGATTCTTTTCTGATAGTTTGTAAAGGTAGGGCAAAATTTGACTCTGACCTAATTGATCAAGTAAACCATCATAGGTTATATATAAAACTTTATGGCTCAAATTTATCCTTTGGCTTTGACATTGCTAGATAGAAGAATCCGAACACGAATGGGATAACATGCGCTATCTTATACCTTGCTCCTGTTCCAGGGTTGTAAATTGTAAAGGCATAAAGTGCAAGTCCAACAAACATGCAAAAAGTAAGAAAAAAAGTCAGCTGGAAATTCTTTATTGCTGCTGTTTTTATCATGAAATACAAAACTACTATAAGTAAAATATTTTCAATTGATTGGAGTAATTGCAAAGAAGATGAAACTGACCATGGATAAGGAAGCAATAAATACCCAGGTAACGATATTAATGCATCATAAATAACGTGAAAAATAGAATCATAGGCACTAAAAAAATCATCTCTTATATCAATAGATAAATAATTCAAATTATCTTCTAAAAAAAACGCAAATTTGAAAAAAACTAGATTTTCAAGAACAAAATCTTGAAATATTATTCCAAACAATAAAATTGCGCCTGCAAATAAATATGGTCCCCTTTTATCAGCCTGAAAAAACCACTTACCAAAAAGAACTAATGATAAAAATATAGCATTCTGAGTTTTTAGGAGTAGAACCAAAAAAAGACAGATTATAGGGATGAATATTTTGTCTTTGATAACAGAAACTATAAATATACTTGAAAAAAATATTATTAACGGATCTCGAAGTGAAAGCGAGGAATAGAGAATTATGCTTGGAATAAAAAATAATAAAATTGTATTTCTATTGTTCGTGTTTCTAAGCATGTACACATATAAAAAAAACATCAGCAGTTTATTCATAAAAGCTATAGAAGTTATAGTTAAGTTCATAGGCATAGGTATTAGTGAATATAAAATCACAGAGGATTCCAAGCCAAATGTCCTAAGCTTTTCAATTCCTGTAATAGATAAATCTATACCTGAGTATCCATTTTCCCGAATATATGAAATAAAATTGATATAGCCTCTTTGATCTGAAAATAAAGCTGGATCGAACAGAACATAGTTAAAGAAAAAAGGGGTTGTGAAAAGAATAATCCAAGCAAGCAAATCTTCTTTGGCTATGTATTTAAGTTTGAAAAACGTTATTGCAATAGCTACACAAAAAGCATAGTTAACTAACTCATAAATAACATGTAAGAAAAAGCTTTCAGTGAAGTAATTAGCATCAGTAAATAATGTTTCATAAAAGAACATTAGATGAAATTAAAAGTTTTTACGGAAAAATATTATTAAAAAATTAATAAAAAGAAAAATAAATATAAAGGAAAATATTGTTGCCGAGGTATTAGGAAAAACAGGATTATTTGATACTCTTGGCTCCTCAATAAAAATCAAAGAAAGTGGTGCGCTAGCTTCAGCAGAAGTGACCTCAAAAAGCTTTTGATTAATTAATGATACCAGGCCATCATAGATAATCTTAGGGTGTTGATTGTCTTGTATCTCAGTAGTAAGCCTGTCTATTCTCGATCTACCAGTGGCTATTGTATTATCTTTTGCAACCTGATCAGCTCCTAAAATGAAGCTATTAACAAGCAACTTTGATAACTCTGGATCTGAATTAATCATTCTCACAACCAATGACGTATTTTGGTCATCAATAATGATATTTACATTTGATTTTATAAAATCATGAAAATCATTTATTGTAAACTCTGAATTTATTTCATATCCTAAAATAAAAGATGAAAACCTTTCAGAAAGCGTTACTGACTTATTTTTAAAAGATCCTTGGTCTGAATCATATAAATGAGAAAAATACTTTTTAGCAAACCCTTGATCCCATAATTGTTTAGCATTTGATAAAGAATATGCATTTGTTTTGAATTTATCATAAGGTCTTTTATTCGGTGAATAGTTATTGAGTAAACTTGTAATTCCACCCTCGGCACCTGATGCTCCGCCTTTTTGTTCCTCTAATATGATTTCTGATTGTATTAAGAATTTTGGAGTTAGTGTTGATAAGTAAATAGAGCCTGTTACAAAAGCTAAAAGCCCAACATAAAGACTCCTCTTAGTAAGCAGATAACTAGATAGGAATTCTTTTGATAATTCAATGATTTGTTTGAGGTATTCCATGTCCCATTGTATAACAAAGCCAATAAATTGGCTTTAATGATTTACCTTAACTAATTTACATAATGGGTTTCATACCATTGGTTAAATTGAATTATTGACCATAGCTTATAAAAATTATTCCCTTGGCCTGAGGCATGTTCTTCCCATGCCATTGAAACTTTGTCATGATCAAAAATCATGTGCTTAGAGTTGAAGTCATAAGATAAATAATAATCAGCCCATTCCTTCAATTCATCTCTCATCCAAATATCTACAGGAACACCAAAGCCTTGCTTAGGTCTATCAAATAATTCTTTTGGAACATAGGAATTAAGAGTGTCTTTTAATATAAATTTCCCAGAATTATTCTTAATTTTATGGTTTATACCAAGGTTTCTTGAAAAATTAATTATACTTTTATCTAGAAAAGGGACCCTTGACTCAAGACTATAGTACATAGACGCTCGATCAACCTTGCACAAAATATCATCAGTTAAATAAGTCTTGAAGTCATAAATCATCATCTCATCTTCTAATTCTTTATTTCCGAAATTCAGTTCATTGTAATTAACAAGATCTTGCCGAAACTCTGACGATATAATATCTTCATCGATCCATTCTTTTACAAATGTTTCATATAATGTTTCGGGTGAATCGGCATGAGAAAGCCTTGAAGCAATTTTACTAACCAAGTTATCCATGCCTCCCGAATAATTCATTGTGGCTTTTTTGATAAGGCTATTGTCTAAAAATATTCTTGGAATCCTAGTTATAAAATTTGATAAAAGCCTTCGCGAGTTTTTAGGCAATATTTTTATGTATTTCCAAAATTTACTAGAATACAAATATCGATTATATCCACCAAATAACTCATCACCAGCATCACCTGTAAGAACTACTTTTACATGATCTGACGCAATTTTTGAAACTAACAATGTAGGAATCTGAGATGAATCTGCAAAAGGTTCTGTATAAGCTCTTGGTAATTCTTGAATAGTTTCAATTGCATCTTCCTTTGTGCACATGTGCGAGGTATGGTTGGTACCCAAAAATTTTGCTATGCGATTTGCATAAATAGATTCATCAAAACTATTAAATTCAAAACCGATATTAAAGGTCTTGAGGTTATTATTTGATTGAGATAAAAGTGCAACAATTAATGAAGAATCAATTCCGCCAGATAAAAATGCCCCTATCGGAACATCAGATATCATTAATTTGTTTACTGCATTGGACATTAAGTCATCAAATGTGTCTTTAGCTTCTTCATAACAGGAAAATTTATCAAAGCTATTTTCTAGTCTGATATTCCAATACTCATGGAATTCAATCCCCTTAGCTAGTACTAGATCATTAAAAGAAACATAATTCTTTAACTCGAATTTATCCAATTCAAAAGAGAGCATGCACGCAGGTGGTAACTTATAAATATTTTTAAAAATAGACATTGGATAAGGAATGTAGTTATATTCTGTTAAAGCTTTCACTGCAGAATAGTTAATATTTTTTTTAAAAAATGGTAGCTTCTTTAAATTAAGAATGTCTGATGAAAAGCCAAGAATATTGTTATTTAAATATATATAGAGGGGTTTTTCTCCAGCTCTGTCTCTGAAGAGGGAAAGTTTATTTGCTCTCTTGTCAAGTAAAGCTACAGTGTACATACCCTCAATTAGTTGAAGGCTTTTTTTGATACCAAATTTATCAATTAGTTCTATGATGGTTTCTGTATCACTAGTTCCTCTCCATTGGGTATCAGGAAAAAATTTTTTTCTAAGCTCAAGATGATTATAAATTTCACCATTAAAAATACATGATAACCTTCCTGATCGACTTTCCATTGGCTGCAGACCACTAGAACTTAAGTCTAGTATTGAGAGTCTATTATGTCCAAAAGTTATCTTTAAGTTGCTTTGAGTATATTGAACAATATTAGAAGTATCTGGACCTCTATGACTTGTTAAATCAAGGTTTTTTTTGAAATCAACGAGATTAATATGGTGCTTTTCATTAGTTATGGTACCTAGTATTCCACACATTGAAGTATTATAGGTGAAATGATAAACGTTGTATTTTTTAATTACGACCTTAAAAAGGGAGGTGCTGAGCAAGTCATTGTATCTCTTGCAAATGAGCTTTGTATGAGAAATTACAATGTAATAATTTTAACTATTTCAGACGATAATGAATTTGAAACTCTCATTAATAATAATATAAAAATTATATCTTTCGGAGTTACGAAAATTAGGGATTCCATACGTCCACTAATTAATTTTTTTAGAAAAAATGATTTTGATCTTTTTTTTGCAAATGTATGGCCGCTGACTTCCCTTGGTTCATTAATTTCTTTGGTTACATTTAAAAGAAGAAAAACAATCATAGTTGAGCATTGCAACATCTTCTTTGAGTATGAAAATAGAAATATTTTTTTTAGAATTTCACAAAAAATTTTGGTTTCTATAACACACCTCATACCAAGGAAAATTATTACTGTCTCAGATGGTATAGGGAATAGTTTAAAAAAAATTAATCCTTTTTTGAGCACTAAGTTAAAAACAATTTATAACCCTGTCCCCACGAAAATAAAACTGACGAGCAGTAAAGACTTTGATTTAGATAATTTAATTAGCTTTAAGGGTAAAAAAATTTTAGCAGTGGGTAACTTAAAAAAACAAAAAGATTATCCAAATTTAATTTACGCATTAAATGAATTTAAAAAAGAAAGTACTGATTTTATTTGCATGATAGTTGGAGACGGAGATGAAAAAAATGATTTATTACATTTAGTGAAAAAATGTGGTCTTGAAAATAATATTTTTTTAGTAGGTAGTAAAAATAACCCTGAGGAATTCATGAAATATTCTGATATTCTGGTTCTTTCAAGCATTGCAGAAGGATTTGGTTTGGTTTTAGTAGAGGCAATGCAAAATGGTTTAACTCCTGTTTCGACTGATTGTCCCTCAGGACCTTCAGAAATTATTAAAAAAGAATATGGATACTTATGCCGTAGAAAAAATCCACTTGATTTATTAGAAGCAATTAAGAAGGGTCTAAAATCTCCAATTTCTCCAGATTTACTCTTACAAAGAGCTGAGTATTTTTCTGTTTCAAATTCTCTAAAAAATTATGAAGACCTCATAAAAAAAGAAATTATTTAAGACTTTATCCCAATTCCAAAGTACTTAAATTTATAATTCTTTACATCTTCGAGGTTTAAAATATTTCTTCCATCAAAAATTATCTCTACACCAATATCTTTAAGCTTATCAAGATCAGGTGCCCTAAATTCTTGTGAATCTGATGCAATAACTAGATATCTTATATTTGAATCTTTTATCTTTTTTTGAGGAAAAAGCTCATCAATAAAATGAACTTTTTTTGATGATAATTCTTGTCTGAGAGATATTTCTGAAACTATAGGGTCAAACACATAAACCTTTTTAAAGTTTTGATGTATTTCTTTTAAAAGCTTTAGTGCCATTGAAGACCTAATATCATCTGTGCCTCCCTTGAAAGAGAGGCCCCAAAAAAGAATCTCTTCCCTTTTTGAATTAATAACATTTTTAAATATTTGGTCTTTAAAAAAATCTATTTGTGTATCATTTACTTTCTTAGTAGCAGTTAAGATCTCAGATTTGAGTTTATTTGATTTAAAACTATTTAATAGTGCAGAAATATCTTTTGGGAAACAAGAGCCTCCATAACCAATACCTGAGTATAAAAAATCTTCTCCGATTCTTTTATCTAATCCCATGCCAAGTCTCACATCATGAATATTTGTATTTAATTTAGATGAAAGTCTTGAAAGCTCATTCATAAAGCTAATTTTTGTAGCTAAAAATGAATTCGAAGCATACTTGATTAGCTCAGAAGTTACTGCATCTGTGAATAACATTCTAGATTTAGACCAATTGAAAGGTTTATATATATCTGTAGCTACTTGCCTAACAAAATCTGAATCTGTGCCAATGACTATTCGATCAGGTTTTTTGAAATCAGAAACAGCTTGACCCTCTCTTAGAAATTCAGGATTTGATGCAAACTCAACATCATTACTATTGTTATTTTTAAATAATTTACGCATTTTGCTACATGTATGGGGAGGGACAGTTGATTTAAAGAAAATTATTTTTTTTGAGGTAACAAATTTTGTTAAGCGATTAACTACTGATTTTATTTGTGATAGGTCTGCCTTACCACTGTTACTTTCAGGGGTACCGACACAAACAAAAATTATCTCAACATCATTAATCTTTTTATTAATTTCATCATGAAAGGCTAAATTTTTTTTTGAAATTGAATTTCTAATAATAGAATTAAGACTTGGCTCAAAAAAATCGATTTTATTTTTCTTTAAATTCCTAATCTTTTTTTTATTATTATCAATGCAAAGAACTGAATGACCTACCTCACTAAAACAAGCAGCAGTTACAAGACCAACATATCCTGCACCTATAATTGATATTTTCATTGATTCATAATTGTGGCTTGATTACTATTGTATAATCATCTTCAAACTTATTAAATAAACAATAAATATCGTTAATGCCCAGGTGGTGGAATTGGTAGACACAAGGGATTTAAAATCCCTCGAAGGCAACTTCGTGCCGGTTCAAGTCCGGCTCTGGGCACCAGAGTAATTCATGGAAAATTATTCGCTTATATATATTCAGGAAACCTATTATCTTGAAAACTTGAATGTTGTTTTAAGGAATTTAGAAAACAACAATTACAAATATATTTCCAGAAAAACTTTAAAGAATATTCCTAAAGAGGACCAATATATTGTTGAAAATACTTTCGATGTTATCAATGTATTGTTTTCTCTAAGAAAAATAAATTTTGAGAAATTTATAGCCTCAAATGTTGATGATTTTTATTTTCATTTAATTTTTAGATTTGCTTCATTCAACAATTTTATCTCATATGATGAAGGCCAACGAAGCATCGTTTTAAATGATCATTACTTTCAAAGATCATTTGAAAAAAAAGGACAAAAAAAACTTGCTCTGATGAATCGTATACTTGGTTTCCCAAAACCATATGGTGAGTATTATGATTATTCTGATACTCATTATACGTTTTATAACCACAATCTAATTGAACATAATCTGAAAAACCACAAAAATATAATCTTTTTAAATAAAAAATCTACAGCCAGAAGTATTGATAAAATTTTTATAGGCATCAGTAGTAATTGGCGTTACATGGCAAATGAAACACTAAATCTAAATTCAGAAGCGTATTTAGAAAAAATCTTAGCTGCAGCAAAAGTAATTAATCAATTAAATCCAGATTTATATCTAATGCATCCAAGAGAAAATAATGATTTAGTAGATCTGCTTAATGAGAATATCAATGTTGTAAAAGACATTGGTGGAAAATCACATGTATTAATAAATAAGCTGCATAGAACGAATACAAGATTCCTGGTTTACAGTGACAAAAGTGGCGTATTATTTGATATTAATGATGAGATTGAGATAAGTTTTATAGATTTATTTAAAAGATTTGAAACTGAATCTTATAAAGAGTTTGTTACAAATTTTAACAAATACAGATTTGGAAATAACAATAATTCTCCAAAAGCAAAAATCTTGTTAACAGAGGATATAAAATGATAGGAATAATTGGAGGTTCAGGTATTTATGGTCTGCCTGGATTAAAAATAATTGATAGCTTTAATATTAATACTCCATTCGGAGATCCATCATGTGAAATATCAAAATTGAGTTTTAATAATATTGAATTCTTTTTCCTTCCAAGACACGGCCTAAAACACCAGTTTTCACCAACTAAAGTAAACTATAGAGCTAATATCTATGCATTAAAATCATTAGGTGTAAAGCAAATTTTATCTTTTTCAGCATGTGGATCATTAAATGAAAAATTTTGCCCAGGAGATTTTGTTTTAGTGGATGATTATGTGGATTTTACTAAAAAAAGGGAGTCATCTTTTTTTGAGAAAGACATAGTTGCTCATGTCTCAATGGCAAGACCGTCATGCTCTATTTTAAGAAAAAAACTTTCTAATGCGATGAACAAGGAAGAGATTCCTTTTCATGATGGAGGAACTTACATAGCAATTGAAGGACCTCAATTTTCATCACTGGCTGAATCACTATTTTACAAAAATGTAATGAAATGCGATGTTATAGGTATGACTAATATGCCAGAAGCTAAATTGGCAAGAGAGGCCGAAATTTGTTATCAAACTATTGCAATGGTTACAGACTTTGATTGTTGGAATGAAGATATTGAGCCTGTAACACTCGAAGAGATTCAAAGAATATTTGCTCAAAATCTAGTAAATGTAGAAGCAGTTTTATCAAGAATTCTTGATAAGCTTGAAATTAGACTTATAGACAAAACTTGTGATGAGGGTTGCAATGATTCATTAAATTCAGCAATCCTCCAAGATCTAGGCAGTCAGAACAAGAAAGAGTCACTTGGCTGCTTATTGGAAAAGTATATTTAGTAGAATAGTGATAAATTTTTTAAAAAATACATCTATATTTAATTTAGAGGTTACAAGTGTTAGTTAACCAGAAAAACTATCAGTCCATATGGTTTGAAGACAATAAAACTTTTATTATTGATCAAACTCTATTGCCATTCTCATTTAAAATTATTTTGCTTGATACTTTAGATAAATTTATTGATGCAATCGTTAGCATGAAAGTTAGGGGGGCACCTCTTATTGGAGTAACTGCTTTTCATGCAATTGCAAACGAAATGAGTCTTGATTCCTCAGATAAATCATTGAAAGCTACGGTTAAAAAACTTTCAGCTACAAGACCTACTGCGTACAATCTATTTTGGGCTCTTAAAGAAATAGAAGACTACCTTTTACAATATCCTCCAACTCAGAGATCAGAAGAAGCATATAAGTTTGTCAAAGAAAAAGAAATTGAAGACATCAAATGTAATCAACTTATTGGAAAATATTGTGGTGAATTCCTTATTGAACATCATAAATTAAAAAAAGAAAAAATATTTAACATAATGACACATTGTAATGCTGGTTGGCTTGCAACAGTTGACTATGGCACAGCCCTTGCACCAATCTTTTATCTAAGTGAGTTAGGCTATAGTCTCCATATTTTTGTAAGTGAGACAAGGCCCAGAAATCAAGGGGCATTCTTAACTGCTTGGGAACTTGATAACATGAATATCGATCATTCAATAATTTCGGATAATGCATCTGGTCATCTAATAAGTAATGGTGAAACAGATTGTGTAATTGTTGGAGCAGACAGGGTTGTTCATTCTGGAGAAGTTTTTAACAAAATTGGTACTTACATGAAAGCTATTTCATGTAATGAGAACGATACCCCATTTTACGTTTGTGCTCCTACTTCAACTATTGACTGGGATGATAAGAGTGAAGGTAAAGAAATTATTATTGAAAATCGAGATGATTTTGAGGTATCAAATATCATGGCTTTAGACGAAAAAAATCAAAGCGTCTCTTCAGGAAGAATTGCATCACTTGGATCAAACTTTAGAAATCCTGCTTTTGATATGACTCCCAGAAAATATATATCAAAAATTTTTACGGAAAAGGGATCTGCCGATTCAAATTCAAAATCACTTAAAGTACATAAATCATGATAATTAATAGATGGGATAATAAGGAACTCAATAAATACAAAAGAAAAATATTCACAAAAATTGATCCTGAGATTGTTGAAAGAATTTATACAAGTCATTTAATTGGAAGAGATAAAGATCTTGTAATGCACGGTGGTGGGAATATATCTGTAAAAATTAAAGAAACTGACTGTATTGGGAATAATATTGAAACCTTAAGAGTCAAGGGAAGTGGATGGGATTTAGATAATATCAATGAAGAAGGTCTTCCAGCTTTAAACTTAGAAAAGTTACTAATTTTAAGAGACAAAAATATAATATCTGATGAAGACTTAGTTAATTATCAGCGAACATGCTTGTTAGATGCATATTCTCCTAACCCCTCTATTGAAACTTTGCTACATGCTTGCATACCTCACAAATTTGTCGAGCATACTCACTCAACGCCTTTCTTATTCTTAGCAAATATTAAAAATTCTAAAAAAATTGTTAATGAGGTTTTTAAGGGTAAGCTAGGGTTCGTTAAGTATGTAAAACCTGGCTTTGATTTAGCTAAAAGAGTAGATGAAATTATAAAATCAAATAATGATTTAGATGGGCTTTTCCTTGAACATCATGGTCATTTCACTTGGGGGGAAAATGCAAAAGAAGCGTATTTCAGATTAATTGATCAAACAAATACCCTAGAAAAATGGATAAAGAAAAATCAAGTCAAAAGTAGTAAAACAATTAAAAAAAGAGTTAGTTATTCAGAATATACAAATTTTGCAATTAAATTGAAACATTCTCTAAATAAGTATGGATCTGACAAAAATGGTTATGTTTTTAAAATTAATAATTCTAATGAAGTCCTTTCAATTCTAGATAATATAGAAATAGACCAATTTGCTAGAAGAATAGTCCTTACACCTGATCATATTATTAGAACAAAAGGTAAGCCAGTGCTGATTGATTTAAATAAATTTAAACTTACACAAGCCAATGTATCTAAAATAATCTCAAAATATTGCCAGGATTATAAAAATTATTTTAGAAAATATTCTAAGAGGAATATTCACACAATGCTTGATCCAATTCCCAATATGGTTTGGGTTAGGGGACTTGGATTGATTAGTATTGCAAGTAATGTAAAGGCAATTAACATCATAGATGACATTGCATTGCAAACTCTAAGAGTATTTCATCAACACATTAAAAATAAAGAAGATTTTATTTCACTCAGTGAGTCAGACTTATTTGAAATGGAGTATTGGAGTCTTGAACAAGCTAAATTAGGATCTAAAAAATCTCAAAAACTTGCCTCTAAGGTTATTGTTATTACTGGTGGTGGTGGGACTATTGGTAAAGCTTGTGCAAAAAAAATGCTAGATGAGGGTGGAAATATTTTATTAGTTGACAGAACTCAAGAGATAGTTGATGAAGCTTTACATGAACTAAATGATGGGCGTGTGAAAGGGATATCTCTTGATATAACGAACAAAAATGCTCCTAAAAAAATAATTGAAAAGGCTTTCAGTTGCTTTGGTGGACTTGATATATTGATTTCTAATGCGGGATCAGCGCTGGAAGGAATGATGGATCAATTATCCAGCAAAAAATTTAAAGAAAGCTTTGATTTAAACTTTTTCTCACATTATGAAATCTCCAAAGAAGTTATTCATGTTTTTAAGAAACAGGGTATTAAAGGTCAAATTTTATTTAACATTACCAAGCAAGCAATTAATCCAGGGAGAAATTTCGGTGCATACGGTATACCAAAACTTTCAATTATTGGACTAATGAAACAATTGGCCCTGGAAAATGGGAAATTTGGTATTAGGGTTAACGGTATAAATGCTGACAAGATAAGATCGGGTCTTTTGAACAAAGAGTTAATAAAAAGAAGGTCTATTGATAGAAGTGTCTCTCAAAAAGAATATATGAAAGGCAATCTATTAAATGAGGAAGTTCTAGCAAAAGATGTAGCTGAAGCTTTTTTTTCTTTAATAAGTCTCTCTAAAACGACTGGTCACATAATTACAGTTGATGGAGGTAATATAGAAGCATCTTTAAGATGATTTATCATTAATATATGAATAATCAATACCTTTAATAGTAGGAGTTTCCTGATTATTAAAAACTAATCTTGAGCTATATTTTTCATGATTTCTGCAAAAACTTATGACCTCCTGCAAAGAGATATCTGAAACCTTGAAGTAATTATATATATCTTTCAAAAATCTATAATCATCATCATTGTCAACTGTCAAAGATAAATTAGGTTCTATTATAGAATTATCGCTAACAAAAAAATTGTTCACCTTAATTAAATCTGGTCTGTTGAGCATGTAAGTCATGTATTCCGAAGAATTTGGATCAGTTAGCATGGAGTAAAGTTTTTTAAGTGTTTTAAACTTAACTATTTCTGATCCTGCACCTATAGGAATCTGATTACAAAAAGTATAATCTGATCCCTTTTTAATGTGATCTAACAACATTTGAGTAATTATTTTTGGATCAGTAAGCGGGTTATCTCCCGTAACACGAGTTATGTTTTCAGCTTGTTTTTTGTTACCTATTTCTATAAATCTAGACATAACGTCTAACTCCTCGCCTGCAATGAAATTAAGAGAGTATTTTTTTGCAATCTCAACTAGTGGTTCATCATCTTCATGTCGAGAAGTACAGATACAAATTTCATCATTTTGAAACTCACTTAATAACCTTTCAATGAGCCTTTCTATAAGAGTTACCCCATTAAGATCAAGCAAAGCCTTCCTTTTAAGCCTATTACTTTTTAATCTTACTGCTACACAGATAATATTAATCATTCTTAAAGTGATTCTTTGATAAACGGACTCCCGATGGTATATCCTTCAGAAATTTTTTATTTCTTAATTTGTTAATTTCTAGTCTTGTAAGTCCTGGCTCAGAAGTTCTCATATATTTCATATTTGCCGACGCAAGAAGATCACCTTTTCTAACATTAGAATCTAAGATCGCATACTTCTTCATTTTTTCTCGGTATTGTTTTTCTACTGATGTAAGCTCTAAGTTTCTTGAATTACCTAATGACATATAAGCTTTATGTATAAATGAAATAAAATCTTTAAACTCATTTGGATTTAAAGAGGAATAATAATCAAACCCCTTTCTAGATCTGTCTAAAGTAATATGTTTTTCTATGTACTCTGATCCTAAATTTGCTGCTATAGAAGGAATTGAAAAAGACATTAATTTATCATCTGCATCGATATGATCAGCATAGCCAATAGGAAGTCCAAACTCTTTTTTTAAGGTTTGTATTTTATTCAATTCACAATCCTCAACTCTAGTTGGAAAACTTTGAATTCCATGCATTAGAACAATATCATCGCAACCATTTGATTTAATTGCATCTATGGAATTATGAATTTCGTCAATTGAAGACCCCCCTATTCCTATAAAAGTAAGCTTCTTTTCTTTCGATACTGCTTTAAGAAGATCAAAATTGTTTATATCAGCAGTAGGAATCTTGAAGGCAGAGACAGCATCATTTTCTTTAAGTAATTCAAAAGAGCTTAGGTCATAAACTTCGGTAATTAAATTTATATTTTTTTTTGAACAATATAACAAGATAGATTTCCAATCATCTGGTGGAATTTCTATTACTTTTAGATCATGATTTTCTGCATCATCTTTGTGAACTAATTCATTAAATTTATATATCTGCAACTTAATAAAGTCAGGCTTGGCCATGGAAGACTCATTAATTAGCCTTTTTAATTCTGAAATATTTCCACCATGAGCAGATGCAATTTCTGCAATGATTTTAATATTAGAATTCATTTGATGAGATTATATATCAAGTAATGTTAAAACATTTTCTGTATAATCAGAAACCAATTTAATGATGCCGCTTTAAAAAATATTAAGTTATTTTTAAGTTTAGTTTAGTTATGATAAATGTAATAAAAGATATCTTTGGCACCATACCTCTTTCTAAAAGAAGAGTCTTCTTTTTCTTACAAGCATTAGTTCTCTTAATGTCATTATTTGAATTGATCGGTGTTGCATTAATCGTTCCGTTTTTTACCATACTTACTGAGCCTGAATTAATTGAATCAAGCTCACTGCTTTTGAATGTAAAAGATTACTTCAATATTTCAGGAAATAAACAATTACTAATATATTTAGGAATTTCATTAATAGGTGTGATAACACTAAGCTCAATACTTTCGATTTATACAAATTGGAAATTACTTTTATATACCTACAGCATTGGAGCTTATACGAGTAACAAGCTTTATGCACATTATTTAAGGTTACCCTGGATGCATCATGCTAATAACTCATCTAGTGAAATGATTTCATATGCAACAATTGAAGTTGATAGATTTGTAGGAAATATTTTGAGCCCTTTTTCAATTATTACTTCAAGAGTGTTTATTGCAATCTTAATTATAGGCGCCTTAATAATTTACGAACCTATCATTATAATCTTTGGATCATTAATTTTTTCAGCTTTATATTTTTCAGTTTTTCTTTTTATTAAAAATATATTAGAAAAAAATAGCGAGATACAAGTTACTAGCCTAAAAGAGAGATTTAAACAGCTCAATGAGGGACTTGGCGGAATTAAAGAAATAATCCTAAGAAATAATCAGTCTGAATTTATTTCAAAATATTCTTCAAGTACGGATAGCGCCTTTAAATACAGGGGTATAAATGGGGCTCTAGTATATGTTCCTAGATATTATCTTGAGTTGCTTGCATATGGAGCACTAATAGGGTTTGCCTTAATATCTTTTTATACAGATAAAGATGGAACTCAACTCCTTCAATCTTTATCAATATTTGCGGTTGCGTCTATTAAGCTACTACCTGCAATTCATCAAATTTTCTATAACGTTGGAACCATTCAGGGATCAATAAAATCTCTAGAAGTTATTAAAGAAGAGGTCGGTAAGGCTAATAATGCAAAAAAGATGGATGTTGAGAAAACTCATAAAAAAATACATTTTTTGAATAAGCTTGCCTTTAAAAATGTTTTTTTTAAGTATCCTCTACATGAAAGAAAAGTCTTAAATAATGTTACATTCGAAATAAAAAAAGGTGAGGTTATAGGGGTAGCAGGATCATCAGGAAGCGGTAAAACTACTATTGCTGATTTAATTTTAGGGCTAATAAATCCTACAAAAGGACTTATTCAAATCGATGATCAGATATTAGGTAGTGAAAATTTACTTTCATGGCAAGAAATGTTGAGCTATGTGCCTCAAAACACTTTTATTTTAGAGGGTTCCATCAAAGAAAATATTACCTTTGGATCAAATGATGAAACTGAAGATAGTAAGAATTTACTTAATGATGCAATAGATAAAGCTGGACTTCGAGAATTTATTGAATCACTTCCAAAAGGAGTTGAGACTGAAGTAGGAGAGAAAGGATATATGATATCTGGAGGACAAAAACAAAGAATTGGAATTGCTAGGGCGTTTTATAACAAATCTAAATTTATTATTTTTGATGAGGCTACAAATGCACAAGACAATATTACTGAAGCCGAAATACTTAAATCCATCTTTGATCACAAAGATAAGTTTACTTTTCTGATAATTGCTCATAGACTTTCGACACTTGAAAACTGCGATAATATTCTTTTCTTAAAAAATGGTGAAATTTCAGATAGCGGAAATTTCAATAAATTAAAAGAAACATCAAAAGAGTTCAAGGCAATGCTTGAAACAAAGAAACAGTGAATATTCTTATTGTACCGTCATGGTATCCAGATAAAGAAAATACAAATTGGGGTTATGGACAAATTAATGGCTCATTCTTTCTTGAGCAAGCACATGAACTGAATAAAATCGTTAATACTCAAATAGTTTACATAAAAGTTCATAGTCTTAGAAAAATGAAACTTAAGAACCTTATTAATTTTTTTTCTATTTCATGGGACTTAGAAAATGGAATAAGAACTTTCAGATTAAATACATTTAATCTTTTACCTGGTTCTACTACTGGGCTGCTACTGCAATATAAAGTAATTTCATTTTTAGTATTCCGTTTTTTGAGTCTTTCTAAGAAATTTGATCTTCCTGATGTAGTTCATTGTCATGGCTCTTTTTTTGGAGGAGCTGTAGGTATATATGCATCTAAATTTTTTAAAAAGAAATTAATTTTTACAGAACATTCAAGACAGCTTACAGATTATCTTCTGCCTAAAGAAGTTAATTATTATAAATCCTTACTGAAAAATTCATCAAAAGTTATAGCTCTTTCAAATGATTTCAGAAACTACTTTAGAGAGTCTTATCACATTAATAATAACAAGATTGAAATTGTTCCTAACATGATACCAAGAATATTTATTGATCATGATCATAGAGTTTTTCAAAAAAATAAAACTTTTACATTTATTTTTATCGGGATGTTGATAGATTTAAAAAAGCCATTAGATATCATCAAGGCTTTTTCAAAGATCAATCAAAGTGGGATAGATTCTCAACTAAAAATTATTGGAGTTGGTAACCAATACTCTAAATGCAACACACTAGTTAATGAATTATCTCTTAATGATCGAGTTCGCTTCTTCGGGACTCTAAGCAGGGAAAATACACTTAAAGAAATTGCAAAGTCACATTGCTTATGTTCAGTAAGCACTACTGAATCTTTTGGTATGTCTGTTTTAGAAGCCTTAACTCTAGGATTGCCTGTAATTTCAACAAAATCAGGGGGACCGCAAGATTTGGTTAATAATAAAAATGGATTGCTAGTAGATATTGGAGATATTGATGGAATTGCAGATGCTATGACATATACATGCAATAATTATAATAATTTTAATAGTGATCATATCAGAGATGATGCTCTCAAAAGATTTCATCCAAATGTTGTTTCAAATAAATTAATATCAATTTATCAAAAATAAATAATGTCTAGAGCTAAATTTCTCTAAAGAGTTAAATTTCTCTATAATTACACTCAATTAATACATACTAGAAAAAATGAGTAATATTGTAGCTTCTCAAAATTCAGTAAAAAGAGGTTCCTGGCTTTTAAATAGAGAAGATAAAAAATTTAATCCAATAGATTATTCTGTTGAACATATGTCTGAGAATAAGGCATTTAAATATGCTCTTCTTGATAACGAAAATAGATATGAAGAAGTTTTGCAACATTTCAAATATCGTTATTTGGACTATAGAAAAAAGTGGACAGATCAGCCAGAAAATTGCTTTAAAGAAAATATAGATGATAAAAACCTTATCGAAAAAGGAATCATCCCTCTTTGTTTAGATCTTGAGACTGCTGCTATTTGTGACTTAGCCTGTCCATTTTGCTATAGAGAATATATGGCGACGCCTGATAAAACTATCAATTTAGATTTTGCAGAAAAACTTATTAAAGAAGCTGGAGAGATTGGAATTCCCTCAATTAAATTTAATTGGAGAGGTGAGCCTCTTCTATTTCCCAAACTTCCCTACCTTATTGATTTGGCAAAAAAGAATGGTGTCTTAGAAACAATGATAAACACAAACGCTACACAACTTAAGGAAAAAAAATCTAAGGAATTAATTGAAAGTGGTCTTGATGTAATGATTTACTCATTTGATGGTGGAACAAAAGAAACCTATGAAAAGATGCGGCCAGGTCGATTTAAAGAGAATAAATTTGAAAATGTCTACAGAAATATATATGAATTTAAAAATATAAGAGAAAGTTTAAATAAGAAATTTCCTCGAACAAAAATTCAAATGATTCTTAATGAAGACACTTTTAATGAGCAAGAAGAATTTTTTAAACTTTTTGGGGAATGCGTTGATGAGGATTCTGTGAATACCTATACTGAAAGGGGTGGCTCATTGTCTGAATTAACTGAAAAAGAGCTTCAAAAATACTATGAATTTTGCGATTCATTGGGATTACCAAAAGATTCTCCATATATGAAAGATTCAATGGGTAAAATGTGGATTTCCGAATCAAGAAAGCCATGTCAACAAATATATCAGAGGTTAATGGTTACCTATGATGGAAGAGCAGGTATGTGTTGTTATGATTGGGGCAGCACACATCCAGTAGGTTTCCTTTCAAATGAAAGTTTTGACGATCCTGATAAACCTTATAGAGAAATAATGGGCAAGGTTGAAAAGAAACATCAAGGCTTCGAGTTACTGCAAGCTGTTGAAATACCTCCTACTCATAATTTTCCTGAAAAAGAAGTTAGTACAATTAAGGGTCTATGGGAAGGTGATGAACTCAATAAAGTAAGGGAATTTCATAAAAAAAGGAAACTTGAGAAGGTAGGTATCTGCGAAAAATGCACATACAAAGATACATATAATTGGAAAGAAATTTAAATCAATTTAAGCTTCTTTAAAACTTAAAAGAGTCTTTACACATTTCATCAAATCCTTATTTAACCATGCAAGAGAGTTCTTTCCATGCTTATCTAAACTTGCAAATGAACCTTGAGAATACATTATCTACTATCAGTAAAAATAATGGAGGCTGAAGCCGGAATCGAACCGGCGTACACGGCTTTGCAGGCCGCTGCATAACCACTCTGCCATCCAGCCATTTAATCATATTCTCTAAAGCAACAACACTTGTTAAATTTAAGTGAAGCATTGTAACTGTTTTAATTGCTTAATCCAGTTAAACTTGCTTTAGTGTAATGAAGTCCAGTCTTGAGAGTAAGTAAGCATGCAAATGTAAGAAGAAAGTGCGAGATAAATATGAGTAATGAGAGGTTAAAGTAAAAAGCTAGTAAATAAGATGATATTGAGAAAAATTGAAATGCTGTCTTTAACTTTGCCAAGAAGGTTACTTCCGTATGATTGAAATTATTCTTTAAGTTAAACATTCTTAACCCTGATACAAAAATATCCCTAGAAATAATTAATCCAACTAAAAGGCTAATAAATGCTAAATCAATCTCAAGGGTAAGCCCAACTAATGTAAATGTAACTAAAATCTTATCAGCAATTGGATCAATTATTGCTCCTAAATCAGACTCTTGTGAGAGCTTCCTAGCAATAAATCCATCTAGAAAGTCGGTAATTGAGCCCAGCAAGAAAAATACAAAAGCAAGCAAAAAATTATTAAATACAATGAAATAAAAAACAATCGGGCCCGCAATTATTCTTAGCAATGAAAGTTTTGTAGGTAAATTAATGTTCATATGTATTTATTTAGTATAATTCATCCTCAAATTCATTAAACCTGTAATAAATATGTTAGATGATATAAAGACATTAATTTGGTTTATTTTAAGACCTAAATTTTACTCGGCATTATGGGATCTTATACTACGAAATTTCATATTAAGAAATAAGGATGATGACTACGCAAAAGAACTCGCTAAAGATTGGTGTAAAAATAATTCGGTTTCAAAAGATGTATTATTCAAAGAAATAGGGATTAAATCTGTTGTCTCATTTAAAGAAGTTGCTGGAGAAAGTTATTTTAACGAAATAAATAGAAAAATTGAGGAATCTATTTCAAACTTTGGTGGCTGTGGTGATCTAGATTTAATTTATAACTTATCAAGTTATTTCAAACTTAGAAATATTGTAGAAACTGGGGTGGCTTATGGATGGAGTGCTTCTGCAATATTGCATGGAATTTCCCAAAATGATGGATTATTAGTTTCAGTTGATATGCCAATGCCTAAACAGAAAGATTATCAAATGATAGGAGTGGCAGTAAAAGAAAAGCATCTAAAAAATTGGTTTCTTATAAGAGAGCCAGATAAATTTGGTTTGCTAAAAGCATTTAAAAGATTTAATAAAAAGGTTGATATGGTCCACTATGATTCTGACAAAAATTATTATGGAAGAGAATGGGCTTATCCAAAGATAATGAAAAATCTTGTAAAGGATGGATTTCTAGTATGTGACGATATAGAAGATAACCTTCATTTTAGGGATTTTGCATACATGAATGATTATCCTTATTGGGTTACATTTATTGACGGAAAATATGTTGGAATAATTAAGAACTCATAGCCTTTTGCTCTCAAAGAAATTTTTTATTCTTTCAGCATCCGCATAACTTATCCCTTTCACGCCTGATAACTCTTCCATACTAAGATTTTTAATATTCTTTATTGAGCTAAATTTACTCAATAAAATCTTCTTTTTAACAACACCAATGCCTTTAATCTCATCAAGAATAGAATAATTTACTCTTTTTTGCTTCGATCTCCTATGAGCCTTTAAAGCAAACCTATGAGCCTCATCTCTTGCCTTTGAAAGTAATTTAAATAATTTTGAATTGATGTCAATTTCTACCTGTCCATCAATTGAATATATTGTTTCTGTCATAGCTTTTCTTTTGACACCCTTTGCAATTGATAATAATAAGATATCTCTTCCTTTAACCTCATTTATAATCGAATTTAATTGAGCTTTACCTCCGTCTACCAACAAGATATCGGGATTTTGATACTCCTTCTCTAGCCTTTTCTTTATAGCAAATGACATTGATGCTGTGTCATTTCCCCCTAAATTATTTGGAATATTATATAAACGATATGAATCCTTATCTGGTCCATTCAAATTGAATCTAACAACACTTGCTTTTGGGATAGCTCCAGAGTGGTGACTAATGTCAAAACAGTCTAAAGTTGGCTCAGTAAGATTGAGAATAAATTTTTTATTTAACTCATCAAAGGCTGGTTTCATAACAGGTTCTTGTTGTTTAGAATTAATTAAAATTTGCTTTGAATTTAGCTTAGCTAAATTTAAAAAGCTTTTACTGCCTTTAGGTGCTTTTACAAAAATATCAACCTTCTTATCAAAAGTCTTTTCAAGTGCTTCTTGAAGTAGTTCTCTCTCTGAGATTTTATTAGCAATAAGTATTTTGTTTGGTAAATGACTTTTGTGTAAGTAGTTATGAAAAATTGCACGTCTAAAGACGCTATCTATTTCTGAGGATGCATCAGAATCAATTAGGTAGGTTTTAGTAGATCTCACTTTGCCATCTCTCACTGAAATTTTAGCAAGTCCAGTCCTCTGCTCAAATGAACCATGCCAGATATCAATATCTAGCGGATGAATATTGATGGATGTCTCATCTTCAAGTGAAATAATGCTATCAAGTCTTTTTTTGTATCTATCAGCCTCCTCAAACTGAAGTAAATCTGAATGCCGTTGCATCTTCTCTTTAAGAATTTTCTTTATATATTTTTTTTCGCTGGTTAAATACCGCTGTGCAGCAGATATATCTTCAGCATAATCAGATTTGCTAATCAAATTTACACATGGAGCACTGCAGCGTTTCATTTGATACTCAATGCAGGGTCTAGATCGATTGCTGAATGTACTATTTGAACAATTGCGTAGTCTAAAAATTTTTTGTAATTCTTTAATCTGATCACGAACAAGTCTTGCATTTGTGTATGGTCCAAAGAAATTCTTATTTATTGCTTGCTTGCTTCTTTTTAAATGAATGGAAGGATAATCATGTGTGCCAAGAAAATAGATAAATGGATAGGTTTTGTCATCTCTTAAAAGAATATTGAACTTAGGTTTATATTCTTTGATAAGTTGTTGCTCAAGTATTAGCGCTTCTGTCTCTGAATGCGTTGCAAATGTTTCTACTTTAATAGCTTGCCTTTTAATTTGCTCAGTTTTTCTGTCTTTAATTGCTGGAGTAAAATAGGATCTTACTCTTTTCTTTAGATCTTTTGCTTTGCCAATGTAGATGATCTTTGATTTATCAAAAAACTGATAAACTCCTGGCTTGTTTGGTACATGATGGAAGTTTTTAATCATTGGATGATTATATAGAGCTATTTATCTAAAATTTTCTTAGCAACTCTTTTTCCTGCATTTACTCCAAATTGATCGAAAGGATTAATTTGAAGCATAGCAGCGGAAACAAAGACCCTATATTCCCAAAAAGCAATAAGAGCGCCCAATGAAAAAAGATCTAAATTATCTAATGAGAAAAAATTACCTCCAATATTGCTATTCACAGCATCTATTCCTTTATTAGATTTTATCTTTCCAGATAGCAGCTTGAATTGTCCTTCTGCTTGAGAGTTAAGTAGTTTTGAGTTACTGCTCAAACTGGCAATAAAATCAGCTGAAGTTCTAGAAGTACCTTGATGTAAAAGTTGGAAATAAGAATGTTGAGCTATTGGGCCAAATCCGCCGTAAATAGTTTGACCTGTATTAGCAAATATTGATTCAGGATTATTTGGCTTTCCAAGTGATTCCATTTCCAATTGCTGGATATAATTAGTTATGGATCTAAGTTTCCAGTTGTAAGAAAGTATGACTCTATTTTTTTTGGATAAGAAGTTATGGGACCAAATATCGTGAAAAACAATGCTTTTGAGAGCATTTTTTACATTTAATTTTTTTTGAACATCATCATCTATGCTAGCAGCTCCTCTAAGAAAATCCTTATATTCATTTGGCAGAAGAACAGGAGAACTCACCTGTGACCAGATTGAATAACGTCCTCCAATGCTTTTTGGGAAATCTATAATATTTTTTTTAACAAAACCGAGTTCAATTGCCTTACTCTTATTTGCAGTAATAGCAAATAGATTACTTTTAGCTACATTTTTAGGTAGCCATGAATGGGATAAAAGCACTTCATCAGTTGAAAAGGATTTACTTATAAAGATGTATAAGTTTTTTTCTTTGAGCCTTGGCTTTACTAAAGTTAAAAACTCATCTTTATCTGGTCCAGTAATAAAAAATAAATTTTCTTTTGTTTCAGTAAACTCATGTAATAATTTAGGTCCCTCGTAAGATCCTCCTATCCCAAAAACAAAAATATTTTTATAGGAATTTTCTTTTACATTTTTTAAAAAAAACTTTGATGCACTGATAGAATCAAATTCATTACTCTTTTGGGATAGATTTCTGTAACGACAATGAAGAGCTGCCCTTTTTTCAGTGAAATTAACCTCTTTACCATCAAGTAATGCACTGATTAAAGCATCTATTTTTAGTTCTTGGTAAATGTTATCCATAATCAGGAATACATCTTCTGAATAATCCTTATAAGAACAGGAAATTGTTAAATATGGAAGCTTAAAATTTTTATGAAACATACTAGAAGCTGTGACCTTTTTAAGGCCGTTAAGCTCGTTTAAATATTTATTCTTCATAAATAGATTGATATATTTTTTCAAACGCAGACGCTTTATCCTTGTGTGATGTAATTGGTCTTCCAATTACTAAATATGTAGCACCCAAATCAATCGCTTCTTTTGGCTTCATTACTCTAGACTGATCATCAGAATTAGAGTCTGATAATCTTATACCTGGTGTAATTTTAATCTTATTCTGAATAAGATCTCCTGCGAGTTTAAGCTCATGGGGAGAACATACAACTCCATCTATACCTGTCTCATTTGCTAAATTAAACATAGAAGAAACTGTTTTGGAGATTTCTTGGTTATAAACTTTTTTAGACTCCTCTTCATTAAGGCTGGTGAGAATGCTTACCCCTATGCACTTTGCATTTATTTTTTTACTTGAATCTATAGCTGATTTAATCATAGAGAATCCACCAGAAAGATGAATAGTTAAAAGCTTTATTGGATAGCCTTTAAAGGATTCAATAGATTTGCTGACTGTGTTGGGGATGTCATGAAACTTAATATCAAAAAATATTTCAAAACCATGATTCGCAACCTCATCAAGTATTTTTCTACCATGATAATTAAAAATAATGCTTCCAACTTTTAAAATGCATTTTTTTGGATCTAGTACTTCAATTACACCTTGATAATCAAGTGGATCATCTAGAGCAACAATAATATTCTTTTCAGTCATCAAGCAAGTTTTTTGAAGGTGAGAATAGTATGGTATTGGTTTCACCTAAAAAAGATATATCTTTAGTTTTTGGATTTATGAACTTTCTTGGCCTAATAGTTTTTTTTACAAAAGTACCAAAATCTCTAAATTCTGCTCTGTTCTTTAATGCAATAGAAGTAGCTAGTGCTCTAGATAATTGTGTTAAATATTCTGAAGTTAAGGATGAATTAAGATTTAATGACCTGGATATTTTTTCAGAAAGATCAGATTTATTAAATGTATTATTAGTCACTTATTTTAAGAGATATTCTTTCTCGCTCTGCATCAATACCAAATATGATACAGGAAAGCTTATC
>MDTD01189465.1_pt1 | contig 37770 bp, 26 predicted proteins | sample 811221 | NCBI WGS metagenome assembly MDTD01 (sample SAMN05326646, study PRJNA326480) | marine metagenome | isolation source: seawater | place: Pacific Ocean: South West | collected 2011
CCGAACGTGGAATCATGCACATCCAGAAACCGCGGCAGCTCGTGGGCCGTTGCGGCGCCCGCGCCCCGGGGCGGGTCCCACGGCGGTGGCGGGTGCAGCCATCCGCCGTCGGCATCGCGCATATGCCTGCGGTCTGTGGAGAAGCGGGCCAGAAACACGTCTGCCGGCACCACCCGGAACCCCGGCCGAAACCGCTCCGGCACGCGCCGGTCCACCGTGGCTGCAACGTACTCATCCTCCGGAACCGCGACGCCCAGGCGCGAGTCCAGATCCAGAATCCAGCGTCCCAGTACCGGCGAAACAACCCGCACAAGCACATGATAGTCCCACACCACCAGCTCGCCGGGCGGCGCCGCCCGCTGGTGACGCAGCGCACACGTCGCCGATTCGTTCACCACAAACACCGCCGAAAGCGCCTCAGCCGGCACCGTTCCCCGCGCCGGCACCGTTCCCCTCGACGCCCCCGGTCCTCCCGTGCGCCCCGCCTGCAACGCACCGCACAGTCGGTACACGTTCTCCTCGCAGTAGAACGGCTGATAGTCGAACTCACCGCGGTCCAGGTTCCTGATCCAGCTCACTACTTCTGCTTCCTCGCCCAGCTGACAAAGCGCTGCATCTCCCGACGCGCCAGGCTTCACCGTAGGAAGGCCCGATCACCGTTCATACTGGATGATTGCCATCCTGCGGATATGCGAAATACCGTCGCCGGTGACAGCCGGGTTCCCTCCGGCCGCCGTTCCCGCGGACTGTCCACTGAGATCGTCACCCCGCGGGGCCCCCGAACCACTCGTCCAGCGCCTCCCACAGGTCCTTGATACTCCGCCGGGAGTTGGAGTAACGCTGAATCCACCGAACGTCTGCCTTTATCACACCGAGAGGATAGTCCGCGCCGGAACGATCGGCAAGATGCGCGCAGCCGACCACCACTTGGCATTGGTCACGGCCGGGAATTCCCTTTGGGGGTCCGGGGTGGCACAAGCTACCCTGAGATGAGTCTTCCGATAATTCAGTTGCGCCCTCAGATCAGTCTTTCTATAATTTGAATATGAAATGTGTAAAGTGCGGACGAAAACTAGAAGAAGACAATGACAGATGTCCGGACTGCAGAACGGTCAACGTCCACAAAAGGTATGATCATGTAGGCGCGTTCGTGGACGGACTTGCTTCGGTGGGGCTCAATGGGAAACGGGGGTTCATTAACAAGAACGCCAAGTTGGTAATTCCACTAAAATATGATTTTGCAAAAGATTTGAGTGAAGGTCTGATTGCTGTAGAACGGAAAGGAAAGCACGGTTTCCTGAATGAGCGAGGCAAAAAGGCCATTCCTTTACAGTACGATGATGCTTCCTCCTTTCGTGAAGGTCTTGCGGCCGTAGCTCGGAACGGGAAATGCGGCTATATCGACAAAGAAGGCCGGGAAGTGATCCCTCTGACGTATGATGACGCCAAGTCTTTCAGCCAAGGGCTTGCTGCGGCAAAACTGGATGATAAGTATGGCTTTATCGACAAGGATGGTCGCTGGGTAATCAGTCCGCAGTATTACTATGCTGGAGATTTCAGCCGTGGACGTGCTGAGGTTGTGCTCAATAGTGGTGATTCGATTACTATTGATAAGACAGGTAAAAGCACATCGGAGCGAAGTGGAGGCAAGAAGACAGCGCGGTCTCACAGTCCACAGAAATCAGAGACTGTAAGAAAGAAAAAAGTAAGTCGAGCGAGTTTGTTGAACGAATATGATTATGTTGACAATTTTGTCGATAATCTCGCTGTAGTCGCACGAGACGGTAAGTATGGTTTTGTCGATAGGCAGGGCCAGAATGTCATTCCCTTGAAGTATTATTTTGCCGCATCGTTTACCGAGGGTCTTGCTTCAGTAGCGCTCAGACGTACGTCTGACCCGTCCCTCTCAGGTGGATCTCTCTCTCATTTGATATGGGGCTACATCGACAAGAGTGGGAACGAAGTGATTTCGATGCAGTATGAATATGCTGGTGCATTTAAGGACGGACTTGCCATGGTCCAGCGTGATGACAAGTACGGCTTCATCGATATCACGAACAAAGCGGTGATTCCTCTGAAATACGATTACAGCCTCGATTTTTGCGAGAACCTGGCCGCAGTTAAAGTAGATGACAAGTGGGGGTTTATCGATTCAAACGGCACTGAGGTGATTCCTCTGAAATATGATAACGCAAGAAGCTTTCATGAAGGGCGCGCCCTGGTCGGATCAAATAGCACATGGCGATTCATCGATCCCAACGACCAGGAAGTACTGGCCTTGAAATACGATTTCGTAGACATATTTTGCGAGGGGCTCGCTGCTGTGAGGTTCGAAGAAAAATTCGGTTTCATCAATTCCAGAGGAGAAGAAGTTATCGCCCCTGTGTTTGACAAAGTCTATGATGGTTTCGAAGAGGGCGTTGCCACTGTGGTGCTTGATGGCAGGTATTGTACGATCGACAAAGAAGGAAAAGAGGTGCGGTCCTCCGAATAGACCGAGCCTGTCAAGATTTTTGTGTAAATCCCCTCAGGCCGGAACCCGGCCTTCAAACGTGATCATCCTGTCCGATTTCCTGGGCTGATCTAAAAGCGCAGGTTGTGGCTGCCGTCGCGGTCGCCGAACACGTGATCGAAGACCATGTCGGAGGTCAGAAGGATGCCGTTTGTAATTCTCCGTACAGGCAGTATCGTGCCCGTGCTCGCCACTTGGCGAAAACTCGACCGAATCTCGGCGGTCCCTTACGCAGCCGGGCCACCCCAGCGATCGGCACCCCGTATCACGGCGGTGGCTTCCACCGCTTCCTCAAGCGCCTTGAGGAGGGGCTTCTCCCAGTTGTACCAATTGCCCAGGGCGGGGAGCAGGCGCCCGGCGTCGGCGCGGAAGCGGGCCTCATCCCACTCGTGGATCAGCCGCCAGTGCCCCACGATTCGCTCCTCCGAGGCGTGGAGAAGCGCGACGGTGGGCAGTTTGTCGCTCTTGGCGCGGTTTTCCGCCGGGGTGGCGGGCACCAGATTCCAGATGGAGCTGTCGCGGCGCAGGGCAAAGGGGATGATGTGGTCAAGCTCAAAGGCGGAACGGATGCCGCGCCCGGACCACGCGCTTTCGAGTGTGCCCGCGGCGGCTCGGTCGGCGAGGAAGCTCCTCACGGTGAGGTCCTGGCGGCGGGCGTCCACGCTGGTGAGCAGGCGCTCCACCGCTCCGGAGACGCTCATCCAGTCAACCTGGGTCGCCGTGAGCTCCGCCCAGCGGAGCACCACCGAGTCGGTGATCCAGTGGCCCATGAGGACAAACTCGCGCCAGAGGTCGGCCTTTACATAGAGGAAACCACCGGCGTGGCGAAACTCGTTCTCTCCGGCGTAGCGGATCGGTCCGGTCTTGAGCGCGGTGGTGATCTGGCGCATCGCCGCTCGATGAAAGCCATCAAACCGGGACGGCACGCGCCCTGACTGCACATCCCAAAGGTAGGATGTGAGGCCATTCTGGGATTGGTAGACCGCAATGAGCGCACGAAGTTCGGACTGAAAACGGACCGGACCGCGTCCATTCCAGTTCTGTGGGACCGGCTGATCCCCGGCCAGGAAGGGCCAGTAGTAGGCGGCCCAGAGCTGCGCGATCTCGGAGAGCGGAATCCGCACCTCCCCGGAGCCGAGCGGCACGGCGAGTGAGGGCGTGTTGGTGGCGATCTCCGAAAGCGCCCGCAGGAGTGCGAGCTTGTAGGTAGCGGTCTTGCGATCCCGGTTGATGATCGATTCGATCCGGTCGATCGGCCGCGGGGCCTCCCCGGAATAGCGGAAGACTATGGTGGCCCAGGTTGCGTTGCGGCCGGCGGCGTCATTCCTCCGGTAGTGGTTCTCGACCACAAAACCGAGTCGCTCAAAGAAGAGCATCACCTGGGACTCACCGCGCATGACAAACAGACGGCCGCCGGCGTCACGGCCGGTCGACTCGTCCACGTCGTCGCGCTCCAGGGGTATTGAGATGACAGCCACCCCACCCGGCCGCAGCAGCCGCCGAAGGGCGATCACAAAGTCAAAGAGCTCGCTGTCAGGGATGTGCATCAGGACTGCCGAAAGGAGGATCCCGTCATAGGCGGCTGGATTGGCTTCCGCATGCGCCTCCGCCGGCAACGCGACGATCCGCCCCGCAAGCTCCGGGTGCCGCGCCACCGCCGCCGCCCGGAGTTGGTCCACCGGCTCCAGCCCCCGGGCATCCACGCCCAGGCGCAGAAGCAACGCCATGTCCCTCCCGGATCCGGAGCCCACATCAAGGACGCGCTGACCACTGGTAAAGAGCGTCGGGAAGAGCGCAGCCAGGGGGCTCTCGACTGATTCCCAGAGGGCGACGCGGTCAGCGGTGTTGGTCTGGTAGTAGGCGCGGGTGCGGGAGTCCATACGATTCGATAGTATACCTTACTCTCTATTGATGCCGTTGATCGCAGAATCGAGAGCGATCTACTCGTCGACTGTAATCACCCCATTTGTAGCTGACGCCACAGGTGGAGGGTCAAGCAACTGGGGGCTTTGCCATTCTCGGTGGAATACCGCACACTGCTGAGTTGGGTCGTTCGTGATTGTAGGTCCACAGCCACTGGGTCGCAACCAAACTCATCAGGAATGGAGTTGAGGTAGCGCTGGGTTATTTGTCAACCGTGATCCCGTCAGATTTGAGGCGAGCAAGCATAGAAATCAGCACTTTCGACTGGCCCTCCGTGGGAATCTGCGCCGGAATCTTGCATGCTTTTCGGAGGATGCTCGCTTCTTTCTCCGACAATAGATTTCGTTGCTGCGACTCGACCAGGATCCTCTTCCACTCCTTGGCGGGGATCGATACGACTCGTTGTTGCGCATTAATACCGTCATCCAGCCTTTGCAGTTTTTTCGCGTCTGTCCGCTGCTCACGCAACGACTGCGAGTCAACAAGTTCGTCGTCGAAGGCAGAAGGGAGCTCGCTGGAAAGCTCGTCGATGTGTTCCAAGATTTGATCCCAACACGCCGGCTGTTTCGCCCACTCGGATATGTTGGAAACTCCTGCTGGGGGCTGACGCAGGTAATCATTTACGAACCTCGCAGTAATGCGTAGAACCTCTTCCATCGTCGCCGAGATATCCTGACGTCGCCAGATAGCTTCGAAGTCCACCGGTCTCCCGCGAGCAGCTGCCAAATGTGATACGCACGCCAGCGTATACGCTACGATATTGGCCCTATAGCCACCGTCATACCATGCCTGTGCGCTGACTAGCTTCTCAGCATTCCGAAAGAGTATTGCTCTGGCCACAATCCTTCGGAAGTAGAACTCGTTGATGCTCTGTGAGTCTTTTTCCCAAAGCTTGCCAATGCGCTGGGCGTAGCGAGCAAAATTCTTTTGTGCGCCGAGGTTCACCCACCTCGGAACCTCATCCCACACATTTTCGAATTTTGCGAGGTCAGTCTTGGTGAACATCTGCGCCTTGGGATACTCCAATTTGAAACGTTTCTTTTCTGCGGTCGTCATTTTCGACTGCGCGTCGGCATACTGGCCTCTCGCTCGCTCGTAGAACCACTTACTTTCTCGCTGTTCACCGCTGCGAGCCGGGGCCCAGATACGCCGCGAAAACTCCTCTAAACGAACATGAAACGGATGATTCGAGAAGAAATCGGCAGCATTGACTCTGTTCTGAGTGTTGGCGTACTCGGATATTTTCGGTACTACCAATTCGCTCTGATCCGGGCCAATCACTGAAAGTTTCATCTGAACGAACACACCATCCAGTTCAATTTTCTCGCGCCTGCTGGTATGAAAAAGCGAAGCTGTCGTCTGGCCTCCATTCACAATCTGAAGGTCTCTGATTCGGACTATCGCCAGGCCGGATTCACCTTGTACCGTATCGACTTCCTGAGCGGTTGCGGTAATCCCGTTGTTGTAGGCAAAGAACATCTCAGGTTCATTTAGGATAGTCGTGCGGATTCCCTTGTTAACCTTGCCGCGCGCTTGGAGAAACGAGCGTACGTTCTGTTCCAGAAGCCGGGCACCGTGTTTTTCATATAGCTTGGACAAAATCTGTCCCGGCATTACAATGAGAAAAGACTGATACGCACTCGATCCTAGGTGCGCCGGCAGGGCATTTAGTCCTCTTCCAAACTCCTCCTTGAAATCGATATTAAGCGCCTCTTTATGATCACGCGAGCTCCGCTGGCGCTGAAGACGCGAGACATCCCATACATGAAAAGTCGCCTCAGTATCGCAGACGTCGCGATTTTCGATGCTCTGCATCCGATCACTGAGAACGCGTTCTGATACGAGAAAAAAGTTGACTCTGCGAATGGTACTCCGACGGTCCGAGATCTGCCTCGACAAACCATACTCAGGCGTCGTTTCCTCCAGCTCGTCGAAAAGATGCTTGGACAGACTCGCCTCGAAAAAGTTCTCCAGCCTCCGGAAGGCAGCGCTCACTTCGGTCTGCGTAAGTGACTGCAACTCATCACGGTTATCGAAATCAGCAATAAACAGATCCAGGGCGCCTTCATCATTGAACCAGTATCCGTCAACGCGCATTCCTCGCTGCGCTCTATAGTGGCAGAGCTCAAAGCCCTCGATAAACCCGGTTTCGATCAACTCTGTTGAGAAGGCTTCCATGAACTCGGAGAGCTGAAATGCTTCGTGAGCCTCAGCTCCTGCCATAAGCTCCTGACGAAAATCATGAAAAAAATCGGAGGTCGTTTGTTCCATCAGCTCTCCCAGATCTCATTCTGGTTACACTCAAACGCCGCAATCTTTTCCAGCTGGAGATTGTACTTCACATCAACAACGCCGTCCGGTAGTTCCGATCTCACCAGCCGGGGAAAGCCATTAGTTACGTGGTAAGCGTTCGAACCGTTTACGAGAAACTTAGGGTTATCATACTCGCGCATCTCCACATATCCGTAGGTCGCCAGTTTTCTCCAGTAGTCGTCGATTGCGTCGGCGTCGCTCAGTTCGTGCCCTACAAACGAAACCAGCTCGTTGAGCGACTGGGCGGGCGTTCCATCAGGTGCCTCAGTCAGGCGGTAGACTTTGAGAAAGAGGTGCTCTGAGACCGTCTCCATCTGATCTTCAGAAGAGACGCGCACTATGCTCCGATCCCGACCGCTGATCGACTTTACTTCGACTGCTGTATCACCAAAGATGAAGTCCTGATGTATGCGATCAGGTCCGCACCAGGCTTCAACCGCTTGAGCGTCGGTCAGATGTTTTTCCTTGAGAAGTCGGAGGAAGCTCAGCTCCGCAAAAAGACCTCGTACTTCTTCCGCCGATAGAACCCGCGTTCGCTTGCCTGCAAGGAAAGCTTTCCAACGCTTTATGTGGTTCAGTGCGACACCCAACGCAGCAGGAGGATCAGAAACCCCATCGAGATTCCCGATCAGCGTCTGGCAAAGGCCGTGGAAAAGATCGCGATCAACGTGTTTCTCGAGGGTAAGGATCAGGCCCTGTTTGCCGGGTTCCGGCAACTGGCGCAGATCCACTTCTATACCGTTCACGGCGGTGGCATTCTTTCGGAACTGCGCCGAATGTTCGCCCTTAAGTTGTACAATGAAGAGACACTGCCCGTGCACGTCTTTCCCCCAGCACAGGGTAACGTCGCCCGGGGCCGTCACATAGCGGACAGTGTAATCACTGTCCGGGGTCTTCATTTCATCCCATGGTGCGTTGCTACTCGTCATAATCTTCCTCTTCGTCGGGCGTATCGAACGATCCACCCTGCATACGTTCGATCCACACCTGGTTAGCAACAACTTCAACTTCGGTCTGATAATGGCCTGGCGGGAAACTGATGCCGAACGCAGGTACACGCGCATCGACATCTTTCCCGACCGGCCCAAGAACGTGGAGCATCAACAGTGGCTTCTTGCGCGCTGAGCGAAAATGGACGTCCGATGGTTTCTTGTCCTCGCCATCCTCGGCGGCAAGCTTCGCGGCTTCATCCTTCTGCGGGTCGGACAGCCCGAGTTTCTCATCTCCACGGCTGGCTACGCGATCCTTGCTAGTTCGCCATGCATCACCATCACGCCGGGCACTGGTACGTTCCTGAGTTCCGAGTACGTGTTTGCCCGCGTCCTCACCATTGGCGGAAACCGAGATCAGCAGAACATCTCCGGCATCGTATTCGTCTGAAAGAGCACGCAGGTAACTCAGCGCAGCGGCCTTGCGATCTGCAAAATCGCGGTGACTGCGAAACTTTGTGAGAAACTCTTCTATTTCCGAAAGCTTTGCATCTCTTGCAAGCCAGCCCTTGCCGGTTTCTTCCAATGCGGCGCAGCCAAATCTTTTCTTCCAGTATTCAGCAATCAGAGCCTCGTTCTCTTGGTTGATCTTCTCGTCCGACGGCAGAAGATAGCTCTCAACAATGTGCCCGCTGAAGTTCTGGTTCACGACGATCCTCTCGCCGGCTCTCATCTTGTTCGCAGCAGTAATGAGCAGCCGATCAGGGTGAGCCTTGACATAGAGGCCGAACTGCCTCGGACTCATTCCGTCGCGTCGCATCCTCTTGATCTGCTGTCGGAGCTCTTCTGAAGCCTCTGCTATGTGCCCATACCAGTCGATGGAATCCGGTGACAAATAGACCCGGCACACGTCTTCATAACCGGGTCTGTACCCAAACCAACGCCCCATCTGCATCAGCGTGTCGTACATGCGCGTGTTGCGGTACATGTAACTCACAGTGAGGCCTTCGATGGTCAGGCCGCGCGATAGGCTCAATCCGCCAATGGCGATGGCGGTAAGGCTATTCCCGTCACGTTCGTACTTCTTGTAGTCGAGTGCTTCATCGGACTTGCTATTCACTACGAAGATACGAAGGTTGTCGAAGACATCGTTCAAGGCGCCTTTGATATCGGACCATGTGAACCCGCAATCAGAGAACTCCTTGTCGAGGCATGCCTCCAATGAAATCATGACTTCATTCCTTTGTGATATCGAATCCGGCATCGCGTAATCTGCCTTCACAGCCTCTCTGACTTTCTTCTCATAAAGGCTCACAAAACTGCGAACAGTATTCTGCGTCGCTACAAATCGTGAAACGTTGATCATCATTGAGCAGTGTTTGTTGAAATGCCCCCTCAAATTGCGGATGGCTCTTGCGACAATGAAGTGATCAATAGCTTCATACAGGCTGGGCGGGAGCTCCGGGACCGGATCATCTTTCTTGTGAGAGAAAGGAAGATAGTCTTCACAATCCCGGATAGGTCTGACAATTCTTGCGCTGCTGATTTCATCACGGAAGACCTTATCCGGCCCGAAGTAAGTGTTTGGGGCATCAAGACTGACAATGAAATCGCGCGGGAACAGCTCCTCGTAGGCTTCCTGATCATAGGAATCAGGATTGATGAAGATATTGGCAAACGGCGTAGCGGTGTAACCCACATAGCATGAGTTCGCGAAGAGCCCGAGAATCTTTCGAAGCATCGCATTCGTCTTTGTGGGATCGAGTTCGGGCTTGTTTGTATTGATCGATGCGTTGTCGGCCTCATCGTCGATCATGAGCATTGGAACATCAGCAATGACGCCATCCGCCTGAGCGTTCATCTCCTTAAGCCAGACATGTAAAGCTTTCAGTGTGGTGACGTTCTTTTTGATGACGAGAACAGTCGGCTTGTTCAAGTCGTTGATTTTCCATCCGCTCTGGGCTGCTGTCTTCTTGCTGAAGTCATCATTGATGTTTGTGAGCGTCGCTGGATGCGGGTAGTCGCGGGTCAGGCCAACGCCAACTCTCTTGCGGTCTTCCGGATCGCTGGAGCGTCCAACAAAACCTTCGTCAATGCGTTCCTGGGTCTGCTTCCTCAGGTTGTTGTGAATACCCGCGATAACGATGATGAACTTGTATCCAGCGTCGGCGGCCTTGGCGATTACGCCCATGTAGTTTGCGGTCTTACCTGACTGCACGTGTCCAATAACAAGACCGCGACGATCCCACTTTCCTTCGCTCGTCGGGTCCTGCAAATGACCAAGGATTTTGGTTCCGACATCACTTAGGGAACGAACAACGGTTGGATGCATCTTTTCCGTTTTCAGATATTCCTCGTAGGCATCAGAATATGTCCACGTGATATCTTTGCGCTTGTACACCCACTCATCGTCGTGGTCAGCTTCGACATCGACGAGGGAAACACCAGCCCCCATGTGCGAGTCTACTGCGATGAGCGCATCTTCGATGACGGTTTCCAGAGGGCCATCATATCCGAATGCAGCAGCAAGCTGCTTTGCTCGCTCACTAACTTCTTCGCGCGTTGGCGTCTCCGGTAGCAGCGATAGCGCCGAAATGAGCGCACTCGTGAAATTCTTTTGGTTCTCAATCTTATTGAGATTCATCCCTTCAGTTCCTTCGCAATGAATTGCTCCACAGAATCCTCCAAGCCCACGAAAAACCTTGTTGAACGCATGACTTCCCTGAAGCTTTCAACGTCGACTTCACCATCCCCAAAAAGACAATCCTTTAAGGCGCTGAGGCGCTTGTTGATCTCTTCCTTCGAGGTTTCGTTCTGATGGATATCGCGCGGATGGGTTGAGAAATCCGAGTAGATCATTTCCACCGGAAGCGATGATGAAATCGCTTCGATAAGCATCGTGAGGCGGCGCTCATTCTCTTCCGTTAGTCCTGAGCGAAGTGCCTCGATCAACGGATGTTCTTTGTTCAGCTCATACCGGATCGTTCCATGATCAGCATATCGCTCCCAGACTGGCGCTTTAATCTCATCGAAGAGTTTCTTCCCTCTCCCGCGATACACCGTCGTGCTGCGTGTCGAAACCCTTTCGATGATCTGGCGCAGCCGGGCTCTGACCGGAGCTGGAGGGCGCGCTCGTGACTTCTTGATGTCGATGGTCCACAACCCATCAAGACTATTCGGGAAGTCAATCTGCACCCGAGCAAGCTTTGTGGCTTCACCCTTGGGAATAAGTCGGAACCAGTCGCCCCATGCCATAAGCCGTCCGCCCCGGTACACATAGGCGCCCTGGTTGGATATGAAGTCACTGCGGCTCTGATAAAAGTCATACTCTTTCGCGGTCAGTTTGCTGTGGTGAGGAAGGATATAGGGTTGCATTTCAACTCCCACACCACCAACTCGGACGACTTCTTTCGGCAGCATCTGTGTAGCTGAGTTCTTCCGGCAGAAGGGATCGAAAGGCTCAATAGGGTGACCGTTGAGGGAAATCAAGACTCGCTTCCGGCCACGCACTTCCCCACTCAGAAACCGGTGAAATACCAGAGACAGGTGCTTTTCGACAACGTCAAGCTTTTCATTGACGATCTCGTCGCGCCTCGCTCCTGTCTCATCCTCAAAGAGTCGATCAAGATTGCGCCAGATGACTGCTGTCCCGTTTCCAGTGATCAACTCTCGGAATGGAAGTTCCGCAATCTCTTCAGTTTCAAGGATCTCAATCAGCCAGTCATCTTTTTTTTGAAGGGTGCCAAGGTTCCATTCCGCTGCGTGAAACCCGCCACCATCGTTGCTGATCACGGTGAGTCTTTCGCACTGCGAGAATGAGGCGGTCTTGAGTCCCAGACCAAAACGGCCAAGGTCGTTTGGTGAACGGGTTTCTGACGGGTTCTTCGAGCCGTGACGCATTGCATCGATGACGCCTGCTTCGTCCATGCCATGGCCATTGTCGATGATACCAAGCGTTGGATTTTGCTGGGTCAGATCACAGAAGATATCGACCGAGGTTGCTTCTGCAGAAATGCTGTTGTCGACGAGATCAGCGATTGCGGTCTCAAGCGAATAGCCAAGGTCGCGCATCGATGCTGACAGGGATGAAGCGCTTGGAGGCAGACGATGCTCTCTACCCATCAAGCCCCGCCTTTCAACTGATTACGCAAACCTTCGACAATGCCAACCGGATCATTCTTCAGTTCACATTCCCAGACGGTGATGACACACCAACCACTCTCTATCAGTTCGGACTTTTTGCGTGCGTCACGCTCGACGGTCTCTTCAAACTTCTTCGTCCAGAAAGCAGTGTTTGTTTTCGGTGTAGTCGCCTTTGGGCACCCCTCGTGGCGATGCCAGTAACAGCCGTTCACAAAGATCACTGTTTTGTGTTTCGGCAGAACAAGGTCCGGTTTCCCAGGGAGCCTTTTATCATGCAGTCGATATCGAAAACCGGCGCGATGCATGAGTGAGCGCAGCACGAGTTCCGGCTTCGTGTCCTTACCTCGAATGCGAGACATGTTCCAACTTCTGTGCTCTGCCGAGATGCGATCGGCCATCATGCAATCTCTCCGGCTCGATCGAGCACGTCAGCGACTACTGCTGCAATCTGCTTTGCAAGATAAGAGGGTACAGCATTGCCAACCTGGTGGTACTGAGCGGTTCGCGGACCCTCAAACTTATAATTGTCTGGGAAGGTTTGAAGTCGCGCAGCTTCTCGAACGGTCAGACTTCGGCACTGCTTCGGATCATAGTGAATGAAGTAGTGACCATCTTTAGAAATGTGTGAGGTGATAGTCGTTGCGACACTATCCGGCATCTGGACCCGGAAGCGATCAGAAAACATTTTGCCTTCTCTGCCGAGCTCAACGTTGCGATGACTCGGCAACAGGCTTTCCGGGAAATCAGAGAGTTTAGGACTTCGCCCATTAAGCTCCGCAAACACAGTCGCGAAAGAGTAGCGCTGTAAGTCTGCACTCATGTGAGAGCGCGCTTCGTGCCCGGTCAGTACGTCGAGGCGCGAGTCACCCAGCATGGAGATCGATGCATAGCTGCTCGCGTTTGGCAACTTATACGTCGATGATGAGCGTCCTCCGGTTGTATAGCCCTGTGAAGCCAGCTTCCTGAGTCGCTCGACAACGCCTTCACTAAAATGGGATCCGGTACACAGGCTCGTAGGCCTCAACATTGCAAGCTGGGCAATGGCATTGCTCCATGCCTCATAACTATCCCTTTGCCTTGATAGTCCGCTGCGAAGCTCAGGAAGATCAGATATGGTCTCACTTACGGTAGGCGCCACGTGCGGCGACAGCACCGAAGGCCTGACGTCAATATCACTTCGAATACCGAGAATAAACACTCGGTGCCGCGCCTGCGGAACACCGTATTCCTCCGCGCGCACAAGAAAGCTTCGCGGGTCAACCTCGGACTTCGGCACATCAGGTTGAGAGAGCGAATACAGATTGTATTGAAGGCCGTCTCCACGCCGGCGAAGGGCAGAAACCGGCTCCGCGAGGTCATCCAATATCCTGTTAATCATCTGCTCTCCGCGCACACGAGCAGAGAGAAGCCCCTTTACGTTCTCCATGACAAAAACCGGCGGGCTGTGGTCAGCGATTATCTGCAGGTATTCCCTATAGAGGAAGTGACGCTCATCATCCTCGAAACGGGGATCAGACTGCATCCGCGATCGACCTACGAGGGAGTAAGCCTGACAAGGCGGTCCGCCAACCAAGACCCAGTCCTTTCGTTTGGTCAGAGCGCCATGGATCAACTGACTGACTTTCTCGCGATTTTCGGGCCCGAGAGAAAGCTTTACGGCGGTGCTCAATGCGGATTTGGACGCTTTGGGATGGCGTCGAAACAGCTCGTCCTTATTGATCTCTTGGCGCAAGTACGCGTAGTAGTCTTCCGGTGCTTGACCGGGGGGAAAGTACCTGAAGAAGTGACGAAGAAGTAGCGTGCTGTGAGCATGCTCATCCCGTTCAATGGAGAGAGCGTCTTTGAATCGTCGCGCGCCGGTCTCGGCGACATGAGAAGCGAACCCTTCCCCCAGTCCACCGGGCCCCGCGAACACGTCAATCACCGGGTAGGTACGTTGATTGGAATTTGTCACACCCATTGTATCGCCCCAAACCAGGCGAACTGGCAACAGTCGCAAGCGTGGTGGAGGATTTCGCGGACGGTTACTTCGATGAAGCGGTTGAGATGGGTTTCCCAGTCTTGCATAGTCCTGGGGATCTGACGCTGGGCAATGTCCTCGGCAGCCGTGTGGCCGGTGCGGCAGCTCTTTCCGTCGGCGGCAGTTATTCGAAATCTTCGAATAACTGAATCCTCCGCGAGCTCGTTGTCAGCAAAGACCTTCTTGAGATGGTAGTTGATGGTGTGGGTCTTCACGTCGTAGAGGACGCCCATCATTTTCTGGGTCAGCCAGATGTCCTCGTCCGCATAGACCACTTCGACGCCTCCTTTGCCCTGTGCAGCGACAAAGGTGAGGTATTCGACGGCAGAAGAACGAGTGATGGACATGTCTTTGTTGTCGGGCTTCTTTTTCACGATACCTCTCCGGTCTTTTGGGGGATGCTCCGGAGCGCCCGGTCCGGTTCGCTCGCTTCTGTCCGTCCGTGCACGTTCAGAGCAGCAACCTCCCCCACCACCACATTCTTCTCCACCCCGTCCGCGGTGGTAAATACCTTCAGATTATCCATCGCCCGGGTCATGGAGACGTACACCAGATTGCGCATCCGTGCCGCCGATTCCTCCTCGTCGATGCCTTTGGTGCCGAGCACCATCGGCAGGAGGAGAAACACCACGGGAAACTCCAGGCCTTTGGCGCTGTGCATGGTGGACAGCCGCACGCCCTCGGTGGTCTCAAAGTCAAAGTCCTCGTCCATCACGGAGCAGGTGGCGATCCCCGCCTCCGTCAGGAGGCGATCGGCCTTCTTGAGGAAGTTTTTCATCGGGGCGAGGATGGCGATGTTCTCCGCCTCGTATCCCAGGCGGCCGAGAAAAAACTGCAGGCGCGCAACCAGCGCGTCCCACATCGCATCCGCATCCGGCAGGACAAAGGCCTCCGGCTCCGGCCCGTGGCGGAAGGCGCTGCCGGTGCCCAGGGCGCTGCGGTCCAGCCCGGGCACGGTCGCGCGGTAGCGCTCCGACAAATCACAGATCTCCACGGTGTTGCGGTAGTTGGTCTCCAGCGTCCGGGAGCGGTTGCGGATGTCCACCCCGCTTTTGAGAAAACTCCCGCCAAAGCGATAGAGCCGCTGCTGCTCGTCCCCGCAGATGACGGTGCCGCGCCGGCTGAGGGCAGCAAAGAATTTGATCTCGATCGCGGTAAGGTCCTGCGCCTCGTCAAGAAACACCCGCCGGAAGCACCGCTCCTCCCGCCACGCCGCGTCCTCCGGTGCCTCCGACTCCAGCCGCCGCAGAAGGTGCTGCACCGCCCGCTGGGTGGAGAGGGTGCCCCGCTCCTCCATGATCGCCCAGGCGGTCTCGCAGGCGGTCCACACCTCCTCGCGCTGCTCCCTGCGGAGCGGCGTCACCAGTTCCCGGCGCGGAACCATTTCCTCTATATACTGCTCCCGACTGAGATCATTTCCGAGGATGAACTCCTCTGCCTCGACCATGAGCTGGTCCACGGGCAGAACCGTCGGTTCGACCTTTCCGTAGATCTCCGTGACCGGCTTGCCAAAGATGAGCTCCCGGTCTTCCTCGGCAAGCAGGTCGGCGATGAGCTCGTCGGCGTGCTGGATGGTGAGGTCGGTGACGTCGCTGCCGATGATCCGGGCGAGGTAGCGGTTGAAGCGCGCGAGGGATTTGTTGAAGGTGAAGATCCCGATCTGGCTGTGGTCGTCGAACCCGAGCTCACTTCGGATGCGTTCCCGCTCGCGCTGGACGGCGTGCATGAGGACGAGTGTTTTGCCGGTGCCGGCGGGGCCTTTGACGAGGTAGTCTACGTAGGCGCGGGTGGCCTGCTGCTCCTCAAGCTCCCCGGCGGCGCGGCGGGCGCGTTCGGTGGTATCAAAGAGCTCCTGCCGGAGCTCGGTGATGCGGGTACGGTCGGCATCCTTCTGTGTTTCCAGGGTGTCGATGCGGGCCTGCAGGCGCCGGGTCTCGGCGATCGCCTCGTCGATGTCGATCTCCGTAAAGCGGTGGCGGACCGCGTTGGTGTAGCGCCGAAACTCCCCAAACTGCCGGCTGACGGCGTGGAGGTCCCGCCGGGCGGCGGCGTAGTCGTGGGCGGCGGGGGCGCGGGGCGCCGGGCGCGGTGCGGGACCTTCGTGGGGTGCAGAAGCGTCGGGTGCAGTCACTGCCGAATATTGTAATTTCGAAATGTCATTTTCTCAAGTGGTGGCGTGGCGCAACGCTCATGAAGTTCTCAATTATTCCTGTCGCCGATCGGCCGAAACAGCCGCAACCAGGCGAGGAAGTCGTCGGTATCCCCTCCCCCGGCGAGCTGTGCGAGGCCGGGAACCTGCCCGATGGCACCGGCCCAGGCCACGGGAAGGCTGCGGTACAGGTCGTCCTGGTAGGCAGGATTGGAAACCAGGTCCCACCAGCGGGAAAACTCCGCGCTTTCGGGGAGCTCGTCCAGATCAAAGTGGTCGACGAGCTCTTCGTGGAGGCGTAGTTGGTCGTCGGGACCGTCGTGCAGCGCCGCTGTGCCGCCGGTACACAGAAGTGTGTTGACGCGATCCATCTCCATCGATGCGAGTTTCCAGAAGTCGGGACCGGCTTCCTCGAGACGGTCGGCGTCCCGTGCCAGCGTGGCGTCCATGTGGCGCAGGAGGTAGCGAAACCCGATCCGAAACATCCCCTCGTACTGCTGAAAGCGGTCCGGGATGACGATGCCGCTGGGGGTGGTGGACAGGAAGGGCTCGGCCCAGTCCCGGGATGCCGGTGAGCGTCCGTTGTTGGCGATAAAGGAGACCAGGGCGTAGGCAAACACCTCGACGGGGACACCTACGTCTTCCGCGGGAATACGGGCAAGGATCTGCACGCGGTCGTCACTGAAGGGATGGAGCATGCGCCAGAGGAGTACGGTGGTGTCGGCGTCCCACACGCCGTCAAAGCTTGCCAGGCTGAGGGTGTGGACCGTTGGCCCCATCGGGTTGAAGATCGCCGTGGCAAGGAGGCCGATGTGCTCCATGGAGCGGAGGCTGGTGGGGTCGAGCAGGATTGGTCCGTCGGCGCCGTGTTGGACTCTGCGCTGGATTTCGTGGCTGAGTTGGTCCGGGGTGGTGATCATCGCTCCTCCTTTGGGTTTCATAGGAGGATGCAGTGCAAGGAGCGTGCCAGCCGGGTGGGACTGCAACGGTGTACACCTCTTTGTGTCCATCGTGGCACGCGCGGAGCAGCGTCCGGTCGAGCGCGTGCCCGCTCCGCAGGGTGCGGCTACTCGCCAATTGCCTCGAGATCTGCTTGGTCCTTGAGTCGGCCGGTGGCGCGTTTGTTGGCAATCAACGCATCCCTTCCAAGAACAAGGACCGGAATGTCACCAAACTGCGTGTGCACGGCCGTGGCTCTGGCAGTTTCCCAGCTGACCCCCGAGAGACTGGTCAGAATGTCTACCCTGGAAGGCGGTGTCCCAAGTTGGATAACCTGATCCGGTGTTGAGAAGTCATCAACATTGAGCCCGAGGCCACCGAAACCAAACGCTTCCAGCGAGCCAAGGATCTTCGTCGCATTCTCCCTCGTCGGAGCTACAAACAGATCAAGATCGCCGGTAAAACGCGGCGCACCGTGGTGGGCCAGAGCGTGTGCGCCCACGACCACGGACTCAACGCCGTGCGAGTGGAACAACCGCAACAATTCGTTCAAGTCTGGGGATAGTTCCATACATCTGCCTTCTGAGGCGTTCAACCTCTGCCAGCCGATCCTGCGGAGTACGACTCAGCCAGTAACGAAGGTTTTCCTGAGTCTCGTCGTCTCCCAGCCGGCGCCTGATCACCACGCGTTCCACGGTGCTATGGTACCATACATCACCCACCATGTACGACGTCGGGGGCCAGAGCCAGCCGATCCTGCGGAGCACGACTCAGCCGGTAACCACCGCGCTCAGTTTTCCACCGTGACCGAGCCAAACAAGTCTGAGTTATGGGATCTACCACGGTGCACATTCCCGACCAACTCCTTGATCGAATCGACGCCATCGCCCACTGCCGTGGCGTCAGCCGCAGCCGGGTGGTGATCGCGTCTCTCGAAGCCGAAATCGCCCGGAACGCCGGTGAATGGCCCAACGGCTTTTTTTGCGCTCCTCTCCGAGGAAGAAGGCGCCCTACTGGGCTCTGCGACCGAAGACGTTGAACGAGCACTCGCTACCCGGCGCAGTAATCGACTGACACCCCCTGAATAATGCTTCTCTGACCGACGTAACCGCCGTTTTCTGACACAACTCTGGTTCTCTTCTGGTTCGGGACGAAGATCTGAAAAGCGTAACTCCGGTTACGAAACGGGCGCTGGCACGGGATTTGAGTGACCACTGCAGGAGGTCAGCGGGCACGATGAGTTCCACGGAAACGAGTACGGCGGGAAAACAGATCAACGTGAGCTTTCTGCTCGCGGCGGGGCTTGGTGCGGCCGGGACGCTGATGGCGACACCGGGCGTCTACGAGCCATGGACCTTCGCTCCCACCGGAGCGGTCCTCCTCTACGGGTTCGTCGTGGCCCGCACCGTGGCCGGCTGCAATGACCGCAGTTTCGCCGAGCACGCGATCGACACCGTCTACTACCTGGGGTTTCTCTTCACCCTCTTTGCCCTGGTGGTCCTGTTCTGGACGGTCGGTCAGCTCTCCGCGGGCGCCCACGTCCCGACCCAACTGGTCTCTAACAGCATGACCTACATCGGTATCTCGGTGACCGCCCCCCTCGCCGGATCCGCGGTGGTCGACGAGTCGGAATATGTGCACCGCTGCGTGGTCGTCTACCCGAGCGAGATTGACGCCTACCGCCGGGTGCTGGCGCGGCAGCAGGTTGCCGCCAACGTGCGCCACGCGTATCGCCGCTCCCGGCGGGAGGGGGCCCTGCAGCGTTTTCATTGGTATTGCCGGGCGGTGTTCCGCCTGGAAACGGCCCGCGACGCAGGTTCGAACAGGCAGCGGCGTGCGTTGCGTGCATTGGAACGGCTCACACTTTTGACAGGAGGATGACATGGGTACATGGGAACGAGATCGACAAGAGAGGCGGCTGGAGGGCCAGGAGCTGGCGCGGTACAGCCCAAAGGACCTGACCAACCAGCAGGACTTCACCAGGGATCTCAGGGACATCGATACCAACGAGACCCTCACGACGCTGGACAAGTTTCGCTACAAGAAGCAGCTGATGCGGGCGGTGTACCTGGCCAAGCAGAAGGAGATCAACCACCACCTCGACTCCTACGAGAACTACCTGCTGGCGCGCAAGGATGTCGAGGCCAAGACGATCACGCTCGAGGCGCAGAAGGCGATCATGATGCTGGAGCAGCAGCAACTGGACATGATGAAGGAGATGGGACTCGAGCACTCCGATGAGATTTCCAACACGCTGATCAAGTCCGGCCGCATGCTCACCCGCAAGATCTCCGAGATCGAGGAGAGCGACATGCTCCCGGACATCAAGAAGATGACCCTCACCAGTGTGCGTCACGTCTGGGACCAGACCAACCAGCGTATCCTTGAGAGCGTGGACACCTACATGGACGAACTCTACGAGAAGGAACGGCGGAAGATCCGGTAAGGGCGCGGGCGAGCCTACGCGGCGGCGGCGCGTAACTGCAGTTGCGTCGTCGTCGGGCTACGCATAGGATATGACTATGCCGGTTGATATTCTCTATTCTTTTGTGGGCAACCACGATCCGCTCCTGCCGCCCGGGCCCCACGACGACCCGGGACCGGTGATCTCGCTCCTGCGGTTCCGCCGCTTTGACCACCTGGTGCTGTTTGTGACCGCGCCCGAGTACAGCGAACGCGCCGTGGTCATTCAGCAGGCATCGACCATCATCGCCGCCGAGCGAGGGCAGACGCCCCCGCCCAAAAGCTCTTTTGTCGAGATCCGACTGGCGAGTGTCGTCGACTATGAGGAGATCTTCGCCCGACTGAGCGAGACGATCCCCGAGGCCGAGGAAAATCTTCCCTACCCGGACGACGAGATCCGTCGCTTTGTGCTCCTTGATCCCGGAACCCCGGCCATGCAGACGGTCTGGTTTCTGATGGTGCGCTCGGGGCAGTTTTCGGCCACTCTGCTTCAGGGGATTCCCGCCCGCTTTGCGGGCGGAACCTACCGCGCACGCAGCGTGGATCCATCACCGGCAGCGTTTCCGCCTCCGCCCGCTGCGGACACGGCTACGTCAACACAAAGCGGGTCAGGACACGGCCCTTACCTGTCCACCCCGCCGGTGCCCAGGCGACGCGCCGCGGACCAGGACTGGACCGTACAGGCGCCTCCGATACTCGGGAGTTCGCCCGAGATGTCCCTTCTGAAGCAGCGCATCGAGACGGTCGCGCGTTACGACGAAACGGTCCTGATTCAGGGCGAGACCGGTACCGGCAAAGAGCTTGTTGCCCGCCACATCCACAATCTGAGCCCCCGGCGCCGCAATGCCTATATCCCGGTCAACTGTGCGGCCTTGGGCTCCGGGACGGTGGACAGCGAGCTCTTTGGGCATGAGAAAGGCGCCTTTACCGGCGCGCAGACCGCTCGAAACGGCGTGTTCCGGGCCGCACACGGTGGCACCCTCTTCCTGGATGAGATCGGGGAACTCCCGCTGGGAACCCAGGCCAAACTGCTTCGCGCGATCGAATACGGCGAGCTCACACCCGTCGGCGCCGACCGCCCGGTACAGGTGGATGCGCGGATCCTGGCCGCAAGCAACCGGGACCTCGAACAGATGGTGCGCGACGGTGATTTCCGTGCGGACCTCCTCCAGCGCCTCCGTCAGCTCGACATCCTCGTGCCGCCGCTGCGGAGGCGGACCGGCGACCTCCGTCTTCTCGCCGAAACCTTCGTCGAACAGTGGAGCACCACCCACGGTCAGCCGCGAATCCTTTCCGACGACGCCCTCTCCCATCTCCAGCGCCATGACTGGCCCGGAAACGTGCGCGAGCTCCAAAACCTCATCACCCGGGTCTGCACGTTTTCGGAGTCCGAACTGATTGATGCCGAGGTCATCGGCACGCACATGGGCGCACGAGGAAGGATAGTGGCGGAATCGCGTGGCCCTGCCTGCGGCGCCGGTACTCCGGGGAACGTGCGCGCGGACCGTCTGCCCGCTGGCACGGACACGACTGCATCACCAGCAGCGGCGCCCGACCACCAGCCTCGCAACCCCTTTGCCGATGGCCCCGTCGACCTGCCGGCGATTCTCCACGAGCTGGAACAGCAGTGGTACCGGCGGGCGCTTCTGGCGGCCGGGAACAAACGCTCAGAGGCCGCGCGCCTGCTCGGTCTCAACCCGCCTGCCTTCCGCAAGGCCTTGAGGGACCGTTTTCCAGAGCTGGAACAGGCGTAATCCTGGCCCCATTTCTTCGGAGGCCGACGCGTTCCACTGCACGACCTGCAGGCTTCTTTGCCGCGGGAGGCGCACGATGAGCGATCTGGTAACTCTCAAACCGAAGCTGATTCGTCAGCGGGCGTCACGTGTGGGAGCAGACCAGTCAGCGCATCCTGGAAAGCGTGGATACCTAACCCGCCAGCTCAAACCCCTCGGAGACGTTGTACTCGAAGTGGTGGCCGCCGGCGGAGAGGTGCACGCGGCGGCTGGCCACGTAGCGGTCGTCCTCCTCCATGATCGCCTGGGCGACGGTGGCATCCCACAGTTCGGTGCGCTGGTAGCCGTAGTTGCCGCGGCCGAAGCGCGTGACCTGCGGAGCGCCGTGATAGATCACCAGACCTTCCTGGGTTTCGAGAATCAGAACCGGGCGCCGTCGCTCGCGTCGAATCAGATCCAGCAGCCGTTCGGTGACCCTGGGGTCGCGCTTTTCCAGGACGCCTGCCGGCTCGTAGGCCCTCACCACCACGGGGTGCGCCCGCCGTTCCTGGTGGACCAGCCCTCCGAAGAGGTGCTCCATCTTTCCCTCCGCCACCGCGTCCGGAGCACGGGTGAACGGGGCGTCCACTGCGGCGGGCCCCACGGCCTCGCGCCGCGCCGAGCGAATCACGTCGATCGCGCTTTGAATCAGGTGATCGGAGACGGTGTTGTACGAGATCGATATCGGGGGGCCGTTCGCATACAGGCGCAGTTCGCCGTAGAGCAGGTCGTGGAGCGATGAGACGGCCACCAGGTCGCGATAGGCAACCGTGGTGGTATCGACTCCTGTGCCCGCCAGTTCATGGATGGAGACGTCTGTCTCACCCAGGACGATCACCTGGGTGTACAGGTCGTCTTCGGGTCGCACGGTACGCCGCTCCACTTGCCTGGGGATCTTGAACGCCATGCGGGTATTGGAGCCGAGGTGCACCGCCGACTCGAATGCTGCCGGAACCTCATCCGGACCGGTGATCTCGTAGACCCACGGTCCGAATCGGTCGTATTCGAGTGTGCGTTTTTCCTGCTCGGTCATATCTACAGCATGCGCCCGCTTTCGCCTCCCGTCAACGTTCGGGTACGTCGGCGAGGTACGCCGCCACGGGAAAGGCGAACCGGGTAATCGCGTTGACGTTGTTCACCCGGTCCACGGTTTCGTGGTTGCCGTTCACAATGTGTTCGGACGCGCACCAGAGGTCGGTCAGCACCGGCGAAAACTCCGACCACCCGACGATCCGGTCCAGCGGCAGGGCGGTTTCCAGAACGGATCCCCGCTCTCCTTCGGTGAGCCTGGTTACGGTTCCCGCCCGAAGCGAACTCCATTCGCGGTCCGTCGGGTCACCGCTCACCTCGTACCCGATCCATGGCCTCAGCTCATCCGCCGGCCAGTGGTCGATGTACACGCGTCCTGTTGGCGTTCCAAAGTGGAACTTGTAACCGACGCTGCGTCGCCGGTACTGGCGATCGTCGGTGCGGAACATCAGGTACAGGTACTCGTGATCGTAGGCGATACGAACCTCAACGATGTCCGCCGCCCGCGGATCCTCCAGAACCGACGAGTCCGTGTCGCCGACCGGATCGGTGAACGGCTCGATGCCCTCCCAGTCCGAATCATCGCCATCCACGGTGATGCGTCGGAACGGCGGCGCGTAGCGGCCAAACGTTCCATTTGCGATCGCGAGGTTGTTGACGTGGGCGCTCACGGTGGTGGCGGCGGTGGGCGTGTCGCGAAAACGCTGAAGGATGCTGCGGTCGGAGTAGGTGAACCAGCCCGGGAACGAGCGGGTGTCCGGCGCCCCGGCGGCACCGCTGCCGCCGCCGGTCCCGTCGTCCGCCGGGCGTGCAAACGATGTCGACTCCAGCCGCGCCAGGTACCGACCGGCGAGTTCACCCCGGTACTGCTGGAAAAACGCCGATTGCAGGATATCCAGCGCCGCCTGCTCAGGCGCCGTCGGCGCACTGCCCTCGAGGGCCGCCGCCTGACGCCGCGCCACGGCAGCGTCCAGTATGGCTGCCTCCTCCGCGGTGAGCGTCGGTGTTTCCAGCAACACGGTCCGCCGTTCGTCGGTCTCGAGCGCGATGTCGTGGGTCGATTCCCACACCCCAAGCGGGCGCTCCTGCCGCACGATTACCTGGTGGTCGCCGGCGGGTACGCGGTCCAGCCCGCCCTGCCCGCTCCCCAGGTCCACGCCGTCAACGACGACGGTGATCGGCTCGCCTCCGCCGGGGCCTTCGAACTCGAGTGAACCGAAGGTAAGCCGGATGCCGGAAAAGCCTTCGACCATGGAAAGGGTGATGTCATCCACCACCCCGAACGTGTCGAGCAGCGAGCCAAAGGTCGCCTCATCCTGAAAGGTAATCTCGTTCCGGGCGCGGTCGTAGGCGGAGAGTGATATGCGGTAGCCTCCGTCGTCCAGTTCGGAGATCCCGCCGAAGATGATGTTGTCCACTCCATCACGCACCGCCCGCTCCTGCAGATCGGCGGGGGCGTAGGAGGGCGACACCGGCGCATCGGTACTCACGCGGTACCGACCCAGCAGTCGCAGCGTGAGACTCATCCCGTCGCGCACCGCGGTGCCCAGCGGATCGAGGCGCGCCTCCCCCGACCGGTTCTCCAGCGGATCGATCTGCACGACCACGCGATCCTGTGCCGGGAGGTGCGCCGGCATCGCCAGCACGGCGATGCCGAACACCAGCAGCGCCGCTGCGCCACGGGACCGCCAATTCCGAAAGGCGGTCCAAGGGCCTCCCCATGTCCGCAGACAACTGCCGTGTCCAGCGCCGTTCATAGCGATACCTCCTGTTCCGGGAAGACGATCTGAAAGTCGAGCAGCTCCTGCACCGCAGGGGTCGCCAGCAGGTCCTGCAGCACAAACTCGCCGGTCAGGTGTCGCTGGGAGATACGCAGCAGGTAGGTGTCACCGTTGCGGTGGTATTCGACGATCGCATCCTCCATGCGCGCGTCGTTGCGCCACCGCACCACCGGGAGGCCCACGGCACCGCGCAGCAGTGGCGCGGTCGCAGCAACCCGCTGCGGTTCGTGGGCGCCGTAATCCAGCGTCATCTGTCGCAGCTCGGCGTCGGATACGCGACGAAGACTCACGACGAGATCCTCGTCGCCGGTGTGCGTCACCACGACCCCGTCGCCGTCGTCGGAGACCCACCGCCAGGTGCCGTCGGTGCCGACAAAGCCCACCCGGTCCTCACCGAGGCGGTATGGCGCTCCGCCCTGTGCACTGTGTGCCCCCTGAGACGACGGCGCCGCCGCAGCGATCAGCCGCAGCAGGTCCCCGCCGGTGAACGTGACGCCCGCGCCAGCCGAGAGATGGACCAGTACCGCCTCTTCCGGAGTGACGGAGATCGCGGTCGCCACGCTGCGCTCGTCGACGGTGCCGTACAGCGCGTACACGGTGCCGAGCTCGGGCGACTCCAGCGTCGTCGTCTCAATGCGATCGTCGGACTGGAACACGTGTTCGCCGTAGTATTCGAGAAAACGATTCACGTCTACGGGTTCTGGAAACCTGAGAGACTCAACGGCCCCGGTGACGTCCTCGCCGTGCCGGAAGGTGAACAGGACCCCCTGACCGATCGACGGTCCGTACTCCCAGCCCGCGGGCAACGCGAACCGGAATCCGTCGACGCTGATGCGGTTGGAGAATTCCTCTCCCGCGAACAACGCCGGAGCCTCGGCCGTATCGCCGGCACCGGCGGCACCACCCCCGAAAGACGCACACCCATAGAGTGTCAGCGCGATCATCGCACCGACGCCGAGGACACGGATCAATCTGGACATACCTCACCCCCACTGTCAGGATAGCTCGCCGGCACGGTGGTCGACAACTTCTACACGGTTGCGACCGGTCTCCTTCCCGCGGTACAGCGCGATATCGGCGTCCTTGATCACATCGGTAACCCGACCTCCGGGATAGTACACCGCCACGCCGGCGGTCACGGTGAGACGGAGTTCCTGGCCGGAGACGGTAAACGCGTCTCCCTGGATCGATGCCCGCGCTTTTTCCGCCGCAACCGCGGCGCCCTGCACGTTTGTTTGCGGGAGAATCACCAGAAACTCTTCCCCGCCCCAGCGTGCCACGGTGTCCTGCGCGCGGAACGTGCCGCGTAACCGACCCGCCACCTCCCGCAGCACATCGTCGCCGATGTCGTGGCCGTATGAATCGTTCACCCGTTTGAAGAGATCGACGTCGAACAGAACGAGGGCGAAACACCCTTCACTGCGAATCGACCGAATCTCCTCTTCCTCTGTGAGCCGCAACGCCTCGCGCCGGTTGGGCAGCCCGGTGAGGGCATCGGTGCGGGCCAGTTCGTCCAGCTGCCGGTTCTTGGCCCGCAGAACGAGTTCTGCGTGGGACACGGTACGGCCGTAGTAGTACGAGGTGGCAGCCAGCACGGCGGCCCCCACGAACAGGTTGGTGTAGCCGAAGAAGCCCACGATGGGGTGCGTCATGTCGCCGGGAGCGTGCGTCTGTGCGTACCAGTAGAGGAGAACGTAGCCCGCAGCCGTCGCCAGGGACGCAGCAACGCGTCCCGGCAGCGACCAGGCGTCAAAGAAGAACACCAGCGGTATCAGCGCAAGCAGATAGATGTGGAAACCGGAGCTCCAGCCGAGAATCACCGTCGCCACGACGGCGTGAAAGGACACCTCGCCGATGCCGATTCCCAATACGGCGACGTACCAGCGATGCGCGTTCAGGATCAGCGCGGTGGCGTAGAGCATCACGCTGGCAACGTTGAGTGCCACCAGCACCCAGATGTGCGCCATCGCCGTCGCAACAAGGATGACGCTGTGGGCCGCCAGCGCCATGACCGCCAGGTTTCGGAAGAGTTCGCCAGTCTGCATGGTGTCGTCGGGGCGATACGGATTTCGGGATCCATGCTCCGCGCTGTTCGCCGGCCTGGTACGGTCATCCCGAGGAGCGTTCATACTAGCGCCGAAACTCCGCATCGGATGCGACGACCAGTGTGTTCAGGTCGTTCGTGACCTGCGGCCGTCCGAAGAGATATCCCTGGAAGTAGTCGCAGCCTTCCTCCATCAACACGTCAAACTGGTCGAGCGTTTCGATTCCCTCGGCCAGGGCGGTACCGCCGATCCCCTTGGCCACGTGGATGATCGATCGGACGATCGCACGACTGTGACTGCTTTCCACGATCGTATCCACGAACTCCTTGGCGATCTTGATCGTGTCGATCGGAAGGGTGTGGAGGTAGGTGAACGACGAAAAACCGGTACCGAAATCGTCGATCATGAGCTGCACGCCGAACCCGCGGAGCGTTTCCAGGGTCTCCCGTGCGCGTTCCGGATCCTCCACGATCGCAGACTCGGTGAGTTCCAGACGAAAGCGGCCGGGGGGAACGGATGCCGTGGCGAACAGATCGATGATGCGTTCGGCAAAATCGGGATCACGGAGCTGAACCGCCGATACATTGAGCGACACCACCGGCGGTTCAAGGTGATCGTCGCCCACCCATGTGCGGGCGATCGTCGCGGCCTGGTACACCGCCCAGAGGCCGAGTATCTGAATCTGTCCATATTGTTCGGCGACGGGGATGAACTCTGCGGGCGGCACGCTGCCGAGCGCGTCGTTATCCCACCGCATGAGCGCTTCGGCTCCGTGTATCGCACACGTTCGATCAACGATCGGCTGAAAGGCGAGGGAAAACTGATCCAGGCCGCTCTGAATCGCGTCGGTGATCTCCTGCTCGATTGCAAACTGCCGCCGACGCCGATATCCCATGTCCGCGTGGTATATCCCCGACGAATCCTCCCGTTGTTCCACGATGCCGAGGGCGATCTCGGCGTTTCCCAGGAGCTCCGGAACGGTCCGTCCATGTTCGGGAAAAACCGCGAACCCGACGTGGCATCCCAGCCGGATGTTGACGCCGCTGCTGCTGAACGGCCGCTGGATCGCCTCGCGAATGGCGGCGCTGGTTTCCGCGAGCACGTCGGTGTCGACGGTGTCATCCACGAGCACGATGTACTCGTCGGTTCGCCACGACTGGTATACTCTGTCGGGCGCACGCTCCGTCAGGCGCTGTCCGACACCGTAGAGCAGTACCCCCGCCATCTCGCTGCTCATGGGACGCCGGCGAAACCGCTCGTCCAGCCGGACCACCGCCAGCGCGAACGGGAGGCTGTTGGAATCCGCGATGCGCGGGCGCAATACCTCTCCGAGTTTCCGCCGGACCGGGAGTCCGGTGACGTAGTCAACGCTCAGCAGTTGTCTGAGACGATCGTTCTGTTCCCGCTCCAACGCAAGGAGCTCCCGACATCCGTTGGATTCCATGCTCTGTTCCGTGGCTATTCTCGACCGGAACGCCCCGGGTGTCCAGTCTGCGGCTCACGGGGTCCGAACGACGGGCCGCCCTACGGCGCCTGTCCCTCTTGCGACACCGGTCCCACCACGAGCACGGAGAGTCCATCCTCCCTCGGCACCTCATAGGTTGTCCGCTCGCCGAGCATGCCGGTGTCGTGAACTACCCGGATCCGGGTCCGGGCGTCGAAGGGCACATACACCGGCGTCTCCAGCGATTCACTGTCGTCTCCGATGGTGACACGCTGCCCCTCGCCGATGACGAGGAGCGCCGGTTCGCCCTGTTCCCAGGCGCGCTCCCGAACATCCAGCGCCGCGGCCTGCACCGATACCCGAAATGGCGAGTCCTCGTAGTCTCGCCAGATGCGGCCCGGACGGGTCAGTGACCTGACGCGGCTGTACAGCGCGATCGGAACGAGTATCCCGCTGGCGAGCCCGACAGAGCGCGCCGTCTCGTACACGATAAGCTGCGTGTTCGCCGCCTCCGTTGCGGAACGGGCGTCCTGCGCGTCCGCCACGGTGGTGGCGGCGTTGTAGCGGTCCAGTTCGGTGGCGACCGTGTCCTGCTGATCCGGGATGCCGATGAGCTGCAGATACGCGCCACCGGCGAACCCTGCGGCCCCGATCGTTCCGGCAACCCAGTGCCAGAACGGCCGCCGTCGCCGAACCGCGCGGTCGTATCGGCGGTAGAAGCGCCGGGAGTCGATCGTCTCCTGTTCGTACGGCGCCACCATGCCTCCGCGTGTGATGAGTCGGTTGTGGTTCATCGACAGCATGATGTTGAGCCGTCGGATCATGTCGGCCTCGTCCCGCTCGGCGGCCGCACGGTGGAGAACCAACAGGTTGTAGAGCACCACGCCGCTGCGGTAGGCGTCGGCGCGAAGCTCTCGGGCGTCGGCGTCCGGGTTCTGCATGCCGTTGACCTCCTGGACGACGTCGGCGATCGGCGCCGAGAAGCGGAGCACGGCATCCCGCGCCGCTGTGTCGGACTCCAGTGCCGGAACGGCGAAATCGGTGGCGGTCATCTGCGGGATCAGGCCCACAATCTCGAAGCGCCGCCGCAGATGCGCGATCACCTCATCGGCGTTGAACAGCGCCCCCGGTGCGATCGTGGTCAGGGAGGCGAGCTCCTCGAGGTCGCCGGGAATGCCCCCAAGCCCCACCCCACTGTCCAGGTGGTCCCGGATACGCTCCACGAGGGCTCCCGCCCGCTCCACCTCCGCGGTGGTCGCGGCGGGAACGGATATGTTGACGGTCCGGGTCTGGCCCTCCTCAATGGAGAGCGACTCGCGGTGGATCTGGCGTTCCCGCCCCGCCACCAGCTGCATCACCCGGACGGTGCGCTCGCCGATGAGCACGCGGTCGACCGTGCGCACGTCGTCTCCCACCCGGGCGCCGTCGAGGTACACGCGATACTCAAAGGTGCCGTCGGGTACGAATCGGATCGCCCCGAAACCGACGCGGACGCCGGCGAAGGCGGAGACCGCATCGGCCACCAGTTCGTCGGCGGCGTCGAACACCCCGAAGAGGCTGTCGGATGAGGTTTCGGTGGTCGCGGTTACCGACTGGTCCTGGCGGTCGTACACGGAGAGGGCGAACCGGAAGGTACCGCCCTCGTCGCGGGTAACACGCCCGAAGAGCACGCTCTCCGTCGCCAGGTCCTCCGCCAGCTGCGCCGCCAGTTCGGTCTGCGGCAGTTCAGCCTGTTCCGGGGAAAGGTCCGGCATCTCCACCAGCTCGTAGCTGCCCAGCAGATTCACCGTCAGCCGGATCGTGTCCGTGGTCGCGGTGGCCACTGCGTCGTTCTGGGGCTGCCCCGTGGCGTTGGCGAAGGGAATCACGAGGACGCGGGGCAGTGCGTTTTCTTCCCCGGAGGGTTCGGCCCCCGTGCCGGACTCCTGTGCCGCCAGTGTCCCCGCCATCATCGTCACCATGCACCAGACCAGAATCGCGGCCGCTCGGGCGCCGCAGACGTTTTTTGTATTCATTGTGTGCCTCGGTCCGTCAGTCCAGCCGGATTTCGAAAAACGTAGTGTCGGGATTGTCCGACTCGACTACGATGAACACCCACCCGTTGGCCGGCATCGAAAAGCTGATCGGCGATACCGTTTTGTCGTAGCTCGCGTACTCAAAGTAGAACGGTCCGTCGAAGGTTCGGGTAGCGTCGTAGATCGCGATGATCGGGTCGGCTCCGTCGGGATACCCGGACCATTCGTCCCGCATCTGCAGCGTCACAACTGTCCCCCCCGTTCCGGTGAAATCGAAGATGCGCTTGTCGCCGCGGAACTGAAACCCGGCGCTGAACCACTCCCCGGTACCGATCCCCCACGTGCCCCACGAGTAGATGTCGACACCCAGTTCCTGCCGAAACGGCGTACTCCAGGGACTCGCCGCCTGCGCCGTGACCCCGGCGTTGGACGCGGTGGCGTAGTAGCGTACCCGCATGGCGTAGGTTCCGTCGTCGGCGGGTTGCTGGTCTGTAGGCATCGTCAGCGGATCCGCGGGCTGCGCGACGGTGTTGCTCAAGCTAAGCCCGCGGGTGCCGTTGTCGGCTTCGGCGAACGCCTGCTCCGCCGTCTCATCGCCGTATACCTGCACCACCTCGTAGTCGTAGGAGAGCGCGTTGTCCACGCGATCCCACCCCAGGTCCACCGTGTTGGCACCGAACCCGTCCACAAACCCGTAGGCGTAGACACCGGTAATCGGGATCCCCAGGGGCGAGTTGTCCGCCTCCGGGTCGAACTCGTTGGAGAATACCAGGTTTTCTCCGCACGAGCTGAGCAGGAGCACCCCCACGATCCCCAGCCCTCGCACGATCCTCGAACGCAACGTTTTGTAAATTTCCCGATTCATATCGTTCATTATGGGATCAAATGGGAAAAATCGCCAGGTTGGCATTTTCCTGTGTGAATTGATTAGGTTTAATATCCGGAGGATCGCGCGTCATGCAAACCCAGTCGATCCAGGGCCGTCTGGTCCTGTTGCTGTCCGTTCTCGCCCTCACCGCCGTACTCGGGGCGCTGAGTACGTTTGTCATTCTCGCCGGTCAGGCCGAGGACACCCGGGTGATCGATATCGCCGGCCGCCAGCGGATGCTTTCGCAGCGGATGACGAAGGAGGCGCTGATTCTGGCGTCGTCGGGTTCCTCGTCCGGCGGGGATGAGAACCCCGCCGACACACGCCGGACTCTCCGGGCGACTGCCGAACTGTTCGAACGAAGCCTGACCGCGCTCCGCGACGGCGGCACAACCGTCGGTACCGACGGTACCGAAGCAACGCTTCCCGCGTCTTCCGGAGGCGCCCGGCGCGCCCTGTCCTCCGTCACGGATCTGTGGGCCGACATCGGTGCGGCGGTCGACACACTCACCGCAGACACGACGGCTCCGGAGACCGAGAGGTTCCAGGACGCCCTGGACGTCGTGCTGGCCGAGAACCTGTCGTTGCTCTCTTCGTCCAACGACGCCGTCGTTGCCCTCAAGCGGCAGTCCGACGCCGGCGTATCGGTCCTTCGGACCCTGCAGCTCATCTTCGCTGCCTCGGCACTGGCGGTCGCCGCTCTGTCGTTTACCCTGATCCGTCGGTGGGTCCTTTCGCCGCTCCAGCAGACTGTCGGAATCACCCTCCGTATGGCGGAGGGGAATCTGGCGCAGGCGATCGGCGAGCGCGGTATCGGCGAGATGGGCGCCATGAACCGGGCCATGCGCACGCTGAGCGACCAGCTTCGCAGTGTGGTGGGAAATGTAAGCGTCGTGGCGGAACAGCTCAGCCTGGAGGGCGAGCAGGTGCGAGCCAGCGCCGAGTCGCTTTCCGACGGCTCGAGCAGGCAGGCGGCATCCGCCGAGGAGACAACCGCAGCCATGGAACAGATGGCAGCCAATATCGGCAACAACGCCCACAACGCCCAGGAGAGCGAGAAAATTGCACGGAAGGTGGCGGAGGACGCGCGGGAAACGCGCAAGGTTGTTCACACCAACGCCGAGGCGATGCGGGCGATCGCCGAGAAGATCACGATCATCGACGAAATCGCGCGCCAGACCAACCTCCTGGCGCTCAACGCGGCGATCGAGGCGGCGCGGGCGGGAGAATCCGGCAAGGGGTTTGCCGTAGTCGCGGCCGAGGTTCGGCGCCTGGCGGAACGGAGCGGCGCGTCGGCCGAGGAGATCATCGAACTGGCCAACCAGGCCGCCGAGGGTGCCGGGCTGATCGGTACGCAGATCGACGCGCTCGTTCCGCAGATCGAACGGTCAACGCAGATGATTCAGGAGATCGGCAGTACGACCCGGGAAGAAGCCACCGGCGCGGAAGAAGTGAACCGGGCGGTTCAACAGCTCGATCAGGTCGTGCAGTCGAACGCGGCCTCGGCGGAGCAGCTCGCGGCAACGGCGGCAGAGCTGACCCGGCAGGTGCAGGCGCTCGAGGACAGCCTCTCGTTCTTTGAACTCGGAGCTGAGGCCGAGAGCCTCAACACCGACCGGCGGCCGCCGCTGATCGCGCAGACCCGACGGTGAGCAATTCGTGGTCTCCCCTGGGCAGTATACAGAATCGTGTTGCAAAACGGGGCCTAACTCGTGTTCCGGCAATATTCTTCCCCTGGTGAGATCCTCGTGCCTACCGAAGTCCTGACGGCACCGGAACATCGAACCCGAACTGCAACAATCTTCTGTATACAGCCCGCGGGACAGCCCTACACCGCGAAGCGATTCGTCTCACGTTCCAGGCGGTCGATATTGCCTCCGAGCGTGTCGCTCTCGCGCTGAACGTCGAGGACCGACCGTTCCACCACCGCGATGCCTTCGCCGATCTCTTCGACTCCGCCACGCACCGTCGCCGAGATCTCCCGCACCTGTTCCATGAGGTCCCGAATCGCGCCGGAGTCGTCGCGGATATTCCGGGAGCTGTCACTGACTTCGGCGCTGGACCGTGAGAGAAAGGTCATGCTCTGCACGATCTCCTCGCTTCCGTTGGAGAGTTCGACGATGCTGGCGGCGACCTCTTCCAGGGCGCCGCTCATCTGTTCGATCTCCGCTTCGATCGTGCGGTAGGAAGTGCTCATCTCGGAACCGGACCGCGCCGCGCGCTGCACCCGCTCCACCGTGTCCTTGAGAGTCGCGTTGATCACCGACGCGTTTGCCCCCGCGGACTCCGCCAGTTTCCGGATCTCGCTGGCGACAACCGCAAACCCGCGACCGGCATCTCCGGCGTGGGCGGCCTCGATCGCGGCGTTCATCGCCAGGAGGTTGGTCTGGGCAGCGATCTGGTTGATGATGCTGTTGGTCTCCAGCAGTCCATCGATCTTCGCCTCGATATCGAGAATCTCCCGGCTTGTACCTTCCACCATGACGCCGCCGTCGTGGGCGATGCTTTTCAGTGTCGCCAGGGCGGCCTGTCGCGTCTGCACCACGTGCTCGACCGATTTCGTGGAGGCCATCATTTCCTCGATGGCGGCGGAACTCTCCTCCACCGCGGCGTTCTGATCGTGAATCTGCTCGTCCAGATGACCGATCAGACCTGCGATCCCGTCGATCCGGCCTGCGGCCTGCCCCACGATGCGATCCAGCGTTTCAACCTGACCGGAGATCGACTGGATGTTTCCCCGGATCTGTTGGGTCGAACTCGCGGCCTCTCCAACCGCGGCGTTCGTGGTCGTCCTGACGCTGTTGGTGTCAACCACTACACTGCGAATGTTGCGGATGATGCCCGCCAGCCCCGCCACAAAGGCATCGAAATGGCGCCCCACCCGTCCGATCTCGTGGTCCCCGTCGATGTTGAGGGACACGGTCAGGTCGGCCTGCCCGGTGGCGACGTCCTCCATGGCTGCGGCGACCGCCTGCAACGGGCGCAGGAAAAAACCCGTAAGGGCGAACACCAGTACCGAAAACACCGCGACGCCGACGAGGCCGACGACTGCCGCCCGATGGCGGAGTTCGGTGAGTGCCGCGCCGATCTCCTCCACGCCGATCGACACCGCCAGATTCCAGTCTGTTTCCTCGTTGTGCCGCCACGACATGACCCGTGGCACACCGTCGACCGTCACCAGACCCACCGATGCCATCTCCGCTGCGGCGGACCCGTTGGCGGCAGAGGAACCGTTGGCGTCGTGGGCAGCGCTCGTTCCCGCCGTGAGGTCGTGGTCAACGAGCTGGTCGCCGCCGTCAAAGTCACGAACGTTCGCACTCAGGATCATCGACGCATCGGGGTGCACAAGGATCGTACCCACGTCGTCGTACACGATGATCGCACCGGTACGGCCTACCGTCACCGGTCGTACGAATTCGGCGTTGAACCGCTCTACATCGACCACCGACGCAGCCACCCCGAGACGCTCACCGTTCACGACGACGGGTGCAGCCACAAAAAACACCGCGTTCCCTGACGCCCTGCTGATCTCGACGGAGGATACGTAGATTCCCCCGGCGATCGCCTCGCGGAAGTAGTCCCGATCACCGACGCTGATTCGTCCGACAACGTCAGCCTGGGAACTCGCGACGATCGAGCCGGAACGGTCGGCGAGGATGATGGACTCGTACCAGGGGGATTGGGCGGCGACCTCTGCAAGGCGGGCGTTGGCGAGCGTCTGCAGTTCCTCGGCCGCGCTCGCGGAAGCCTGCGCCAGCGGCCCGTCAGCGGGATTAGCATCGGAGATATCGGCGGTGGAGCCGCCGACGGTGCCGGTACGTGAGGCCCTGTCCGACATCGCAAACCGTTCAACGATCGGGTCGCCGGCGACGAGCAGAATCTCGTTCCGGCGTTCATTGAACCATGTATTCACCAGACGGTTGACCGACGCGGTCAGCTGCTGCAGATGAACGGCGATCTCCTGTTCCATCGCCGACCGGGCAGACCGGTAACTGAAAAACCCGAGGACCGCGGCCGTAACAACCACGCCCGCCAGGGCGGTGACCGTAAGGTTCCGCCGCATTGCATTGTTCTGAGACACGTTGTGCCATTCTCCGCGCGTGCACCACGCTCCGGAGGCCGGAACAGTGCACACAGATTTTGAAATACGAAGCGCTGGAGGCTGGAATACGAGCGATGTCGCGTCCGGGGCCGCCGGCAGTTCGGCTGCCAAATATACGCGTTCGTGAAGGGCTGGGCAACAGGAATCGTTCCGACTGCGAACGGGCGAGGACAAAAAAAGGCGGGCGCGTCGGGACCGGCCCGACGCGCCCGCCACGAAAGGTCCGGAGACCACTACTGGACGGGCTTGAACCGCACGTCCACCGGCGTGTCCGGAAAGTCTTCGTCGGTCTCGTCGCCCACGCTCGCGTATCCGCCGTAGCCGGTGCCACCGAGATCGGTATATCCGGTGATCTGTGTCTGGCCGGCTCCGTTGATCGTGATATCCACGGTGCCGGACGCTCGGTTCACGGTGATCGAAACCCGATTCACCTCTCCGTCGCCGGTTTTGATCGCTCCGTTGGAGGAGACCCACCGGTTAGCGCTGGTACCGGTGAAATACGTCGTGGACCAGGTTCCACCGGAATCCACGGTACTGCTGGAAACGACGTAGTTCCCGTACTGCGACATCAGCAGGCGGGAATAGCCGACATTGTTCTTGTAGTCGAACACGATTCCGAAACCCTGTCCAACGTCACCGGACATTTTCTTGACGTCTATCGCGAACGTTTGCGGATCCGTCGGCGTACCTCCCGCATCCCTGGGATAGTAGAACCCGTAGTTGTAGTTTTCGCTGTCGTTAGTGGAAAACTGGTAGAACCCGTCCCCGTCAAGGTCCCACTGGATCGTCTGGACCGGTGTTCCCCCTCCATCGCCGGCACCGGCGCTCTCACATCCAGACAGCACGGCCAGCACCAATACTGCGACCGCAACGACAGTTGCCCCCCGAGTAAGTGACATACTTCTCTCCTTGAGATGATTTATGCAACTTTTGTGTGTATGGAGATAATCCTAACGCAGTTTGTTCTGCGCCGCAAGCGCAAACTCACATTTTTCCACCGGCGTTCGACGACCTCTCGACGGGCGGGGGCTCCGTTCTCCCGCACCGGCCTTCGCTCTCCGACCATTCCGGCACCCCCGACGGGCACGAGCTACGTCCCGATCAGGACACCGATCTGCGGCGACACCGTCTGTTCCGCGAGTTCGAGGTAGCGTCTGCTGGCGGTATCATCGGGATACTGCGCCAGGACCGCCCGGAACGCGTCCACGGCGTCCTCGTAGTCTTCGAGAAAGTACGAGATCACTCCGCGTTCGAACTGCTGCGTCGTTTCGGCCTTCAGCTGCACGATCGCGGGATCCTCACCGTCGAACATCTCGAAGACACTCACCGACTCCGATTTGCCTCGAATGGGCACCTTTCCCAGGAAGCGCGTATTGCGATGCTGCTCATCGTGGAGCTGGCGGTAGGTGGCGGCGCTGATCGCCAGCCCCACCTGAAAGTACTTGGTGAGGCTCTCGATTCGCGACGCAAGGTTCACGGTGTCGGAGATGGCGCTGGTGTCCATGCGCATCGACTCACCGATCGTGCCCAGCATCAGCGAGCCGCTATGGATGCCCACACCAAACTCGATTCGCTCATCAAAAGCCGCACCGTAGCGTTCGTTGAACGCGGCACGCGCGCCACGCAGCCGAAGTCCCGCCTCCACGGCCCCCGACCCGCCGCCGGGAAAGAGCGCGAAAAACCCGTCCCCAAGGTACTTGTCCACGATTCCCCCGCATTCCCGGACGATCGGCCCGGTCATCCCGAGGAACTCGTTCACGAATGTGTAACTGTCTTGCGGACCCAGGCGCTCGGACATGCGGGTGAAACCGCGAATGTCCACGAAGAGCACCGTCATGTCGTGTTCCGCCACCTGGCCCAGCGAGATTTGCGTCACGTCTGACACGCCGATGAGATCGAGCATCGCCGACGGGACGAACCGCGTCACCGCCTGGTTGACCCGGACAAGGCTTTCGGAGAACTCCTGCGCTCGTCGGAGCGCCAGAACGTGCTGCCGCGACAGCACCAGAGATTCGATAAGTACAAACAGCAGTGTCGCCGCCGGAACCATCATCGGCGTCGTCACGATGGAGACCGCCCGCAGAATATCGTGGACCGCGGCGATCGCCAGGACAAATATGCCGCTGGCGAACAGGCCCGCGGACTCGCGCCGGTGGTACAGTGCGCGGACGATTGTAGCCACGATCACGCCGCCGGCGACCAGCACCACGATGTGATAGTACTGAGCCACCGCGATGAACACCTTCACCGGTGTCGCGACTACCGTCAGCGCCATGACCGCCGACAGCGCCTGGGCAGTCCACGCCGCGGGCCGCCAGATATCGGCCGGGAGGAGCGATTCAACAAAGCGCAGGATAAAGATGATCGCCAGCGGATAGGTCAGGTAGCTGGCGGTAATGATGAGCGTGTACGGCGCCTGCCCCAGAATGTGGATGAGCGGAAGTTCGTCCACTACCAGCCCGCGGAGACCGACCACGCCCACAAAGAGCGCGAACCACAGCGTGGCGGTGTTCTCCCGACGCAGCACAAACAGGATCAGGTGAAACAGCGCCATGATCGCCATCACGCCGGTCAGGAACACCGACCCGGCGATCGAGCGCTGCTGCCGGGCAAACAGGTCCTGGACCGGCCCGATCGAGATCGCGCTGGTTATGCCAGGGGCAACATCACGGAAGTTTGAGGCGTACACCACCAACTCGTTCTGCCGTCGGGTCGTCGGAAGCAGAATCACCTGGGGTCGCCATCCGGGGATCTCCGTCGAAACGGTCGTTCCGGGGCGCCCGGCGGCGTACACCTCCTGGCCGTTCCAGAACACGCGCCCTGCGGCGCTGATCTGCCGAACCCACAGTCCGAGCACCCGCGTCGTCTCCGGAACGGTTACCAGTACCCGATAACTCCCGAATCCGTAGCGCGGAAGGTCTCCATCTGTGGCGATGTTCCACCCCGCGGGAACGCGAATCTGCATTGGAGCCGCCACCGACCGATGATCAGCGGTCTGCGACCGCGCTTCAATGAACTCACCGGGAAAGAAATCCCATTCCCCGTCCAGCGAAGTCGTCACCGGACCGTCAGTCCAGACCTCGCTCAGGACGATCGTCGCCTGCGCCGACACGACGGTCGTCACCACACACACCCACAGAGAAACACCAACCGTCATGCGCCACATGGCCCGAAGTATCGCAGAAAACGGGGCGCCGCGCTATCTCCTGGGCTGTATATACAATCCTGTTTCAAAAAGCACGGTAGCTCATGACGGTGTCGTGAGATACAGGGACGAGGTGCGCTGAACGGCGCATTCCAGTCCCGTATCTCTCGAGAGGAGG
>MDTD01016711.1_pt1 | contig 37767 bp, 39 predicted proteins | sample 811221 | NCBI WGS metagenome assembly MDTD01 (sample SAMN05326646, study PRJNA326480) | marine metagenome | isolation source: seawater | place: Pacific Ocean: South West | collected 2011
AGGTAAATTAATTGCACAAAACGCTGGCAAAAGACTTGCAAGAGTGTCATTAGAGTTAGGTGGTAAAAATTCATTTGTTGTTTGTGATGATGCTGATATTGATCATGCAGTTCATTGGGCAGCACTATCTGTTTTCAGTAATGCAGGACAAAGATGTGCTGCTACAAGTAGGATTCTTGTATTTGAATCAATATATGAAGATTTTGTAAGTAAATTAGTCGATAAAGCAAAGAGTTTAAAGCTTGGTGTTTCTGATGAAAGTGATCTTGGTCCCGTAGTCAATAGAAGACAGTATGAAAATATTCTTAAAGCTATTGATGAAGCAAAAGAAAGAGGAGGTAAAATTCTTTGTGGTGGAAATTGTAATGATGATTCTCTAAAAGATGGCTACTATATTTCACCTACTTTAATTTCAAATTTGCCCCATAATGATGACCTAAATAGAACGGAAATTTTTGGTCCAGTTGCGACAATACAAATCATAAGTGATTTAGAAGAGGCTTTAAAAATTGCAAATGATTCAAAATATGGATTAACCGCAGCTATTCACACTCAGAATATCAATAGAGCACTATGGTACTCTAAACGAGTTAAAACAGGACTTGTAAATGTTAACATCGGTACTTATGGTAGCGAGCCACACATGCCCTTTGGTGGGTATGGGCTATCTGGAAATGGAACTAGAGAACCTGGAGTAGAAGCTCTTGATGTTTATTCTGAGCTTAAAAATATCTCTTTTTTAGAAAGAAAAGAAAAAATATAGTTTATGAGATATAAATCGATTGCTTTAATTCCCGCTCGCTCTGGATCAAAAAGGGTGCCAAATAAAAATGTTAAGCTTATAAATAATCATCCTTTACTTGCATACTCAATTGAGGCAGCAATAAGTAGTAAGGTTTTTGACATGGTTGTATGTGCTACTGATGACGAAGAATATGCTGAAATAGCAAAATATTATGGTGCCGATGTTCCCCTTTTGAGATCTAAAGAAATATCAGGTGACTCATCACCAGATATTGAATGGGTTGAATGGATATTACAAAAATTAGAAGAAAAGAATTTATTCTTTGATATTTTTAGCATATTAAGACCTACATGTCCTTTTAGAAAACACGAGTCAATTAAAGAAGCATGGAATATATTCATTGAAGAAAAAAAAGCAGACTCTTTGCGAGCAGTTCAAAAATGTATGGAGCATCCAGGTAAAATGTGGAATCTTGATGGAAATAGAATGAAACCTTTAATAGAAGCTTCAATCGACAATACTCCATGGCATAGCTGCCAATATGCAGCCCTTCCAGAGATATATTCCCAAAATGCAAGCTTGGAAATTGCGTGGGTGGATTCTATGAAAAAATATAGATCTATATCAGGTAAAGAAATTATTCCGTACATAAGTAAAGGTTTAGAAGGTTTTGACATAAATTCTCCTGAGGACATTGTTCTTTTGAATCATTACCTTAAAAAAGATAAATCTTTACTACCAATTATTCAAAAAAAGCCTTATATTTCATCATCTAAATAAATGAGAAGCATAAATGAGTAACATTGAATTAATTAACAAACTGGTAAACATTTCTAATTATGGAAGATACTTAATAATTAAGACATTGATAGACTCTGGATTAGGTCACCCTGGAGGATCACTTTCGGCAATTGATATGCTTACAGCACTTTATTTTGAAGTTATGGAAATAGATGCATCTGATCCCAATTCACCTGATAGGGATAGGTTTATTTTGAGTAAGGGGCATTCTAGTATCGGCATGTGTAGCATTTTATGTATGAAGGGATTTATTTCAGAAGAGGAACTCAAAACCTTTAGAAAAAACGATAGTAGACTTTGGGGGCACATGGATGTGAAAACACCAGGTGTTGAAATGAGTACTGGATCTCTTGGTCATGGTTTTGCTGTTGGCGCAGGAAAAGCTTTAGCTGCAAAAATTGATAACAAGAGCTATAAAACTTATGTAATGATGGGTGATGGTGAAACTCAAGAAGGCTCTATCTGGGAGACAGCAATGGCAGCTACAAATTATAAATTAGATAATCTTGTGGGCATTGTAGACAGAAATAAAATACAACAATGTGGATTTACTGAGGATGTAATGGCTTTGGAGCCTTATAAAGATAAATGGGAGGCATTTGGTTGGAGAGTTATTGAGATCGACGGACATGACATGGAACAAATATTGAAAGCACTAAAAACACCCCCATCAAAAAATCAACCCACACTCATATTAAGCAATACAGTAAAAGGAAAAGGCATTTCATTTATGGAAAATGACAATAACTGGCATGGTGGTGGCGCAATAGGTAAGTATTCAGAGGAAGCCATGCAAGAAGTAATCGAATTTGCGAAATATAAGGAGCTACTAAATGAGTAGAAGTATAAGAGTTGGTTACGGCGAGCACATTACTAAATTGGGCCATAAAAACAAAGACTTGATATTATTAGAAGCTGATTTAGCTGACTCAACACAGTCAGAGCCATTTCAAATAGCATTTCCAGACAGACATTTCCAAATAGGTATAGCTGAACAAAATATGGTTGGTATGGCTGCAGGACTTAGCCAAGAAGGGAAGTTGCCAGTGGTAAATTCTTTTGCTGCATTTATAGCAATGAGAGCATGTGAACAAGTAAGAACAGATGTGGCCTACCCAAATTTAAATGTTAAATTCGTTGTATCACACGCAGGTGTTAGTGCTGGATCAGCAGGTCCTACACACCATACTTATGAAGACATTGCCATAATGAGATCAATTCCAAATATGTCAGTTTTTGTTCCAGGTGATGTAAGAGAAATGAGACAAGTTATAGATGCAGCAATTGATATTAATGGGCCTGTGTACGTAAGAATTTCTGCAATAGATATTCCAGATACATATAATAAAGAAGATAAGTTTAATGTAGGAAAAGCAACTCTTCTTAACGACGGAGATGATCTAACTCTAATAACAACTGGAACCATGATGTTTGAAGCCTCGCAAGTTGTGAAGAACCTTCAGGAAAAAAGTATTTCAGCAAGGTTGTTACAAATGGCTTCAATAAAGCCAATTGATAAAGACTCAATAATAAAAGCAGCAAATGAGACTAAGAAAATATTTACAATAGAAGAGCATAACGTAATAGGAGGTCTTGGATCTGCTGTGGCTGAAGTTCTTGCCGAAGAAAATATAGGAAAGCTTACAAGGATAGGTTTCAATGATGTTTTTTGTACCACTGGAGGTGATCCTGCATTTTTGCTGGATCATGCTGGACTATCATCTGAAAAATTAACAAAACAAATATTGAGTGAATTTGTTTAATATAAAAACTTCTTATCATTTTCATGACTGATGAAAACTAAAAGAATTCATAAAGACACTTTTGAAAGTGAGTTAAGTTTAATTAAAAGAAATCAAAAAAAAGTTGTTTTTACAAATGGATGTTTCGACATTATTCATGCTGGACATGTAAGATATCTAAAGCATGCAAAATCACTTGGAGATATTTTAATCATTGGAATAAATTCAGATAGTTCTGTAAGTGTTTTAAAGGGTAAAAATAGACCAATAAATTGTCTAGAACATCGTATTGAAGTCCTTGAATCAATTTCTCATGTGGATTACATAATTTCTTATGATTCAGAGACTCCAGAAAACTTATTAAAAATTATTAAACCTGATTTACTTGTTAAAGGTGGTGATTACAAAGATTTAAACATGGTGGTTGGTAAAGATTTTGTTGAATCATATGGAGGAAAAGTTCACCTTTTGGATTATATTGATGGTATTTCTACTAGTATAATAATTGATAAGATGAGTTAAATATTCACACATATATTATGAATAATAAATTTAAAGCTGCGGTGCTAACAGAACAAAAAAAGCCACTTGAAATATGGGAAATAAAAGATCGTGAAGTAATTGGTTACGAGGTAGCTGTAAAATTAATTTCTTCATGTATATGTGGAGCACAAGTAAATGAGTTTCTTGGAAAAAAAGGTCCAGATAAATTTTTGCCGCATTTTATGGGCCATGAGGGGTATGGGATTGTTGAATCTGTTGGTGAAAAAGTTACAAATGTAAAAAAAGATGATTTTGTCATATTGCATTGGAGGCCCGGCGCTGGCGGAAGTATTCCAGGCAGTAAATTTGAAACAACTAGCGGCTCTTCAGTAGGCGCTGGTCCGGTGACGACTTTTAGTGAGTATACTGTCATTGGAGAAAATCGCTGCACACCAATAGAGCCAATTGAAGAATTGAAGGATGTATATCCTCTTTTAGGATGTGCTCTTCCTACCGCGTATGGAGTTTTAGTTAAAGAAGCGCGAGTGACTAAAGACAATTCAATATTAATTTTTGGCGCTGGTGGTCTAGGCACAGCACTAACTTTTATATGTGATGCTCTTGATTTGCAGTCTCCAACAGTTGTAGATATTTTTCCTGACAAGAAGAAACAAGTTGAAAGATTCGGTGGCCAATTCGTTGCATTAGAAGACATTGATGAAATTAAAGAGCGTAAATTTGAATTAGTTTTAGAGACTACGGGTGTTGCATCAATCATTGGTCAAACACCCTCATATTGTAGTAAAAATGGACAGATTGGCTTAATTGGACAAAGTAAAGTTAACGAGGATGTAATTTTTAATAATTTTCTTCAGTTTTACGATGGAATGAGAATGTTTAGTAGTCAAGGAGGATTATCAGATCCAGCTGTAGACACCCACATCCTGCATGAATTATTAAAAGCTGATATTAAAAAATCAAATGATCTAATTTCTCACTATGTGTCGATTGATTCAATAAATGAAGGATTTGAAAACATGAAAGAACCAGATTGTTCAAGAGTAGGCATTAAATTTGATAGCTAAAATTACAAGCAATGAATAAAGACACTGCAAAAAATAAGGCTTTGGTTGTTGGCGATTTGATGCTTGATGAAAGTATATTTGGAACAGCCAGTAGATTGACTCCTGAAGGTCCTGTTCCAGTAATTTTAAAAAATAAAACTGAATTTACTTTGGGTGGAGCTGGATTTGTTGCAAAAGTTTTATCAGATCTGGACATAAATGTCACACTATGTGGTGTTGTAGGTGATGATGAAACGTCTGATGTTTTAAGAAGTTGTTGCAATGAAGGTATGATCAATACCTCTGAAATATTAAGTATAAATGGTCTCAAAACAAGTAAAAAAACCAGAGTATATGCATCTGGTCATCTTGTTGCTCGACTGGATGATGAAAGTGAATATGAAATGACTGATGCTACAAGAAAAAAATGTTTAGAGTCGATTGAAAGCGTTTTAAAAAATCAAGAATATAAGGTATGTATCATAAGTGACTATAACAAAGGTTTCTGTGATGATGAATTTATTAGGAGATTAATAGAGCTATGCATTAAATACGAAGTAATTTCTTTAGTAGACCCTAAGACAGAAGATGTAAATAAATTTATTGGAGCTGATCTTATAAAGCCAAACAATTTTGAGGCTGCTAAGATTTTGGGTACATCACATGAACACTTACCCTTACCAGAAGAAGTTGTAAAACAAATTTCATCGTTACTTGAGATTTCTAATGTTCTCTATACAAGAGGCTCGAAAGGAATGGTTTTGCTGTCAGGAAATAAAATTAAACAAATTGATGCTATCCAACAAGAAGTTTTTAATGTTGTTGGAGCTGGTGATACTGTCCTAGCAGGGTTGTGTGCTGGACTAATTAATGGCCACGATATAGAAGAATCAAGTCTTATAGCGAACGATTTAGCAGGAGAGATGGTAAGTAAACTATCAAGAAAGATAAAGCCATCTAATTCAATCAAAGAAAAATTATCTACATAATAACTTCGATTTTTGAAATAATATATTCATGAGTTTTATTTTAAATAGAACCAGAAAAAACAGCTCTGCAAAAAGAGAGTTCAGTAATATCTTAGTCTGGTCTTCTATGGGTATCGGCAATATGGTAAATTTTCTGCCAATGCTAAGAGCACTTCGAGATAGATATCCACTTGCAAAAATAACATTACTCAGTTGGTCAGATGCATCTGTTTTCGAACTAGTTGAAAAAGATATTTATGATGAAATTAAATTCATAAATAAAAAATCAAAAATTAGTTTGATTTTAAATTTTATTTATTTGCTTTTCAGTACATATGATTTATTAATCATAAAATGGCACAGAAATATATGGGTAGCTAGATTCATAAGTGCTTGTAGGAAAGCCTATGTTGTCGGACATGTATCGTCATCTGGTCATAAATGCGACTATGATGATTTAATTGATAATAAAGTAAAGTTGATTCATGGAAAATCAGATAAATATCAATATTTAAACCTAATAGATGATTTATTAATAAATAAATCAGATTACGAAGAATATTTAAAAATACCTCCTAATGCCAAATTTAACATTACCAAGTTATTCCAAGAAAACAATCTCAAAGAAGAAGACTTTCTTATTGGTTTTCATCTTGATGTAGGGGCTGCCCAACCCTATAAACAAATAGGTTTTGAAAAATGGTTAAATATTATTACCCGTATTAAAAAAGAAGTACCAGATGCAAAACTCATTTTTTTAGGCCTAAATGAAGATAGAGTCGCTAATAAAATAATCAATGAATTATCTAATGATAGCAATATATATAGCTTTCTTGGTAAGTTAAATATCTTAGATACAACTGCTTGCATTTCGAAGTTAAGACTGCTTGTTGGTGTTGATTCAAGTTTGAAAACTATTGCATCTGCACTGAAAGTAAAGTCAGTTGTTCCATATGGCTGCACAGATCCTTCTAGATCAGCACCATTGGAAAGTGAAATTGAGGTTGTCAGACCTGAACCAGAACAAAATCCCTGCGAAGTATTTGGACCAATAGATCCAAATAAATGTTCTCATCAATCATGTATAAATCGAATTAGCGCTGATGCGATAGTTAATGCAACAATGAATGTTATAAATAATTGTTGATGTTGCTAATATGATAGAAAAATCTATAATTAAGCCTTCTCAATCAATTGGAATAATAGATATGAAAGATCTAGCTCTTAATCAACCTTTAACAAATAGAGGTAAAAAGTTAAGAATACAAACTATTGAATTGGCTAAGCCTAACGGAGGATACCATTTTGGTGGTTCTTTTTCATGCATCGAAATCCTTCTAGCATTATTTGATGATGTTTTGAAGAATGACGAAACGAACAAATTTGTTATGAGTAAAGGTCACGCATGTTGGCCATATTATGTCTTATTAAGAGAGCTGGGCCATGACCCTCTCTTGGAAGGGCACCCTCACATAGGAAATGGTGTAAATTATACAACTGGTAGTATGGGGCACGGTATGCCAGCTACCTTAGGCATGGCAATGGCAAGAAAAATTACTAATGATAATGGACAACTTTATGTTCTTATTGGAGATGGAGAAAGTCAAGAAGGAACCACATGGGAGTCTATGTTGCTTGCTAGGAGATTTAACGTTGGTAATTTAACAGTTATAGTCGACATGAATGGTATTCAAGGCTCTGGTTATGTAGATGATATCCTTCCAGTTACCGCTTTGGGTGACACAGCAAGGGCAATAGGTTGGAATGTAAAAGAAGTTAACGGACACAATATTGATGATGTCACGGATGCTCTAAAGGCAACAGAAGGGGATGATCCAAAAATGATAATTTGTCACACAATCAAAGGTAAAGGTGTTCCATTTATGGAAGATGTTCCTGCTTGGCATGCACAATGGGTTGATGATGAAAAGGAAGCTGAAATAAGGGAAATGTTAAAATGAGAAGAATTTTTGGAAAAACTTTAGTTGAAATAGCGGAAAATGATCCAAATATTGTGCTTCTTCATGGAGATGTTGAGCAAGAAATGGATGAATATAAAAAAAGATGGCCTGAGAAATTCTTTAATGTTGGCTTAACAGAACAGTCAATGATTTCAATGGCTGCAGGTATGGCATTAGAAGGATTACGACCACTTGTTTACTCTATTACTCCATTTGTTTTAGAAAGGCCTTTTGAGCAAATCAAAATAGATATCGATGAGCAAGATTTACCTGTGCTTTTAATTGGCTATTCTGATTATCCAAGTCATGGACCAACTCACAAAGCAGTAAATGCACCTGCACTTTGCAAGGCTTTTAAGAATTTAAAATCTTATTTTCCTGAGGATTCTCAGCAAGTAAAAGATGCAATGCTCGAAGCATGGGATTCAAAAAAACCAGCTTTTATATCTTTGAAAAGGGACAATAATATCTAAGCATGAGAACTGATCCCGAAAATCCTTTTTTTTTGATATCGGGTATTACAGGCTCGATAGGGAGTTCTCTTGCATCATTTCTATGCAGTAAGAATTTTAATGTTATAGGTCTTTCTAGAAATAAGGTATCGGAAGATCATTTAATTAAGCATCCTAAAGTTCAATGGCTAGAATATGACTATGCAAAAGATGAACCATCTGAAGAATTGACAGAAACAATTACAAAGCTTTCAGCTAAAAACTTAATAGCTTCTTACCATTGTGCTGGAATGTATTCAAGTAAGAAAAACTCGAACCTAACAAATCAAGACTTTATTGAAGTAATTGAAGGTAATTTAATTTCAACTATAAATTTTGTAAAACTTTCATTGGAAATATTAAATCCTGGAGGAAGTATAGTTATTCTAAACTCTCAAGCTTCGATTGCTGCAGGAAATGATGAATTAGCATACGGTGTTTCAAAAAGAGCGATTTCCTCATTTGTTGACGGAATGCAAATTGAGGCAACAAGAAGAAGCCTTCAGATTGTAAATGTTTTGTGTGGAGCAGTTCAGTCTGAAATGGCAAAGGGCAGAGATGGTTTTGATAAGTTTATTGCTTTATCTGATTTATCAGAAACTTTATATTCATTTGCTAATACAGGAAGTTCTTTGCGTATAAAAAATGTTGAGATTCTTCGCAGAAATTATTAAATATTATATTTTTAGATACATCCTTTGTGACCAGAAAAGAAAACATTAATCAATTTGCTTGGAACTCACTTGATATTTTTTCTCGCTTAGGGATTAACTTTTTTGTATATTTTTTCTTTTTAAATCTCCTTGGAGCAGATAAGTATGCCACTTTTGTTTTCATAACACTTTTTTGTGGTGTTGCTCAGTCTCTTTCAAAGCTTGGCCAAAATGATTATCTTATTATTAAGAAAGATATAAATAATGAGACACTATCATCAATCCTATTTTTAAATTTTTTGATTGGCTTTGCTTCGGCTATTTTTTTATTGATAATTTTTGCTTTAATAAGTTTTTTTGCAGAGCGCGAATCTTCATTTCTAATTTCTGCTAGCTTAATGTCTATAAGTGTCCTAATTACTATTTGTTCAAACTCTTTTTTGTATATTCTTCAAAGAGATCAGCAATTTAAAACTTTATTCTTTTTGAACTTTACTTCATCTGCTTTTGGATTGTTGATAACTTATATTATATCGGGGAACTTAGAAGATTTTATATATCCTGTTTTAGTAGTATTGTTCACTCAGACTTTTCTTTTTGTAACACTAATTATTATAAAACCATTTAAATTTTCTATCTCTCAAGAATCTTTAAAAAATCTTTATGATGAAAGTAAATTATTTATTATCCCACTGATGAAAACTAGACCAATGATGGTTGTTACTAAGAATATTGATTCATTCTCTGCTTTAATATTAGGGGGGGAAATTCTCCTTCTCGCATATAACACTATAAAGAAAATTTTTATCTATCCTTTATCAATTTTGTATGCAGTCCTGGATAGATGGTTATATCCATATTTAGCAAAGCTAGCAAATACAAGCGAAGTGATGAATAGTTATTCTAAGCTTACTAAAAATATATTTCTAACAAGTCTAATAACAGCTATATTTATTTTTTTTATAATTCAATTTGTTGATGGCCTGATAATTAATTACGCTCGTCAAATTGGAATCACAAATGTTAATTTAATATTAATGATATATGGTTTTTTGTTTTCATGGCCAATATGTGTGTTACCAACTTTAATATATACTTATGCAAAAGTTGTTCAAAAAACAGATTTATTACCAAAATTTGCAATAGTACAAGCAATTTCAATAGCTATATGCATGCTGGCTACTGGTTTTATAATTGGAGGAGATTGGATAACCGTAGGTTATTCAATTGCATATATAATAATGAATATATATATATTTAAAATTTTTAAACTTGTAATCTTTTCACGAATTTGAATATGTCAAATTATTTAAACAATCATGGATCTGAGACAAAGACTAGTAATTTAAAATTAAGTTTTCATAAAAGAGCAAAAAAATTCGAATTACTTTTTTCTGAATATTTACCGAAAGATTATTCCTCTAAAATTATTGATATAGGTTGTTCGACTGGTCAAATTGTTGGGTGGCTTCAACATATTGGTTATGAAAAAGCTTCTGGAGTAGATTCTGATTCTGAATCAATATCCTTTGGTATAAAAGCTGGCATAAAAAACTTATATCAAAATGATATATTTGAACACTTGGGAAAGATAAAAAGCGAATCCGTAGATTTATTCATATTAAGAGACATAACTGAGCATTTAGTTAAAAAAGATTTCGAGAGAATATTATGTCTCTTAGAAGAAAAGCTTACAGTAAATGGATTTGTATGGATCCAAACACCTAATGCAATAAGTCCAGCATCTCACTTTATGATGTATGGTGATTGGACACATGAAACTTTGGTCTCTCCAACATCTCTAAGACAGCTTGTTAGCCATGCTAGTAGTTTAGAAATTGAAAAATTAAAAGGTGAGCATGTAGTTAAACTTGGTTTCAGAAAACTTCATCTTAAAATTATTAGAAGTATTTTTAATAGTATATATAAATTGTACTTCTCAACATTAACAAGCCTTAATTATAGTGAAATAATAATTGAACCTAATTTAATCACAGTGCTTAAGAAGAAAAAAAACTAAAATGATAATAATCATTGGATCAGGTATAGCTGCTTTGTGGACTGCCAACCTTTTAAATGAGAATGGTTTCGACGTGATAGTTCTTGAGAAAGATTCGGTAGCAAGCAACCAAACAATAGCTAGTCAAGGAATGATACATGGTGGAACTAAATATTCTCTTGATGGAGTCTTAACAAAAGCAACTCAATCAATATCAGAAATGCCACGTACTTGGCGAGATGCATTGAATGGAAATGGAAAAGTAGATCTTTCCGAATCAAAAATAAATGCTCATAGTCAAGTTTTATGGTCTGCTGATACTTTACAGTCAAAGATTCTGAGTTTTTTTGGATCAAAAGCAATGTCTTCAAAAATGCAACCGATAGATAAGAAGGAGCATCCAGCATTTTCTAGCAAAGATTTCAAAGGCTCTTTATTCAAGTTAAATGAGCTCGTAGTCGATGTTCAATCTGTTGTAGCTAATTTAACAAAAAATCTTGATGGAAAAATTATTAAAGCAAAAGGAACAAAAATTTTGTTTTCAAATGACAAAGTAATTGGAATTGAAACAAGTATTGGAAAATTGGAATGTGATGAATTAATTCTAGCTGCCGGCGAAGGAAATGAACAAATTTTAAAAAATTCTAATGTAAAATCTTTTCCAATGCAGACGAGGCCATTGGCAATGGGGATGGTATATATGAATAAAAATATACCTGATATCTTCGGACATCATCTTGGATCATCATCACGTCCAAAAGTTACAATTTCTACTCATTATATTAACAAGAAACAAATTCTATATATTGGAGGAGAGATCTCAGAAAGTGGAGTTAATTTATCAGATGAGCAACAAGTAATTAAAATCGAACGATCTTTAAAAGAGGCGTTAAGTTGGATTGATTTAGATATTGATAAAATTGAAGTTTTGAGAATTAATCGCGCAGAAGCTAAGAATAAAAATGTGTTAAAACCTGATTCATTTTTTATTGGAAGAAATGACGGTCTAATGGTTTGTTGGCCAACCAAATTAGCCTTTGCTCCTTTAATTGCAAAGAATGTGCTCGATGAATTAAATAAACCAATTTCAAATAATTCAAAAAAAATTCAAGGAGAAAAACCTGAAATCTCCAATTACCCATGGGAATCAAATTAACACATAGCAAAATAAGTAATACAAATATAAGCTTGTCAGAGATTGGTCTTGGAACAGTTAAATTTGGAAGGAATACTGATATTAAATACCCAAAACCCTTCGATCTTCCAAGTGATAATGATCTTATTAAAATTCTTAATACTGCAGCTGAGCTTGGAGTAAATTATCTTGATACAGCAGTTGCTTATGGAGTAGCCAATCAAAGATTGGGTAAGCTATTACCGAAGGTAAACAAGAAATTTAAAATAGTAGCTAAAATTGGTGAACATTATTCATCACAGAGTGGAAGTGTGTATAACTTTACAAGGTCTTCTTTAAAAGGTGATTTTGAAAAGCTTTTAGAAGAATTAGACTTAAATTTCATTGAATGTCTATTACTGCATTGTAATGATAATGATTGTGGCGATGACATTAAGGATGGCTTAAAGTTTTTAAAACAATTAAAACAAAAAGGCCTTATTGGAGCATATGGTTCGTCTTGCAAAACCAAAGAAGGAGTAATGCTTGCATTAGATTCTGATTCAGATGTAGTCATGATAGAGCCCAATTTATTTTCGGAAACACAAAAATTATTTGACGATTGCTCAAATCCAAATGTGATAATAAAAAAGGCTTTTTCAAGTGGAAATATTCTCTTAAATCAAAAAGTTAATCCATCCGAGGTTCTAAAAAATTATTTAGAAGAAAAATCAATCCTATCAATTGTTATAGGTTCTATTAATAATTCTCATCTTCGTCAAAACATAGAGCCATTGCAAAAAAAATGAATTGAATTAATCCGTATAGTTTATAATCGCAATATTATTACTCATAACGTTATGAAATTTATAAAGATTATAGGTAGAGAGATAAAATTATTTTTTTTAGCATTGAGGTTATTTTTTTGGAATAAGATTTTTTCGAAAATACCTTTTGCGGTTTTAAGACTTTTTTTTGCTCGCCATTATATTTCTCTTGGAAAAAATGCAAATATCCTAACAAATGTTGAGTTTCTTTTCTCGGGTCTCTCAAAATCACAGATAGTATTGGGAGAAAACTCTGTAGTTAACTCTTTTTCTCTTCTTGATGGAAGACATGAAAAGATTATTATCGGATCCAATGTTGACATTGGAAGAGAGTGCGCAATATTTACTTTAGGTCATGATCCTAATAATAATGACCATAATGTTAAGGGAGCAGCCGTAAATATTGAAGATCATGTATGGATAGCTGCCAGAGTGACAATTTTACCAGGAATCAAAATAGGCAAGGGTGCTGTAGTTGCTGCTGGCTCGGTAGTTTCAAAAAGCGTTGACTCAATGGATATAGTTGCTGGTAATCCTGCAAAAGTTATAGGTAAAAGAGACTCAAATTTAAATTATGAAACTAAATTTTTTCCCTACCTTAGGTGATTGAAGTGGTTGCTGCAATAAAATCTTTAATAAAAAAAATACCATACTTCAATAAATTTTATTCTAGGTTACGAGCAAGTAAGTCAATAAATTGGTCCAAATTAAATAAAAATTATTCGCATTCAATTTCGAATAAAAAAAATCATGTATTGATGGCTACCAGTTTAGGTGATTATGAAATGGGTGTTTTGCTTGAAAGCTGTTTATCAGCTGCGCTGCGCTTAAGAGATACAAATGTGGACGTGCTTTTATGCGATTCTGCGCTTAATGCCTGTCAGATGTCGAAAATTGAGAGCATCTCACCGAATATTATGGCAAAAGATGGTCCGATTTCACGATGTAATAGTTGCATACACTATGGAAGAAATATCTTTAAAGGTGCTGTAGATAATGAGCTTTATTTTTCAGACTATATTCTTCCAGAAGAGAAGGTTTTAGCTAGTAAAATATCTAAACAAACCCCATATGATCAAATTAAATCATATGTTTATGATGGACTTTCAATTGGTGAGCATGCATATGCAGGCGCACTCAGATATTATGCAAGAGGTGATTTAAACAATGAGTTTTTTGGAGAACAAATACTCAGAAGATATTTTAAATCTGCGCTTTTAACTGTTTTTTGTATGGATAGGGTTTTAGAGCAAAATAATTATGATGTTGTTTGCTTTCACCATGGAATATATGTTCCTCAGGGACTAATAACTCAAGTATGCCAAAAAAAAAATATCAGAGTAGTTACATGGAATCCTGCATATAAGAGTAACACATTTATTTTTAGTCATTACGACTCCTATCACCATACTATGATTTCAGAGGATATTTCCAGGTGGCAAGATATTGAAATGAATGAGACAAAAGAAAATGCAATAAAGAAGTATTTAAAATCTCGAAGACAAGGAACAAATGATTGGATCTGGTTCCATGATACTCCTGAAGAAAATGCTGATAAAATTAAAGATGAACTGGGTTGTTCTTTTGATAGGCCTGCAATTGGTCTTTTCACAAATGTGATGTGGGATGCTCAATTACATTATGAAAGTAATGCCTTTGAAAATATGTTAGATTGGGTCTTTGCTTCAATTGACTATTTTTCCAAACGTAAAGATTTAGAATTATTTATTAGAATTCACCCTGCAGAAATAAGAGGAGCAATTCCTTCACGACAGCCCTTGCTAAAAGAAATTTACGATAAGTATGAATCAATGCCTGATAATGTTTATGTGATACCACCAGAGAGTCAAATCTCAACTTATGCTCTTATGGATAAATGTAATGCAGTCACCATATATAATACTAAAACAGGAATAGAGGTAGCTAGTGAGGGTATACCAACAATTGTAGCTGGTGAAGCTTGGATAAGAGGCAAAGGATTTGCAATAGATGTTAATTCAAAAGATGAGTACTTTAAAATATTAGAAGACTTGCCTTTTAAATCCAAGATGTCTAATGAGCATAAATTGAACGCACTTAAATATGCTTATCATTTTTTTATGAGAAGAATGATACCTATACCATTCATTGAATTTGATTCTAAAACAGGACTATACTCAAGCACTCTTCAATCAACATCGAATCTTCAACCAGGTAACTTTCAAGGGTTAGATTTAATTTGTAATGGAATACTAAATGGCAGCCCTTTTGAATTTGATGATCAGGACTATCTTGAGCAAATCAATAGTTAATTTATAAATGAAAAAAATAAGACTTCTTCATATATATCCAGATTCAAATGCATTAAATTTTAATCATTCTGGTGGAAGTAAGGGAATTCGAATTTTTAATGATTTCATTGAAAGTAACAATATCAACTATAAAAATTGCATTATCAAAAAGAAATCTGATTTATTACTTCTTAAAAAACTTTTCTCTATTGATTTAAAAAAATATACACATGTCTTGTTACACTATCCAATGTTTCCTTTTTCAGTTATATACATTAGATTAAAAAATCCAAAATTAAAAATTATAATTCGTTCTCATAATGCCGAGTTCCCTCATTGGCTTCATCATGCATACCTTGAATTTAAAGGCTACAGGTTTAAAAGAAGTATAAAATGCTTTTTGACATCAATTAGAAATGGGGTTGGGGAAATAGTAATCGGTGTTTTGGCTAGTAATATTCTAGCAATAACTGAGTGGGAGCAAAGTAAATACTGGAGAAGAAGAGTTTTCCAAGCAGATAAAATTCTCTATGCTCCATATTTTATAAATTCTTATAAAAGAGATGTTCTTAAAACAGAAAGAAATAAGCTTTGTTTGTGCCTTATGGCACCTAATCATTCAGCATTTCTAGAGGATGCTGCTAAGAACTTTTGTTTTTTGGTGAATAAGTTGGGTGATTATGAAGATTGGATATTTGCTATAACAGGCGATAAATATAATCTACCTAATAATACTATAAATGTTAAACAGTTAGGTTTTGTTGATAATATAACTGAATTGTTAAAAGAAACATCTGCTATTGCAGTTCTAACTGAGTATGGTTATGGTTTTAAAACTAAAGTGCTTGAAGCTGCAGCAGAAGGTTGTTGGAGTATTATTCCAAAAGATGTTCTAGATCACATACCATCAAATGTAAGACCTTTTTGTATTCCATTAAATACAAAATCTTCAGAGTCGTTCATTGAGGCCCTTAATAAAACAAAAAGTCCGTTACCCAGCTTTGAAAAACAAAATACAGAATTAAGATCTTTATTTACAAAATCTATGAAAGACTGTCTCAACACAAAGGATCTATTGATATGAGATATAAAGATATTAAAAGCAATATAAGAAATAATTTATCTGAGATTAGAATTTTAAAATTTGTATACGATCGAATTAAATTAAGATTTATAGCATATAGAAAAGCGGAAATATTTTTTTACAAAAATAAAAAATCAATTATAGAGATCGTTAAAAAAAAGAAGACAGGAAAAAGAATACTTTTTGCAACAAGTATGGGATCTGAACTTGTAGCTTGGCGTTTAGAGGCAATCCTTGGGCTTGCAATGTTACAAAGAGGGCATCACATAGAGTATGCAATGAATGATGGAATTTTGCCTGCCTGCCAAGATTGTATATTTCAAACATATGAAAATGATGTATTAAAAATACTAAAAACAAACAAATTCACAAATAAATCTAATACATGTTTTTATGAGGCATCTAAAATCTTTAATGAGTTTGGTATAAGGGTTAATGGTTTTTCAGACGGTTTAAACAAAAAAGATATTGAAGATATAGAAGAAATATATAATTCTACAAAAACAGAGGATATCAAAAACTATACACTTAACAACGTTTCAGTTGGTGAGCATGCATATGCTGGAACACTAAGATTTTTTGCAAAAGCCACCATTGAAAATGAGCCTCTAGCTGAAATAATGTTAAGAACTTATTTTAAAGCTGCGCTAATAACTACATTTAGTTTTAGAAAGATTCTTAGTAAAAGAAAAATTGATATAGTGGTTCTTCATCATGGCATTTATGTACCTCAAGGGCTTATATCTTCACTTGCCAATCAAATGGATATAAAAGTGGTAACTTGGAATATCGCTTATCGTAAAAATAGATTTATATTTAGCCATTCTGATACTTATCATCACACATTAATATCTGAACCAGTATCTAAATGGAAAAATATAGAATGGAATAAAGATAAAAATCTTGAGTTGACAAAATATCTTAAAGGTCGTTGGTATGGTCATGATGATTGGATTAATTTTAATCAAGAAAATCCAGAGATCAAGGATCAAAAAGTTATTCAACTTTTAGATCTCGATCCTAAAAAACCATGTATAGCTATGCTTACAAATGTTCTATGGGACGCTCAGTTGCATTATCCTGCAAATGCATTTGAAAATATGCTTGAATGGATTTTTACTACGATTGAATTTTTCAAAAAAAGACAAGATATTCAGCTTGTCATAAGGGTTCACCCAGCTGAAGTTTCTGGTAGGATAAAGTCGAGGCAAAAAGTTGCAGATGAAATTCATGCAAAATTTGGCGTTTTGCCAAAAAATATCAAAATAATTAAACCTTTTGATTCAATTTCTAGTTATGAGCTTGTGTCAGTTTCAAATGCTGCATTAATATATGGGACGAAAATGGGAGTTGAGCTTTCAGCATCTGGGATTCCAGTAATCGTCGCAGGCGAAGCATGGATTAGAGGTAAGGGATTAACCATAGATTCAACAAATAAAGTTGATTATTTGGCTAAATTAAAAACATTGCCTTTTAAAGATAACCTCGATAGTAAAATCATTCAAAATGCCAAGAAATATGCATACCATTTTTTCTTCAGAAGAATGATTCCATTAAAGTCTGTATCAGAATCAAGCGGTTGGCCACCTTTTGATATTAAATTAAATAATTTAGATGAATTAAGGCCTGGTAGTGATAAAGGGTTAGATGTAATTTGTGATGGAATTCTTGGAGATACTGATTTTATTTATGACGATAATTTTTAATACTTTTTATGATTAATTAACAATGACAATAATTGGAATATTTATAGTATTTATTATTTTTTTGTTTTTTATGAGATCTGTAATGAAAGCAGATGATCTTTCCATACTCTCATTGTGTATTTTTTTTGTGCCATTTTCTGGGGTTTCAATATATAACATAGTTGACATTTCTTTTTACTTTTTACCATTCACCTTGTTGGCATTTTTATGGATCATTTATCATTTAGTAAAGTTATTAAGCTCAAATGGAGCTATATCAATTAATTTAAATAATATATTTATTTTATTATTGCTCTCTTTTACAGTTTCTATCTCTTTATCTTCAATATCACCAATATTAATCAATGGCACAGATGGGTTTATGGGATCAAATGATCAAAGTAATAATTATTTTCCAATTGCTCCAAGCGCTGTATATTTTCTTCAATTTTTATATATATTTATAGGAGCTATTTTCAGCATTTTCGTAATAGGATTCTTAAAAGAATTATATCAAATAGACTTCTTAATAAAGATTATTCTTATAAGCGGATCAATCGCATGCATAATAGGTTTAATTGAATTGTTATCTTTTTATTTAGGTATTGATTATCTTACAAGTTTGTATCATACAGTTCCTACTGGTGATACAAATGAAAAAGGAGTAAGGCTTGATGGTCTTTTGGGAATTCCTAGAATCAATAGCATTTCTTATGAAACTTCAAATTTTTCTCAACATATTCTTATTCAGTATGCTATTTTGCATTACTGCAGAAACCATAATGTAACAATTTTTTCTGACTTCAAGGACAAAATTTTATCCTATCTTTTTATAATCTCTCTACTCTTCGCACTCTCATCTACTGCTATTTTTGGTCTATTGATAATTCATGCACTTAACTGGTTATTAACAGCATGGAATATTAGAAAAATTCTCAAATTACTAATATTTTTAATAACTGTAGGTTTTTCTGTATATGTTCTCTATAGCAACATCGAAATTGTTGCTCAAGTTTTAGATTTTTTTGTATTTGACAAATTTATAAGTGGTTCCTTTGAGTCTAGACTTGGAGCTGGATATAGCGCATTTGAAGTATTTATGAGAAATCCACTAATTGGTGTTGGTTTTGGAGTTTTACCTCCAGCTGACCTTATGTTAGTGCTTCTATCAGGTTCAGGCTTGCTTGGATTCTTTATTTTTTCGGCAATGTGCGCTCACATTATTTACAACGGTTATACAAACCCTAAGAAAATCTTGGAGTTATCAAAGAAATATGAAATATTTAACGAAGATAGTTACAGAATTTTAATAATCACAAATGCTCTTACTTTCTCTTTTGTCATTTTATTGATAATTTATCAAGCTATTGGATTTACATTTCGATTTGGAGATTTTTGGTCTTTGTCTGCACTATTAGTTTCATCATATATTATTAGAAATAGGATGATATCCTAAGCTTAATTTCATATAATTGTGAACAACAAAGAAACCGTAAATTTGTAATAAATGCTTAAAATAAAAGCTAGAGCACCCCTAAGACTCGGCTTGGCAGGAGGAGGAACTGATGTTGCTCCCTATTGTAATGAGCATGGTGGCTTGGTCATAAATACCACTATCGATAGGTATACATATTCAATTATCGAGCTTGTAAAAGAAAAAGGAATATTTTTTGTCTCATCTGATAAAAAGTGTGAAACTTTTTTTGAAAGTATTGATGAAATTAAGCTTAATTCTGTAAATATGCTTTTGCACGCTACCTATCTCCACATGATTAATAACTACAATAATAAAAAACAAATTAATATGAAACTTACAACTTTCTGCGATTCTCCTCCAGGCTCAGGTCTTGGCACGTCGTCAACTTTGGTTGTATCAATGGTCAAAGCATTTTCAGATTTATTGGACTTATCCTTAAGTGAACTCATGATTTCTAAGATAGCTTATGATATTGAAAGAGTTGAGTGTTCTTTATTAGGTGGCAAGCAAGATCAATATTCAGCATCATTTGGAGGGTTTAATTATATTGAATTTTTAAAGTCTGATGATGTGGTAGTAAATAAACTTGAGTTGCCTAAAGAGATTGTTAGAGAACTTGAATCATCTCTTTTATTGTTTTTTACGGGAGTTTCTAGGGACTCAGATAAAATAATTCTTAATCAGTCTACTAATATGAAGAATAATGACAAAAAAGCAATGGATGCTCTGCATAAATTAAAAGAAGAAGCAAAGAAAATGAAAAATAATTTACTAACTGGAAACTTTGAAGGTATTGTCCAATCGATGCAAATAGGTTGGGAAAATAAAAAGAAATCTTCAAGTGTGATTTCAAACCCACTTATTGAAAAAATTTATGACACAGCTATCAAAGCGGGCGCACTTGCTGGAAAAGTTTCTGGGGCAGGAGGTGGTGGCTTCATGATTTTTTTTGTATTGACTGAAAAAAGAAAGTCTGTGATTGACTCTCTTGCAAAATTTAATGGAGAAGTGAGCAACACACATTTTACTGATATAGGAGTGAGAACATGGACAGTGAAATAACTAGTCTTATAAAGGATCAGATATCAGGTTGTAAGAAGGTTATGACTGATATGCTATCTGATGAAAAATTATTAAAACAAATAGAAGATTGTTCTATAGCATGTATAGAATCTTTAAACTCTGGTGGGAAGATATTGCTTGCTGGGAATGGTGGAAGCGCTGCAGACTCTCAACATATTGCTGGAGAACTTGTGAGCAGATTTATTTTTGATAGACCAGGATTACCTGCAATTGCTCTCACAACAGATACTTCAATTTTGACGGCTATAGGTAATGATTATGGATATGATCAATTATTTTCAAGACAAGTTCAAGCTCATGGCAATAATGGAGATATACTAATTTGTTATTCAACATCAGGTAAATCACCAAACATCATAAATGCTATTAAAGCAGCAAAATCTCTTGGTTTAATAACAATTGGTTTATGTGGCAACAAAGGAGGTTTTATGGTCGAAAATTGTGACTATATTTTAGAAGTTCCATCTCCAGATACGCCTAAAATTCAGGAAGGTCACTTAGTTTTAGGACATATAATTTGTGGCATTATAGAGAAAGAAATATTTGGTCATCTAGCTTGATTGAGTCAATAGTTTTAGCCGGTGGACTTGGAACAAGATTGAGGAGCGCTGTTTCTGATGTGCCCAAACCAATGGCACCAATAAACGGTAGACCTTTTTTGGACTTACTATTATTTAATTTATCTCAGAAAGGAATTAAAAGAGTAATACTTTCTGTGGGATATATGTCTCAAGTCATTCAAGATTATTTCGGCAAAGAAAAATATGGTTTATTAATTGACTATAATATTGAAAAAAATCCACTAGGAACTGGTGGAGCCATTTATTCGTGCCTTAAAAATTGTAAAAGTGAGGGAGTCTTAGTGATAAATGGAGACTCATACATAAATTATGATCACAAAAAATTAATTAAAAAATGGCTTGAATATAAAAAACCTGTTGTTGTTACAAGAAAAACAAAATCATCTTCAAGGTATGGCAACATCACTTTTGAAAAAGATAAGATTCAATCTTTTTCAAATTTAAATAATGGAAAAAACGACAAAAAAATTACTATAAATGCTGGAGTTTATATACTACCAAAAAATTTATTTAATCCTGATTCTACAGAAGATGTTTTTTCATTTGAGTTAGACTATTTACCAAAAGCTGTAAAAAGTCAGGACTTTTATATGATAAAGTCTGAAGGTTATTTTGTTGATATTGGTATTCCATCAGATTTTAAGAAAGCTCAAAGTGAATTGGTTAAAAATATCGAAAATGTCTAGACATGCTATTTTTCTTGATAGAGACGGAGTAATAAATGTTGATTATGGTTATGTATATAAAAAAGAAAATTTTGAATTTATTGATGGCATTTTTGATTTTTGTTACAAAGCACATAAAAGGGGGTACCTAATATTTGTTATCACAAATCAATCAGGAATAGGAAGAGGATACTTCACTGAAAAGCAGTTTCTTGAGTTGTCAGATTGGATGATAAATTGTTTCAGGAATAGAGGCATTAAAATAGCTAAAGTATATTATTGCCCTTATCACAAAGATGCAAAAATCAAAAAATTTAAAAAAGAAAATTCATTTTTTAGGAAACCTAATCCTGGAATGATTAATCAAGCAATTAAGGAATATGATATTGATCCAGAAAAATCCATTTTAATTGGAGATAAAATCTCAGATGTCATCTCTGGCATAAAAGCAGGGGTGAAAAATAATTTTTTATATCAAGGTGAAGCAACCAATAGTAATGAATATAAATCAATTACAAATTTTAAAGAAGCTATCAAGCATTTATAATAACTATATAGTTATGCTTAGGGAAGGAATTCACAATGTCAGAATACAATGACGATTACTATAATCAAAGGTATGTAAATAAGGTTGCTGGTGTCTCTGCTGATTCTAGGAGAGCATATCTATATAAAGCAAGGCTTAGAATGTTAAATAAGTTAAAAATAAGTGGTAATAATGTTCTTGAAATTGGTTGTGGTAGTGGACCAATGACAAAGTATCTCGCAAAAAATTATAGCTATGTTCATGCAATAGATATTTCCTCTGAAGCTATCAACATATGTAAATCTAATTTAACTTTTGAAAATCTTCACCTTCAAGTAGCTTTAGCAGAAGACCTCCCATTTGAGAATTCGTCTATAGATATTATTTTTGGATACGATGTTTATGAGCATGTTGAAGATTTAGAGAGTGCCTTGGCAGAAGCTAATCGAGTTTTAAAAGATGATGGAATTTTGTTTATTTCGGTTCCAAATCCAAATTCTTTGGGAGCAAAATTAAAGGGAAGATATCCTGAATTTAAGGGATTACCATTATCTGAAAGGAGGCACCAATGGTTTGGTTGGCAGGATGATACCCATTTAAATATTCTTCCAATTTCAGAATGGAGATCAAAAATATTAAAATATAAATTTGAAATAATAAAAGATGGTTCAGATTATTGGTGGGATTCTCCTTACATATCATGGTTACCAATTTTTCCTCAAGATCTAGTTTGTAAAATACTACAAAGAATCTTTACAAGAATAACATATTTTACAAATTGGCATTATGGAGAAAATTATATTGGGATTTATCAGAAGAAGAGTTAAATAGCGTATCAGATGATAATTACTATAGATCTAAGAATGTGGACATCCTCAGGCATTGGAAAAGTTCTTCAAAATACAGTCCCTTCTTTCATTAAAAATTTTAGTAATATTGATTTTGTTCTTTTAGGAAATAAAGAAACACTGGAAAATATTGATTGGCCATCAAATGTAGTAGATATTAGAAAATTTAATGCAAAGATATATTCATTTAGTGAGCAAATTAATGCTATTAGAGTAATTCCAAAGAATACTGATTTATTATGGTGGCCACACTGGAATATTCCACTCTTTTATAGTGGTAAATTAGTTACGTCAATTTATGATGCGTTTCATTTAAGAATACCATGGAGCTTTAAAAATTTTTTAAAAAATGTTTACTCAAGAGTTATATTTTATTTTTTAGCAAAGAAATCATTAATGACGTTAACAATTTCAAAATTCTCAAAAGATGAGCTTGTCGAGCTTACTCAAATTGATAGCAACGATATACACATTATATATCCGTCGGTTGATAAAGAATGGCATGAACCAATTTCGAAAAATATCAAGAGTTGTGATCCCTATTTAATATATGTTGGCAATGTAAAGCCCCATAAAGACTTAATAACTCTAATTAAAGCTTTTATTAAGAATACTAAAATAACTAAACATAAACTTGTAATAATTGGAAAACAAGACGGATTTATTAGCGGTGATAAGAATGTTAAGAAATTTGCAAAGAAATACTCAGACAAAATTATTTTTACAGGTTGGTTAGATGATATGTCAGTTCGAGAATATGTAGCTAATGCTGATTTAATGGTCTTTCCTTCCAAATATGAGGGATTTGGTATTCCTCCATTAGAAGCTATGGCATGCGGTTGTCCTGTAATTGCATCTGACATTCCAGTTCTGAGAGAGGTATGTTCAGGGTCAGTACTATATTTTAGACCAGGAGACGTTAATGATTTATCAATGAAAATGTTTGATTTAATTAATGATAAAGACTTAAAAAAGAGTTTAATATCAAAAGGATTTAAGTTAGTAAAAAAATATGATTGGAACAAATCAATTCAAGAAATAAATAATAAATTTTCAAATCTAATTGCAGAAAAAAATATAAAATGAAAATTGCTATTGTCCATGATTGGCTTGTTACTTATGCAGGAGCTGAGAGAGTCTTAGAAGAGATGATCAACGTATATCCAGATGCAGATATTTATTCTATCGTAGATTTTATTGAAAATAGGGATAGAAGTTTTCTGAGGAACAAAAAATCAACAACTTCATTTATACAAAATCTTCCTTTTGCTAAGTCAAAATATCGATTTTATTTGCCATTAATGATGAAAGCAATTGAACGATTAGATCTGTCATCATATGATCTTATAATTTCTTCTTCTCATGCGGTAGCGAAAGGCGTATTGCTAAAAGAGGGTCAGCTGCATATATGTATGTGTTACTCTCCGATCAGATACGCATGGGATTTACAAGAGCAGTATCTTAAAGAGACAAAATTAAATAAAGGTATTAGGGGATTAGTGGTGAGATCAATTCTTAATAGAATTAGGATCTGGGATCTTAATACTGTCAAAAGTGTAAATCATTTCATCGCGATATCAGAGTATATTTCCAAAAGAATTAAAAAAACCTATATGAGAGACTCTACAGTTATATATCCACCTGTAGATACTGAAAAATTTAGTTTAAGTAAATGTATAAAAAAAGAATATTATGTTACTTGTTCTAGAATGGTGCCATACAAAAAAATAGACCTTATAGTAGAAACTTTTACAAAGAAATTTCCAGATAAAAAGTTAATTGTAGTTGGTGATGGCCCAGATTATAAAAAGATAAAGAGTTTGGCAGGCCTAAATATTTTATTTGAGGGAAGGGCTAACTTTAGAGTTCTAAACAAGCATTTATGTCATGCAAAGGCCTTTGTTTTTGCTGCAGAAGAAGATTTTGGTATTTCGCCTATTGAGGCTCAAAGCTGCGGAACACCTGTTATAGCATTTGGTAAGGGTGGAGCTAAAGAGACGGTGAGAGGTTTAGATCAAAAAAATCCAACTGGCGTTTTCTTCAATGAACAAACTATTGATTCTTTATCAAAAGCAATCCACATTTTTGAAGAAAATATTGGTAAAATTACAAGAGAATCTTGTAGAAAAAATGCTTTGCGGTTCAATAAGGAGAGGTTTAGATGTGAGTTTAGAGATTTTGTGGAATCAAAGCTTACTTCAAAATTAAAAAAAATATGAAAAAAGCAATAATTACTGGCGTTACTGGTCAAGACGGCGCGTATTTATCAAAACTCTTACTTTCAAAAGGATATAAAGTTTACGGCACTTTCAGGAGAAACTCATCAGTAAACTTCTGGAGATTAGAGGAATTGAAAATAAAAAATCATGAAAATTTTGAGTTAATTGAATATGATTTAACAGATTCGTCTGCAGCAGTAAGAATAATAGATGTTTGTGAACCTGATGAGATATACAATTTAGCTGCGCAAAGTTTCGTTGGAGTTTCTTTTGACCAACCAATTACCACTGGGGAGATTACAGGCCTATCTGTGGTAAATATTTTAGAGGCAGTTAGGATTTTAAATAGAAATATTAAGTTTTATCAAGCTTCAACTTCTGAGATGTTTGGCAAAGTTCAATCTGTTCCGCAAAACGAGAACACACCTTTTTATCCAAGAAGTCCATATGGTGTTGCAAAATTATATGCTCACTGGATGACTATAAATTATAGAGAATCTTATGATATTTTTGCTTCATCGGGAATACTATTTAATCATGAGTCACCTCTAAGAGGTTTAGAATTCGTGACTAGAAAAATAACAGATGGCGTAGCAAAAATATCTTTAGGAAAGTTAGATTGTCTCGAACTTGGTAATCTAGATGCGAAAAGAGACTGGGGCTTTGCTGGAGATTTTGTTAAGGGAATGCACAGTATTTTGCAAGCAAAAAATTCTGATACTTTTGTTCTTGCGACGAATAAGACTGAAACTGTTCGAACATTTTTAAAACTTGCTTTTAAAAGGGTCGGAATAGATATAAATTTTAAAGGGTCAGGTAAAAATGAAATAGGAATTGATGAAACAACAGGCAAAGAAATTGTTAGAGTAAATGAAAAATTTTATAGGCCTGCTGAGGTTGATCTATTGATAGGTGATTATGGAAAAGCAATGAAAGAACTATCATGGAAACCAGTTACTACCCTAGAAGAGCTTTGTAATGAGATGGTTGATGCTGATCTTCAACGGAACAAAGATGGAAGAATCTTCTAAAGTACTTATTTCTGGAATAAATGGTTTTACAGGTATCCATTTGTCAAAGCATCTTAAATCTTTTGGTTATAAGGTTTATGGCATTGACTGCAATATTCTTGATAATACAAAAGTTAAGGAAATAATACATAGTGTAAAGCCAGATTACTTAATTCACCTTGCTGCAAATTCATTTGCAAATGACGAAAATATCAATTCACTCTATGATGTAAACGTTATAGGTTCATTGAATATTTTGGATTCTTTAAATTCATTACAAATGAATTTAAAGAAAGTAATACTATCAAGCTCTGCTTTAGTTTATGGTGAATCTTCAAATAGTATTAATTCTGAAGATGACGCACTAATGCCGATAAATCACTATGGATGCAGCAAACTTTGCATGGAAAATATATCCCAATATTATTTTAATAAATTACCAATAATTATTACTAGGCCATATAACTATACAGGCGTAGGGCATGATGAAAAATTTATAATCCCTAAAATTGTAAAGGCACATTTAACTGATCAAAAATCAATTGAGCTTGGTAATACAGAAATTTATAGAGAATTTAATGATGTTCGTGATGTTGTAGTTATGTATAGACTGCTAATGGAGAGTAATTATTCCTCAATAAAAGTTAATTTATGTTCAGGTAAGTCACATTCTATTAAAGAAATTTTATCTTTAATGACAAAAATATCTCAAAAAGAGATAAAAGTTGAATTTAATCCTTTGTTTGCTCGAACCAATGAAATTGATAAACTTTCTGGAAGTGTAATAAAATTAAATGAAGTTATTAAGTATCAACCTAAATATAATATCAATGACACGTTAGAGTGGATGTATTTATCAGGAGTGTAAAATTTGAACAAATTTAACAAAAAACTAATTAACGAAATAGTTGACATCGCTCAAGGTGTGAAGAAAAACAAAAAGCTTTTTTTGAACATTAATAATCATTTGGGGTGTGTCAGATATATAGACGATTGCAGATTCATTACAAGAAATATTGAAAAGGATGCAAAAATACTAGACCTTGGTTGTGGTGTAGGTCACATGTCGTACATTTTAGCTAAGCAAGGTTATGATGTCACTGCTAGTGAAATATTCGAGGACAAACCAATATATATCGATATTTATAATGAATCTAACAGATCAAAAATTCCTTATTTACCAGCAAATATATTAGAAGAAAATCATAAACTAATTGGAATGAAGTTTGATGCTGTTGTAATATGTGGTGTCTTAGAGCATGTTCCAGATATGTCTTTGTTTCTGCAAAAAATATTTCATATTTTAAAGCCGGGGGGAAAATTATTTATTCAACAATTCCCGAATAAATATTCGCTTTTCGAAAAAATAAATGATTATCGAAAAAAATCTAGCCATGATATCAGGTTAAGTAAATATGAATTAAGCTTAATGGTAGCTTTCTCTACATATAAGTTACATAAAATTGGATACCATCAATTTTTACCATATGCTTTAAATGGATTTCCAAAAATTGTTAGAGCATTTTATTACGGGATTGAGCCTTTAGTAAGACTAGTTGACAAATTTTTGTATAAATTTCCTATAATAAATATGTTTTCAACATCTATTCAGTTAGTATGCTCAAAATCAACAAGCTGTAAATCATAATTTGATTAAATATTAGTTATATTTTTTTATGACCCAAGAACCAATTGAAGCGTTTCCTTACACTCCACCAACACAAGAAATTAAGGAAAAATATAAAAAAATTTTTGAATTGCAGAGACCTCTTAAATCTCGTTTAATAAAATTAATATTTGACAAATCAATAAGCTCAATCTTAATACTAATATCAATACCTCTATTGTGTATGCTTAAGATTGCTTATGTGATAGAAGGGCTTTTAATACCTGAAAATAGAGGACCTATGTTATTTTATTATTGGGCAATGAGCGGAGGAAAAAAAATAAAAAAATGGAAAATTCGTTTAATTAAAACGAAGTATATTGATAGTATTGGTGCAGCAAAGCATGACTGGATAGCATTTTCAGCTGAATGGACTCCAGACAGCCGAACTTATACTGGAGCTTTTGTAAAAAAATGGTATTTGGATGAATTACCTCAGTTTTGGAGCGTATTAATAGGAGATATGAGCATTGTTGGTCCTCGTCCGTTATCTGTTCTTCACTACGAGAGAGATGTTAAACAAGGTAATGTAAGCCGTTTTTTATTAAAGGGTGGTCTTCTTGGTTTAGGACACATTAATAAAGGTACATTAGAAATGGGAAATTCACTTTATGAATATGAGTACATCGATCAATACATTAAAAGATCATCGATAGGAATTTTAAAACTTGATTTGTGGATAATTTGGAGAGGATTTTTGCTTATAATGAAAGGAGGAGGTTACTAATCATGATGTTCTGGTGATTATGTAATGCCTTCTATGTATATAATATATTTTTTAATTAACTAAATATTTATGATTTTATTTATTGATGCTTCTAATGAAGCACCTTATCAGGAATTTAAAAAAAAATATGAAGAAGCAATGTCTAAAGGACAACCTTATATTGAGGCTATCTCAATATCGTCATATTGTAGTAAAAAAAAAGAAGTTGATTCAAGATTTGTCAATCTTAAATTTTTAGATAAAGATAAATTTATTTTCTTTTCTAATTATGAATCACCAAAAGCTTCACAATTTGAATTACATAACCAAATTTCAGCATTAATACATTGGTCAAAAACAAATACTCAAGTAAGAATGAAAGCAAAAGTAAAAAAAATAAGTAAACAATATTCTAAAAGTTATTTTAAAAACCGATCACCAGAAAAAAATGCACTATCCATAAGTTCTGATCAATCAAAAAAAATAAAATCCTATAACCAGGTAGTAAATAATTACAAAAAAGTCCTGGTTTCTCAAGACTTAGAAAAATGTCCAGATTATTGGGGTGGTTTTAGTTTTGTGCCTTATTATTTTGAATTTTGGGAAGGTAATAAAAATAGAATTAACAAAAGAGAGGTATTTGAAAAAAAAGCTAATGTATGGAGCAACTACATTCTTCAACCATAATATTTAAAAGTAAAAATTATTTGCCAAAAGCAATAATTAGTTTAAAATCATCCAAATATGCATAAACATAATTCTTATTTTTTGTTCAAATAGTCGTTGTATATTTTCATACGTCACATGTCACTTGATTTTTAATTTTACAAAGGTAGAAAACTATTAATACTCGCAGAAAATCCAGCACTCCAATTAATGAAAAAATAACAGCTAAAGAAGTAATGTTAATTGGATCTGATGGAAAAAAATTAGGTAAAGTTGCAATCAATGAAGCACTTGAATCTGCAAAGCAGTCCTCATTGGACTTAGTTCAAGTTTCACCTTCAAATGCAGACCCAGTTGTATGCAAATTATTAGATTATGGTAAACATTTGTTTGATAAGAAAAAGAACTTATCAAGTGCAAAAGGCAAAGTAAGAAAAAATACCGTAAAAGAAATTAAATTTAGACCTTCAACTGATGTTGGCGATTATGAAATTAAATTAAAAAAGATTAAAAGCTTTATTCTTGATGGAGATAAGACTAAAATAAGCGTTCGATTTAGAGGTAGAGAAATACTTAACAGTAATTTGGGGCTTGATCTTTTGAATAAAATAAAGAACGAACTTGAAGATATAGCTCAAATTGAACATGAGCCTTCACTTGAGGGAAGACAATTACTAATGGTGTTATCACCTTTAAAACGAAAAAAATAAAGGTTTTACTATGGGTTATAAAATAAAAACGCATTCTGGAGCAGCAAAAAGATTTAAAAAAACTGGCTCATCACTTAAGAATAGAAGCGCGAATAGGAATCATATATTAACCAAACAGTCTACGAAAAGAAAAAGACATAATAGAGGTTTAAGCAAAATGTCAGGAACAGTTCTAAAAATGGCATCAAGGCTTATTAAATAAATATGCCAAGAGTCACTAAGTCCAATACTGCAAAAGCAAAACATAAAAAAGTATTAAGTTCTACTAAAGGTCACTATGGCGCTAGAAGCAGACTATACAAAACAGCTAAACAGTCACAAATTAAAGCACTTCAGTATGCCTTTAGAGACAGAAAAAACAAGAAAAGGTCTCTAAGATCTTTATGGATATCAAGAATAAATGCTGGTTCCAGAAAATTGGGCGTTTCATACTCAAATCTATTAAATTCTTTGAGTGAAAAAGATATCAAATTAAATAGAAAAATACTTGCAGACCTAGCTGTAAGTGACAACTCCGCTTTTGAGAAAATTGTCAAAAAAGTGACTAGCTAATTTCAATTGAAACAAAATGTCATCTTCAAAAGACATTCTTGAACCAAAAATTATCAAGGAACTTGGCGCACACCATCCTATAAACAATATTATCTATTCTATTGTAAATTTTTTGACAGGTATTGGATTCGAAATAGTTGAAGGACCTGAACTAGAAACTGAAGAATATAATTTTGATATGCTCAATATCAAAAAAAGTCATCCAGCTAGACAAATGCATGATACTTTTTATGTTAATAAAAAAACTCATGTTCTCAGAACTCACACCTCTCCAGTTCAAATTAGAGGCATGCTAGAGAAAAAACCTCCAATAAGTTTTATATCTGCAGGTAAGGTTTATAGAAAAGATGATGACTCAACCCATCTGCCAATGTTTCATCAAATTGAAGGAATATATGTTGATAAAAATGTGAGTTTCTCTCATCTAAAGGATCTTATATATAAAATAATATTTGAGATATTTGGTGATGATACGTCAATAAGATTTAGACCATCATATTTCCCCTTCACAGAACCCTCTGCCGAGGTAGATATTTTGTCTAAAGAAGGAAAGTGGTTAGAAATTTTAGGTTGTGGAATTGTAAATCCAAAAGTTCTACAAAATTGTAATATTGATCCAAATGAATATAGTGGATTAGCATTCGGTTTAGGCGTTGAAAGAATAGCAATGTTAAAACACGATATCGATGACATAAGAGAATTTTATAAGTCTAATCTTGATTTCCTAAATCAATTTAAATGAAAATACCATACAAACATCTTTTAAGTAGGCTTGAGGATTCTCCAAAAATAGGTGAAATATCAGATAAATTATTTCAATTAGGTCACGAACATGAAATTTTTAATGAGATATTTGATTTTGAACTTACTCCAAATAGAGGTGATTGCTTATCGTTAAATGGAATAATTAGAGAATTATCGATTTTTTATAAAACCAAAAGTAAACAAAATATATTCCAAGGTGATATCGAAGATTTAGATTTAAATTTTGAAAATCATGCAATAGATATTTGTCCGCAAATTTCATTTCTTCAAATTGAGATCGATCAAGAGACTGCAGAATATAAAGATTACTTAGAAAGTTATTTTAATGATTTGGGTTTAAACAAAAATAATTTTTTTACTGATATTTCAAATTATCTTTCATACGAAACTGGACAACCAACACATTGCTATGACTACAAAAAAATCAATGGAAAAATAAGTTTTGAAAACATGCTTGGTGAATATGATTTTATGACCCTACTAAATCAAGAAATAAAAATTGAAGACAAAAATCCAGTTTTTAAAATCAAAGATGAATTAATAAATCTTGCTGGAGTAATTGGAGGAAAGAGTACAGCATGTTCAAAAAAAACAAAATCTGTACTTGTAGAATGTGCATACTTTAAACCTGAGGATATTATTGGAAAAACTTTAAAATATAATGTTCAGTCTGACGCTGCATATAAATTTGAAAGGGGCGTCGACTTTAATAATCAAAATCAAGTTCTTAGAAGATTTATAAAGATTGTTATGGATCATGCAAATATAGTATCCATGAAAATTTTTTCCAAAAAATATAAAGACATTAAATCAGTAAATTTGCCAATTAATGTAGATTTGATTAACAAAATAATAGGCATAAATATATCAGAATCAGAATATGTAAAAACGCTTGGTAATTTAGGCTTCACAAATCATAATCAAATGATTGAACCACCTTCATACAGGCATGATATCTTTTCTCAAAATGATTTAGCTGAAGAGATTGCAAGAGTTATTGGTTACAACAATATTCAAAGAAAAGATCTTCATATCAAAAATACAAATACAAAGAAGAATCTCAATCAAATTGAAACCAAACTTAGAGAATTATTGATCGATAATGGTTTTTTTGAAGTTATAAACTTTCCTTTTGTAAAAGAGAGTACAAAAAATGCAATATTTGTAGATAATCCACTTGATACAAACAAAAATCATTTGAGAGTTTGTATGAAGAAATCACTTGTAGAAAATCTTTTATACAACGAAAGAAGACAAAAAGATTCAATTAAACTTTTTGAAATATCAAATATTTATTCACATTCATCAGAGATCAATCAAGAAACTAAGATTGGAATTATTGCAAGTGGAAGAATGGGCAGCAACTTTATTGATTTCTCAAAAAAAATTAATCAAAAATATTTTGACAACTTATTAAAAAAATTAATTCCTAGCGGCAGTTTTGTAATTGAAAAAATAGATAGAAATAAACTTGATACAAAACTAAAAAATGAGATCTTTTATACTGAAATCGATATAAATGAATTCACTGAAGAGATTCTGAAACATGAATCTTATTCTAGTAGGCCTGATAAGTTTGTTAAGTACATAGAAGTATCAGAATTTCCTTCATCTACCAGAGATTTATCATTTTCATTGATTAATTTCGATAATCTTAAATTATTAGAAGATACGATTCTTAACTTTCAAAACAACATTCTTAAAGAAGTTTTTATTTTTGATTTTTATAAGAATAATAAAAACAACGAAATAAAACTTGGCTTTAGATTTATATTTCAATCATTAGAAAAAACTATAACAGATAAAGAAGTAGAGAAAGTCATAGATGATATAATCAAGATAGCTCTTACAATAAAAGGAGTAAAATTACCAGGTTTATAAGTATGGTTACTAAGGCTTCAATTTCAAAAGCGTTATCAGAAAGCATAGATATGACTCTTTCTGACAGTAAGGCTTTTACAAATTCATTTATAAATATAATTAAAAAGAATGCTTTTCATAACAAAATAAAACTACATGGCTTTGGTACTTTTTACGTTCATAACTCACCTAAAAGAATAGGAAGAAACCCAAAAACAAAAGAATCCTATATAATAGGTGCAAGAAAAAAACTTAATTTTAAATCATCTAACAAGGTTAAAGAGATTCTAAACTAATGAAAAAAATATTCTTATCATATATAACAATTGCATTATTATTTACTTCATTTTTTTCTGCTCAGGAGCTTGACGAGACTTTTCTTGAGAGTCTTCCTGATGGTGTTAAAGAAGATGTTTTAGAAAAAGTAAATATAAAAAAGGATGAAATTGACTCACCTGTTTATAGAAATGCCTCATCAAAGGTTGATAAAGATGAATTAGAACAAGAGGAATTAGAAAAAAATATTGAGGAAATATTGAGAAGGGTTGAAAAGGAACTCAAAAAAGATGATGAACCTAAAATATTTGGTCAAGAGTTCTTTGATACGATTCAAACTTCTTTTATGCCAATTAATGAACCTAATTTAGATGCATCATATGTTTTAGATTTTGGAGATATTTTAGAAATCCAATTAATTGGACAAGAAAATACTACCGAAAACTATCCTGTTCGTCGGGATGGCTCAGTTAGTGTTTCAGACATAGGTAAAATTTTTGTGTCTGGATTGCCTCTTGGCGATGCTGTCAAATTAATTCAATCTAAAGTTGATAGCGCTTATATTGGAACAAAAGCTTTCGTTTCATTATCTAATATTAGAGATATAGGAATCTTAATTGCTGGCAATGCCTATAATCCAGGCATTTATACATTGAATGGAAACTCTAACATGCTTCATGCATTGAGTATGGCTGGTGGAGTTAATGATATTGGCAGCTATCGAGATATAAGCCTGATAAGAAATAATGAAGTTATTGATACATTAGACGTTTATGATGTGCTCATCAAAGGTAAGACAAGCTACAAAACTAGATTAAGATCAGGTGACAGCATCCTTGTAAATCCTTTAAGAAAAGTTGTATCAATTGAGTCTGGTGTGTTAAGGCCTGGTATCTATGAACTTAAAGATGGAGAAACATTTAATGACCTAATAAATTTTGCTAATGGTATAAGTCTCAATGCAGACACCAACAATATCATTTTAAAACGTGCAGAAAATGGTGAAAGTAAAGTTATTAATGTTAACTTCGATGAAATTGAGAAATATGATGTCAAAAGGGGTGATGGTTTATTTATCAGAGAGTACAAATATAATACAGTTAACATTAAAGGAGCTGTAAAAAATCCAGGAACTTATCTTTTACCTTTAGGAACTAAATTAAGTGAACTTATTTCATCTGCGGGTGGTTATGAAGATTCTGCATATCCTTTTGGAGGATTTTTGAATAACCAAAGAAGTTTAGAAATCAATGAGGAATCAAAGAAAAAGCTTTATGATAAGTTTCTTAGCAACCTTATCAGAAACGCTTCTATGGTTTCAGGTGCTCAGGAAAGCCTTGCTTTAGTTCTTAAACAATTAAGAGATGCTGAAAGTAATGGAAGAGTTATAGCAGAATTTGATTTAGATGTTATAGAGGCCAATCCAAATACTGACACCATTCTTGAAGACAAAGACGAAATTTTAATACCGGTTATTACTCAACAAGTATATGTCCAAGGAGAGGTAAGCAATCCTGGTGCAATAAGATATGCTCCAGGAAAAAGTATTAATTTTTATGTAAAAGGTTCCGGTGGAGTGCTTGAAACTGCTGATACAAATACTATTTTTGTTGTTCATCCTAACGGCGAAACAGAAAATATATCTGGAAATAGATTATCATTTATTTCGACTAAAGATGATTTTTTGATATATCCAGGCTCAATAATATATGTACCAAAATCATTTGATCCTAATACAACAGAAATTGCATCTATTTGGGCCCCAATTTTAAGTAGTTTAGCTCTTAGTTTAGCTTCAATTTCTACGCTAAATAATAATTAAAACTATGAGATTTTTTTTTTAGTATTTTTTGGAATATCCTTACAGGCACTCACTTATAAAGATCTTATATATCCAAATTCAGATTTAACTTACACATCATCATTTAATTCTTTTGGGAGTGTGGGTTTAATTCAACTACCATCTGCTCATTCAAGACCCGAGGGTTCGGTATCTTTGATTTTTAATAAAAATCAAATATGGAAGTATGGAACATTATCAGTATCACCTTTTGATTGGCTTGAAGCTGGATATTTTTATTATAGACCTTCCGATCTACTATGGGGAAGTGCATCAAAAAAAGGTCAATATTTAGATAAAGGATTTAATGTTAAGTTAATCTATAGATCAAAAAACTATTATATACCCAACATTGCGGTTGGACTTGATGATTTTGCAGGTACTGGATATTTCGGAAGAGAGTATATCGTTTCAACCAAAGATTTTAAAAATACAAAAATATCACTTGGTATGGGTTGGGGGAAATTTACTGGTGAAGGTGCTTTTAAAAACCCACTTTCAAGAGTTTCAAATAGATTCACTTTCAGACCTGATCCTGCTGAAAATGCAGGATTTGCAGGTAAGCCAAGTTATAAAGAATGGTTTAGAGGAGATGCCGCTTTTTTTGGTGGCATTGAATATACGATTCCAAATGCAAAAGGTATTAAATTAAAATTAGAATACGATCCATTTGATTATTTTGATTTTTCTGCAAATTATCGAAAAGATGCTCTAGATCATATTAGAAATAAAGATTCTAAAATTAATATTGGATTTAGCTTTCCTGTCAACAAATTTTTAACAATAGACTCTTCATATATTAAAGGAAATGCGTTTAATCTCAGCTTTTCGTTTGGCTTGAATTTTAATGAGGAACACTCACTTAAGAAAAAATTTAATCCTGAAGTCAAGAAAAACTCTGATGTAGTTAAATCTAAAAAAGTATTTTACAAAGAACTTTTATCAAACTTAAATAAGAATCAATTATTTCTTCAAACAGCTAATTTAAATGAAGATGGACGTTTAGATATATCTGTTTCAACATCAAATTACAGAAATGCAGTTAGATCTTCTGCACATGCTTCACAGATATCAAAAATGGTAGGAGATTTGAATAAAATTGATCTTTCAATAATCAATGTTAGTCATATAAATGCTGGAATAGAGTTAAATAATATAACTTACATAGCAAGTTACTTTGAAAATAATAGTACTGTACCAGTTGAAGTTGAAATAAGAAATACAAGAATAGACTCAGGAAATCCAAATGATATTAAAGGTCATGAATTCAAGCCAAGGGTGCCTTTTCCATTATATTTTGGGACTTTCAACCCTGCAGTTGTTTCTCATGTAGGCTATCCCTCAAAATTTTATTTTGGTGGTTTAAATTTAGAATATTTAGGAGAACTTCAATTCAACAGAAACTTAATATATTCATTTTTACTAAGTCAAAGAATTTATGGCAATCTCGATGAAACTATATCACGACCAGATTCTCAACTAGAAAATGTTAGAACTGGTGTTGTCAACTATATTCAAGAAGACGATTTGAAAATAACACGAATGCAAATGGATTACATATTTTCTCCTTATAAAGATATATATGCTAGGTTCACGGGTGGTATTTTTGAGACAATGTTTGCAGGTCTTGGAATGGAATTCTTATATAAACCTTTCAATAAAAAATATTCTTTGGGTCTAGAGATTTTTGATGTAAAACAAAGATCTTATAAGCAAAGATTTGACTTTCTTGACTATAGAACTACTACTGGACATTTGAGTTTAGATTATCAATTACCTATGGGCATTATTGCCAATCTAAGTTTTGGTAGATACCTAGCAAAAGATGACGGATATACATTAGATTTAAGTAGAAGGACAAGATCTGGATTTTTAACTGGTTTTTATTTTACTAGAACCGATGTACCTGCTGAGTTATTTGGAGAGGGTAGCTTCGATAAAGGTTTTTATTTTCAATTCCCATTAGATATATTTTCAAAAGAATATAGAGGAGATTATTCTACATTTAAGTTTGCTCCTTTAACAAGAGACGGTGGCGCCAAACTAATTTACGATAAAAGCTTAAGAGGTCTTATATACAATTCAACTTATAGTGAATTAAATAATCAGTGGCATGGCCTTTATTGAATAATTTTTAATAAAAAAAAAGCGGGATAGCCCGCTTTTTTTTATTGTGATTAATTTAACTACCTGTACTTGATGTTGTAGTAGTAGTTGTAGTACTGGTTGTAGTTGTAGAGGTCGTAGTAGTACTAGTATCCTCATCGTCATCGCCAGTAGTAGTAGTAGTTGTTGTTGTGCTTGAAGCATCATCTTCTTCACCAGTAGTGGTAGTGGTAGTAGTTGTGCTTGAAGCATCATCTTCTTCACCAGTAGTGGTAGTAGAAGTAGTAGTAGTACTTGTATTTGTAACTGGAGTCGGAGCCGGTG